>Ga0315308_1001775_pt1 | contig 12288 bp, 16 predicted proteins | sample TDP3_MG_FD_203078 | JGI IMG/M metagenome (GOLD analysis project Ga0315308, IMG submission 203078) | Freshwater sediment microbial communities from Lake Towuti, South Sulawesi, Indonesia - TDP3 | ecosystem: Environmental > Aquatic > Freshwater > Lake > Sediment | place: Indonesia: South Sulawesi... | reverse complement strand
TCCTTCAGGCACTCCTTTATCCCCCAGGCGATGTCCGCCGGGTCTTCACCATTAACGTGTATGCCGTTCTGCTCCGCTCCACTGTTGACCACCTGCTCCCTGAAGCCCACGACGCCCCTAGCTCCCACGACGAGTGGCTTCTCCATCGACATCGCCTCTAGGCTGACTATCCCGAACGGTTCATAGGTAGATGGGAAGACGCAAATGTCAGAAGCCGCATAGTGTTGGATCCTCTCCTCCTCTGGCACGAACTCGAACCTGTTCCTCACGTTCTCCGATATGCCCAGCCTCTTCGCAAGTTCCTCGATGTCCCTCTGCTCCTCCCCCCTCCCGAGGATCACGAGCTTGGCCCTGGGGTATTCCTGCAGGACGAAGGCCATCGCCTGCACGAGGTTCCTCACGCCCTTGACCCATGTCAATCTGCCGAGGAAGAGGATCATGGGGTCCTCCTTCTGCACCCCGTACATCTCCCTGATCTTCTCGGCCTCCCATGCCTTGACCTTATTCGGGTCGTACCTGTCGGGGTCGACGCCATTCCACACCACGTCGATCTTCGGCTCGGGCCAGCCGTGCCGCGTGAGGTCGTCCTTCATGGTGTGGCTGACCGTCACTATCTGGTCGGCAACCTGTGCGGATGTGCTCTCGAGGTGCGTAATGACCTCTGAGCCGCTCCCGGTTCTGCCCCACTCCGTGGCGTGCACGTGGAAGACTATCGGCATCTTCAGTTCCTGTTTGATGATCAGGCCCGCGATGCTGCTGAGCCAATCATGAAAGCAGACGATATCGTAGCCGACCTCCTCCTTCCTAACGCAGTAGTTGATGAATTTGGCCGCAGAGAGGATGTTGTAGATGAATATGTCATTGAAGAACTTGATATTGGTCCCCCACTTCTTCAGATCGTCCGTCACCAGCAGGGGGAATATCGCACTGGCATCGACTATCAAAGGCCTCTGGACATCGATCCCCCCCACGATCTCGTGCGTCTTCAGCTGTCCATCGTTTAGGGTGAAGACGGAAACGTCGTGACCCAGTGAGACAAATTCCCTCGTGATGTAGTCAGCATAGGTGCCGAGGCCACCGACTAGTCGAGGGGGGTATTCCCAGACGAAGAAGCCTATTCTCAACTCCTATCTTCTCTACTTCTCTACACTGCCAACGGCGCCCTCATATAACCCCATCGACTTGGCCGACTCCCAGAAGATATCGCCGACGTAGTGCACGTTCTTTACGACCGGTCCCTTCGTGGCGGCTAGGACGTCCTCCTTGGTCAACAGCGCCTCTCCTACGGCGATGTATTTTTGGTATCGTTGCTCCTTCACGCAGACGATGTCCCCGACTTCGAATTCGCCCTCGGCTCCCATGACCCCCGGCCTCATCACATCGGCGCCCTTGCAGACATGCGGGACTGCCCCGGAGTCGACGATGATGGCGGGAAAGGACTTCAGCAACCCCTGCGAGCCCAAGAATGGCAATATCCTGCCGTCCAGTTCGATGGCGATCCACGACGGGAAGATCAGGAGCCTCTTCGCCCCATCGATCTCGGCGACCTTGACCATCTCGCCCCTGCCGAGGTCGGACATGAGTGGCCAGGTCCGATCCAACTTCCCCAGTATCTCCCTGCTCTCCCTCTTTGAGAGCGTGAAGACCCTCATCCACTAGCCCACCTCAAGCCCTTCCAGGAGCCCCCTCCCCCATCAGCGGAAGGGGGATACACCCTCGTTTCAATGCGAGAAACGGAAACGGCAAGGTTGAGCTAATAATGCTTCCCCGTAGATGTACGGCAGGAACCTGCAGGAGGATCGGGTGAGTTGGTCGAGGCGCGCAGGAGGCGGCAAGGCTCGAAGGAGGACAGGAGGCTTGAGGAGGTGGAGGACGTACTATCATCCATCCGCGAACTCGATGGCGACAGCTGCATCCTAGTTGAGGGACTTAGGGACAGGGAGGCCCTCAGGGCCCTTGGCGTCGTGGGCAAGGTATCGTGCCTCCAACGTGGGAGCGGCTCCATCTCGGAAAGGTTGGAGAGGATCGATGCCAAGAAGATCATCGTATTGACGGACTTCGATCCCAAAGGTAGGCACCTCGCCAAGCTGGCGCATCGCCTGCTCGCGGCAAGGGGGAGGAAGGTCGACCTCACGACCTGGTGCATGCTGAAGTCCTACGTAGGGAGGGATGTGCGCGACGTCGAGGGCCTGGCCGCATACGTCCTGCGCACTTCTACCTGAGTTCGACGAAATACCGGTGGAGCTCCTTCATCCTCGTTATGATCGGGTTCGCCTTCCCGAATTTCCCCTCGAAGTACGTCAGCGTCTCGTCGAATGGGACCTCCTCATCTCCGTCCACCAGCTTGTCCGCGTAGCAAACTATCTTCTCCTCGATCGTCTCCGGGATCAGGTCCCTATCCCCGAGTCCCAACCTCGACGCCTCCTCCTTCCCTATTCCGGCCCCGACGTGCCTCTCGACCGCCCTTCGGAGGTCCTCCGGCAAACCGCGCTCCGCTATCATCTTCCCACCCAAGAGCCCGTGATCTAGGCTGTGGGTCTTCGATCTCCCGATGTCATGCAGGACCGCTGCCGTCTCAACTAGACTGCCGTTCACACTAACGCCCCTGCCCTCGACCTGGCGCGTCAGGCGCCTTGCCACCTCCAATACCTTCAAGCAGTGTCGGATGACGCGTTGGTTGCAGCCGCTCTCCTTCAGGATCCTGATCGATTCGGTCGCTGAAGGATATGCCAGGTAGCTACGACATCTCCTTCTCTATCGCAGCGATCCTCGACCTCAGCGCATCGATCAGCGGCTGCATATCGAGCCTGTTGAGCGGCGCCCCGCACTTGGGGCACTTGAATAGGGTCTCGACCGCCTCCTCGAATGTGATCTTCCTGCAATCCTCCTTGCCGCAATAATAGAATTCGTGGGAGGTCGCGTACTCGAGCTTGGCGTTTAGCCTCTTGAGGAGGTCCCTCTTCTGCGTCTGTATGAAGCCATCGACCTGGTCCGGGAGCGGGGACCAGTAGAATAGGATCCTGTCCGTCGTGGGATCTCGCCCTTCTTCATACGTGACAAGGGAGAAGTCCAGTAATCTGTAGAGGACGCGGCGAACGCTTGAGAGCCTGAGCCCGGACTTGGTCGCCATCTGCTCGTCCGTCGCCTTCTTCAATTCGAGCAGGGCGGATACGACGCCTATCGCGTCATCGCCCCCGACAAGGCCCGCAACCTTCAGGTAGAGATCCTCAGATATGCTCACAAAACAACCCTCTTGCATGGAGCCCGAAGTCAGTTATTATGTTTGGGATTCGCGCGTCCCTTCTTTATATATTCTTCACCACCCTCTTGCCCCTCTCCTGTGGCACGATCTTGGTCCTCGCCGATGGGAGCTGCCTCGAGAGCTCCTTCCCCTCGAAAATCCAGTCGAGCATGATCGCGATGCTCGCGACCTCTGAATGAGGTAAGTTCGTAACGGCGATGTTCGCGTCAGCCATCTGATATACTTCGGGAGGCACCTTCTTCGAGCCCACGACCAGGAGCATGTCCCTCTCCCTGAACGCCTCCCTGATCCTCCCGATTGCGTCAGGCAGGTTAATGCCGTACATCGTGGAGTGGATGACGAAACCGCCCCCCCTCTTGAACTCCATCATCAGCCCGCGCCAATCGGCATCATACTCGACATCGAATTCGCCCCCCCATTGTCGGACGATCTTCTTCACCCCGTCCATCAATCCGTTGTCCCTGGAGCCCGAGAAGGTGATGCCCCTCGCCCCGAGGGCATATGCCACGAGAGCACAATGGGTGCTCACCCTCAGGTCCCTGTAGATCCTGTGTCCCAACCTCAGAATGCGGATGATGGGCAATCTTCTTCCTGCGGTCCCCCGATTTAGTGTTATTAAGGCGTTTTTCTACTACTGCCCACGTCCCTCGTCCTCGAAGTCGATCACGTCCCCGATCGTCAGGGCCTGCGGCTTCGAGCCCGTCGATCCGCCTCCCATTTCAGCAGCCTCGATGAGGGGGATCTGGAGCACGTGCTCGAAGAGCTTGGCCTCCTTCAGGCTGGGGACGAGCTTCCCCGCCTCGATCTTCCTGACCTGGCTCTCCTTCAGTCCCACCTTGTATGCGAGCTGCTCAAGGGGCCATCCGAGCCTCTCCCTCGCCTCCCGTATGATCGTCGAGTATGTCGGGACCACGCGGAGCGCCTCCTCCTTAAGCGGCGCATCGCCAGCGGGCCTCGTCGGGAGCCCCCTCGCGCGTTGCGGGCTCCTCGTCACCCTCTCCGGCGGCTTCCACTCCCCCGAGGAATACTTGGAACACTCCGAACAGGTCATCATCCTGCTGCCCTCGACGATGACGTATCTTGGAGGGCCTACGATGGCATTGCCGCAGAGCTCGCACCTTGCCGTGGTCGCTTCCCCCGATGGCCTTAGAATCGGTAGAGCCATCCTTTAAAGGGGCACTCTATGTATATATTAGGGTAAGTTCTTCTAGAAGACTTTTCCACTATACCCTATATAGGACCCAGTACTATAGACGTTAGTGGATGCGGAGATGGGCAAGATGGAAGCCGCTGCTTTGACCGATTATCCCTGGTTCTATTGCTCTTTTTGCGGCGAGGCCATTGATATCGTGCGGGAATTCCATGTCGTCCATACGAGGGATCCAAGCCATAGCTCCACTGTGAAGGTCGGCAACATGGAGCTGAACACCACCATCGTGGCATACGAGTGCAAGAGGTGCTACCAGAGGAACAGGGAGCGCGCGATGACGGCATATGAGCAGATAAGGATCCCAATCTAGTCAAGCTCAGTCAGTCATATCAAATGGGCTTCTGCATCGCTTCCTTCCTCATCTGTTGGCTTCCCATGCTATATGGCCGAGTTCGGGCATTAGGAACTTCATCGCGAGCACGACGGCATTCCTCGAGCCCGGCATGCATACCAGCGCCTTTCCCTTAGAGAGGCCCATCGAGGCCCTGCTCATGATCGCGCCGCTCCCGATCTCCTTGTAGCTGAGGGCCCTGAACATCTCCCCGAATCCGTCGAGTACCTTCTCCATCAATTCCCCCGCAACCTCGACGGTGAAGTCGTGCCTCCCGATCCCCGTTCCACCCGTCGTGAATATCGCCTCCACATCTTCTCTCTCGAGGAGCTTGCAGATCGTTCGCCTTATGGCCTCGCGATCATTCCTCACTATCTCGTAGTGGGATATCGCGTGGCCGCCCCTCCTCAGTTCATCGATTATGGCCTTGCCGGACTCGTCGGTCTCCTCGGTGCGGGCATCGCTGACCGTTAGGACCGCGCACCTCAACTTCATCGAAGATGATTGGCGCTTGTGTTCCTCATAGCCCAAATGCGTCAGGCCTTCCTCTTCTCTACGATCGTTATCCCCTCGATCTTGGTCGTGGGGTAATTGCCGGTCCTGTCCTTCTCGAGGTACTTCACCATGTCCCAGATGGTTAGCAGGGCGACAGTCACTCCCACCAGCGCCTCCATCTCGACCCCGGTCCTGTAGTTGGCCTCGACCTTGCATTCTGCCGATATCCTGTCCTTGAGGACTTCGAACACGATCGTGGCGCCCGTGATCTGGATCGGGTGGCAGAGGGGTATGACCTCGTGCGTCCTCTTAAGGGCCATTATGCCGGCCACTTCTGCCGTCGTCAGCGCGTCCCCCTTCTCAACCCCGCCTTCCCTTATGGCCTCGATCGTCGTCGCCTTCAGGACGATCTCCCCCCTGGCGATCGCCATCCTCTTCGAGCTCCTCTTCCCCGATATGTCTGCCATCCTGGTCATCATGACACCCTCATGAGGCCGGCACCCAGCGGGCCTCCCCATCGACTAGATATTCCTTCTTCCAGATCGGGACGCTCCTTTTGAGCTCCTCGATCAGGTACCTGCAGGCCGCGAATGCCTCACGGCGATGGGGGGCCGCGACGGAGATGAGCACTATCTTCTCCGAGACCTTCAAGGTGCCCAACCTGTGTACTATGGCGACGTCCTGAAGCCCGTACCTCCGGATCGCCCGTAGCCTCATCTCCCTCAGCCTCCTCCGGGCAGCGTCCGCGTCGGCTTCGAACTGCAACCTCGCGACCTTCCTCCTTCCGGTGGATCCCCTGACGGTCCCTAGGAAGCTGACAACGGCGCCGGTCTCCCTGTGTCTGAGTGACGCGATCGCCTCCTCGATCGAGAAGTCCTTCCTGGTGAGGAGTATCATCTGGGCCTCTTTTCAAGGTCCATCTTTGGGCTTTTATCCCTTCCAGTACGGCTCCCGACGGCGTATGGCCTCCTGGAAGGCCCCCGAGAGCTGTTGCTCACCCGCCCCCCTCCTCATGAGGGAGATGAATTCGACGAGGTTGTCGTTCCTCATCAGGCAGGGCTTCAGCCTGCCATCCGATGTCGTCCTGAGCCTCGTGCAGTTCATGCAGAATGTCGAGTTGTGCATCGGCCTGACGACCTCAACCTCGACACGCCTCCCGCCCCGCAGCAGGATATACTTCCTCCTCCGCTGGAACGCCCTCTCGCATACGCCCGTTGCCTCCTTCCTCAGTTGGGCCTCGAGCGAAGACAGGTCCAGGTAGTTGCCCTCGAACCATTCATCCCCGCCCATCCTCTGGAGCTCGATGAGCTGGAGGATCGCCCCCTTCTCGGCCGCGAATTCGATCATCCCCCCTACCTCGGAATCGTTTATGCCTCTCAGGACGACCACGTTGAGCTTCACGGGCCTTAGGTCGTTCTCCAATGCCGCGTCTATCCCTTCCACCACGGCCCTGAGCTGGTCATTGCCAGCTATTCGCCTATAGTTCTCCCGGTCCAGTGAGTGGAGGCTGACATTTACGCGACTCAGGCCGGAGTCCTTTAAAGCCCTCGCGATTGGGCGGAGTAAGGTCCCATTCGTGACCAGTGACACCTCTTCAAGGTATCCCGAGATATCACCCACTACGTCCGCGATGTCGGGCCGCAGGAGCGGCTCGCCCCCCGTGATCTTGACATTCCGAATCCCCAGCTTGCTCCCGATCTCGACGAGCGCCCTGATCTCCTCCCTCGACATGGGGCCGATGGAACTGGGGTCCTCGCCCTCCTTGTGGCAGAAGAAGCACCCCAAGTTGCATTGCTGGGTCACCGAGATGCGAAGGCTGCTAGCCTCTCTGCCAAAACCGTCCTGCATTGGGAGATCCTTCAAGCTGCCCGGTTCTCTTTAAACGCTTTGGTTAACAAGTTCCTAGATAGAGCTATTTATCTCAGCGTATCCTTTTCAGATACCCATTGGGATTAAAACTCAGGAGTAACTTCTCCCTTGTCTTGTCTACAGCGAAGCCTTTGTCCTCCTTCAGGAATTCCACAACCGCCTCCATTGGACCTGGATCAGCGGTTGGAACCACCGGATGGCCACTTAGGTTCGTATCTTCCACGATGATGTAACTCCCTTTAGTCACAAATCTACTGTAGATCCTCAATTCATTGAGGACATGCTCTTTACTGTGATATGAGTCCAAAATGACCATCACCTTGTTATCGACGCTAACCAGTTTCTTGACCTGCTCAACGGTTTCACTCGAAGTAGATGATCCGAGGAGATAAGTTATCCTCTTATGCTGAGGCCTGCCCTCTGCCTCCACGATATCGATGGTTATGACCCTCCCATTGCCTATCATATCGCATATGGAGGCCAGGAAGAGGGAGCTGCCTCCACTTCCTGTCCCACATTCGATTATTACATCCGGCTTAAGCTCATATATGATCTCTTGGTAAATCCATAGGTCTACTGGGCACTTAGCGGCATGAACACCCAACCAAAATGTTCCCCCCCAAGTTTCGTTATAGGAATCATAATAGAGTTCATGAAATCGCTCTATTATGTCCTTTTTAATCAAAAGATAGATGAGGTATTTCAACCAACCAAGGATTTTTTTTTAAACGCGCATTTAAAGGGCTCGGCATCAACTCATAAAATCATTATGATCAGGATATATGATGTTTATTAGGGCTTGGCTGTTTTCATACTATTCTAACCCAAAGATATGTAGGTTAGCCTCCTCTCTAGGAATCTTGAGTTTACCGATCGCGTCCTATGAGCATAATGGCCCTTTGAACTAGACCTATATGATACAAATATGCCTTTTTCATGGAAATTTGACCGGAAAAGCTAAATTCCCCCTAAGTTAGGCTTGGTTGGGTAAACATATGGCCAATGACAGAGCTATAGGTGCACTTCTTCTACTAGGCTCGGTTGTATTACTCGTCGTATACTTTTGGCTTGTGCTAGGTGCTTATTGGTGGTTAGCCCTGGAGTTAGTCGGAACAGCCGCCGTTGTTGGAGTCTTGGGGATTATAGGCTGGATCGGCTGGACTCTAGCTACAACTCCACCGCCACCGCCAATAGAGGAAACTCCCACACCAACTCCAGAAGCATCGGAGAAGGCCGAGCCCGAGAAGGAGCAGTCCGTAGAGCAGAAGAAGTAGTAAATCCTAGCTCAAACAGCTCCTCTGATCATATGAAGTTTCTATCTTCCTAAAGAGTGAAGCGTTCGAATCCATGAGTCAAGAAATCTAGAAGTCATACTTTAAGACAGCTCTAGCGACGAGAGTTTTGAACGGTCATGTTGGAGGGCGCCAAGGGGGACAACTCCAAGAACCTGCAGATGGTAAAGCTCCTCTGCAAGAGGAGGCCAGATGTGAAGGTAGTGGCTGCCATCCCAGCTTTCAATGAGGAGAAGTCCATAGCCAAGGTGATCGTAGGGGCGCTGAGGTATGTCCACAAGGTCGTCGTCGTCGATGATGGCAGTCAGGACATGACGGCGGAGATCGCTGAGAAGCTTGGGGCATTTGTGGTTAGGCATGAACGAAATATGGGAAAAGGGGCAGCACTGAAGGATTGCTTCGAAATAGCCCGTCAGGTAGGCGCTGATGTCCTTGTGACCCTTGATGGCGATGGACAGCACGACCCGGACGATATCCCGAGGCTCATTGATACAGTAATGCAAAACGAGGTCGACATAGCCATCGGATCCAGGTTCCTCGGGAATACCGATATGCCCTCATACCGTAGATTTGGCAATAAGGCCTTGGACTTCATGACCAGGAGGGCTGGCTCGGTACCTGTTTCTGATACCCAAAGTGGTTTTAGGGCGTATTCTAAGAAGGCCTTGAAGAAAACCACATTCACAACAAACGGGATGGGGGTCGATTCCGAGATATTGCTGAGGGCTAGGACGATGGGCCTTACTGCGCGAGAAGTCCCCATCAGCTGCCAATACGCTGGGCACGAGACCTCCACTTACAACCCACTATCGCATACCTTCAGGGTGATCTCGGCGATCGTGTCCTATATGGGTGGGAGGCGGCCCCTGCTCTTCTTTGGGCTACCGGGGATTGCCACCACCCTAATCGGAACTTGGTTCATGGTCATGGCCTTTCAAACATTCATAGTGGAAAGGAGCTTGCCAATTGGCATAATGCTCGTTTCGATGATATCGCTCGTCATAGGAGTGATGCTTTCGGTAGCTGGGGTCATACTACACGTTGTAGTCTCGAAGCTCGAAGAGTTCCCTCCCATGACCAGATGAGCCTAATCTTAAATCTCGAGCCGTTCATGGGCTTAGAACTCGCCTGTAGAGGTCGACGATCTGCCTTACCGCGATGTCCCATGTGAATCTCCTCTCGACTAGCTCCCTCCCCTCCAAGCTTAGTCTCCTTCGCAGTTGCTTGTCATCCATTACCCTCACGATGGCCTCGCCAAGCGCATGTGGCTCCCCTGGTGGGATGAGTATAGCTGTATCTCTGAAGTACTCTCTGACGCCGGGGATGTCCGTAGCCACAACGGGTTTCCCTCTCGCCATGGCCTCCAAGATTACAGTTGGCACTCCTTCCGCGAACGAAGGCAGCACGAGGAGATCACACGCCCCATATGCCTCCTCGAGCTCATCCTCCGATGCCCTCCCCTTGAGGGTGATGACCTCCTCTAAGCCCCTTTGGTGGCACATCTTGAGGAGTTCGTCCTTCCTTTCTCCCTCGCCCACGATGAGGAGCTTTACATCCCGATGAACCTCATGAACCTCCTGCATTGCCTCGATGAGTATTTCGATGCCCTTCCTTTGAAGCAACTGACTAACGCAAAGGATAAGATCCGATTCCCCCTCGTTTGGACTTATCCTAGTCGGGAGATCGATGGCGTTCGGGATCACATTGATCCTATCTAGTTCAACACCCAAGGCGCTGAGATAGTGCTTGTCCGATTCGGAAAGGGCGATAATGGCGTCAGCCGATCCCAAAGTTGAACGCATGAGCGTCCTCTCATATGCGCCAAGTATCATTCTCCCATAGGGGGCAGTATAAACTAGCCGTCCATGACAGGATACGACCAAATGTCGATTTCCAACATGGCTAGCTAGGGCGGATAGGTTTGTGGTAAAGGCATGTTCATCATGGGAGTGTATGATATCGAAATCCCTATGGGACAATAAGCCCCCCAACAAGCCAATTGCTAGCGGATTGCCTAGAGGCCTTATCGGTGCCCCATAACGGTGGACCTCTATTCCGCCAATTCTCCCCTCTCTCTTGGATGGTGGGATATCGGTAGTTAGAATCGTTACCTCATGGCCCTCCCCTGAAAGCCTAGTTGAGAGCTTTTGGACGTGTGACTCAATGCCCCCGATGTGAGGGCTGAAGTATGAAGCCACCTGAAGTACCTTCAAGTGCAAGCCCCCAGGCCTCGGGAACTGAGATAAGGGATTCGATATCCTTCGATTCTAGCGATCCTATAGGTCGTTTTATTCCACTCCAAGGCTCCCAAGCTCAGGTCTCGGATATCATCGGGCTGACAGACATAATCGACACTTATTAAAGTGCTATACCGGCTATTGCCCTAGGGCCAATTATCTGTGTAAACAGGACTGGCATCTTTTTCCAGATAAGTGACATTATGCGGTACCGTAATCCCCTCGGGTCTGGAGGGCGAATGTCAACATTGCCTGGGGAATAATAGAGGTGATTCAGCTCGGTTGGCTTGCCTCCCCACCCCCTCTTGAAGAACTCAACCCCTGTTCCCGGTCTTGTTCTGCCCATGTCAAGCGTATGAAAGCCCATATTCCTTCCTTGAATGATGACGTTCCAAAAGATAAGATTGCCTGCGCTCATATTGCGTGCCCCCTCAAAGGTTGCTCCGCTCCAATAGTGTATCGTGCCATTATTCAGGAAGAAGACCGCACCCGCGATGGTCTTCTCGTCAGCACGTCCTAAAATGATCTTAACGAGCCCAACAGGCGAAAAGGCATTCCAGAGCTCTTCGAAGAATCCATATGGATGACATGGGCTCCCATGCTCCCTCATGGTTAGCTGGTAGAGGGCATAATACTCCCTCAACTCGGATTTGTCCCCCACTTCGCTGATCTTCACCCCCCTCCTTTGAGCCCTCCTAATGCCGCTCCTAGTTCGTGACTCTAATCTGTCCCAAATCTCCTCCTCGGGGGGTCTGAGGTCGATGAGATAACTGCTTCCCGTGTCGTGCAACTGGTAGCATTCCCTGATCTTGTTATGACTTGGCATCCTGACCTCCAAGTAGTCTACTCTGAGCTTCCTTGTCAAGGTCTCGGCTTCTGTCCAAAGGATATCAGCGTCAACATCATCCTCTACAATAATGCCTCCATAATCGGAGAAGGGCATGGAGACAAGCCTGTCGCCGAAGAGCCTGCTCCTGACGCGTGCCAGGGGCAGAATGCCCTTCGTTTTGCCATCAGACCTTAGGATTAGGCTGTAGATCTGATAACCATATATTCGACTTAGGAACTGAGACCACTCGAATCTATGAAAGAACGTAGCCTCTGGCGAATGGCAGACGAAGTCATTCCATATTTTTGAGTCTGAGCACTCGACGAGTCGGGCTACTGCCAAGTCTGACCTCTATTTTACTCCTTAAAGGCGATTTTAATCCATACTCAACTCAGGAATATTTTAGGTCCTTTCAAGATTCATTGAGTAGACCTCATGGCCAAAGGCGTATAATCGGAATGTATTCACCATATCCTAGTTTCTAGTTCGATCTATTGCCAAAATTAGCCTGAGCAAAACTGAAATACCATCGTAACCTAACCTAATGACCATCTCCGAGCGTAACAAGATTTGGCATATAATGAGGACAAGGTATCAGATGAAACGAATAAACGTCCTAGCCTGATGGAGAAGAGGGTTAAGGTTTTTCATGACGAACTGGCCGCGAGGCGTTTACATTTCACACTCTACGATAAACGCAAGATCTGGGGGCGTTTGAAGGCAGAGGAGAACGTGTGGCTTGGTCATGAGATAAGAGGCCTTG
>Ga0315308_1001772_pt1 | contig 12303 bp, 9 predicted proteins | sample TDP3_MG_FD_203078 | JGI IMG/M metagenome (GOLD analysis project Ga0315308, IMG submission 203078) | Freshwater sediment microbial communities from Lake Towuti, South Sulawesi, Indonesia - TDP3 | ecosystem: Environmental > Aquatic > Freshwater > Lake > Sediment | place: Indonesia: South Sulawesi... | reverse complement strand
ACCACCACCCGGAAAATACTCCACAGAACACGGAGCCTCCACATACTCCTCCGTGCCCACTATCAAATCCTTCGAAAGCGCAACATCCCGCTCACCCCAAATCACCAAAGTAGACGATTTGACCTTAGGAAACGCCACCACTCTCTCCGAAAACAAGATCGCAGGGTTCATGTTAGCCCGATAATAGTTCAACGCAGCCTGCAAAGCTCCAGGCTTCGCCCAAGCCTTCTCATACTTCTCAAGATCCTCATCAGTCACAACTTCCCTCTTAACCAGAGAACTCTGAACCATACGCTTCAAGAAAAGAAAATCATCCCTGCTCAAAACCTCTTCGGGCACATCAGGAACCTGAAAGAAGAAAACATACCAACTCTTCTGCAGCTGACCAAACAAACCCCTAGCCTTAGACGTGAACGCGTTCGGATGAGGCGCGTTCAAAACAACCAGCCTCTCAACAACCTCAGGATGGAACGCTGCAAGAAACCAACCCACGGCGCCACCCCAATCATGCCCAACGATCACAGCACGCTCTTCACCCAACGCTTTAACAAGTCCCAAAACATCCCCAGCCAGAAAATTCAACCTGTAACTGTCAACGCCTTTCGGCTTGTCAGTCTCGTTGTAACCCCGCAAATCCGGGGCAACAACACGAAAATGCTTGGCCAGTTCGGGTATCTGAAACCTCCAAACATACCAAAAATCAGGAAACCCATGAAGAAGAACCAGCAACTTACCCTTTCCAGACGTAACATAATGCATCCGAACTCCATCAACCTTAACAAAACCATGCTCCCAAGACTCTTTCATCACAGCACCCCGACTGTGGTATGGAAAAGTTCTGAGCTTAAGTTTTCCTCAACACCCACTTCAAAAAAAGTAAGCAACAAAAATATCCCCCCTCATTCCGACATGTCAAGAAAACACTGCTTAAATACCGTAGGAGCCACTAAGCGGTTACATAAGCCACACGCTGGGTTGACAGCACCATGAGCACACAAAAAAGTTACTTCGAAGATTTCAAACTAGGCGAAAAAGCAGTTTCACCCGGCAGAACAGTCACCGAGACAGACATAGTCATGTTCGCAGCCCTGTCAGGAGACTGGAGCGAACTACACACAAACGCAGAATACATGAAAAACAACATCTTCGGACAGAGAATAGCACACGGACTTCTCACACTAAGCATAGCATCCGGACTGGCTCTAAGAATAGGCGGCCGCCTACCACCAGATGTGATAGCCTTCCTAGGAATGGACAAAGTCAGGTTCACAAACTCTCCAGTCTTCATAGGAGACACCATCCGAGTTGAACTAGAAGTCATCGAAGCGAGACCGAGCAAGAGCAGACCAGAAGCAGGGATACTGAAGTTCAAAAACACCGTCAAAAACCAAAGAGACGAAGAAGTGGCAACATGGGAAACCGCAGCGATGCTGAACAAAAAACCCAAAGAACCATAAAATACAGCAAGTCCTGTGAGACTTTAGGTTCTATTATCCCCCATCACGCTGCACACGCACACATGTACATGACAAGCACTTTCTTACTAGTTTGGTCTACCTAACCGTGCAAGAAAATAGCTATCGACTCCATTGACACTACTCAAAGCACTACGAAATGCACGTGAGTCTAGAGACTCTTAGACAAGTCAGTCACTATCTTCTCTAGTTTCGCCATTCTTTCTTCAATTCTAGCCGCTATCGTTTCCAGCTGCTTTTTGCGTTTTTCAAGACTCCCTGATGACGATTTTGATTTCAAAAGGCTCCCCAGAGTGTCCAGCTTAAGCCGTGAGATGGCGCAGATGCACAAGGTCATACGTGGTCAGAAGCTGCGCTTCCACGTCTTCGTGACTGCAGATCTCACGTGTTTTGTCGATTCTGTTGACTCTTTCATTTGTGGACTGCATGAATTTACTATATGGTATAGTAACACTTAATAAACATTATTCCGAAGCCGCAACACCCCAAACCCATCCAACCGACAAAACACCCGAAAAAACAAAAACCCAGAAGATAACCTGATGCCTTTTCACTTTCACTCATCTTTCATCTTTAAAAGGCAATCCGGCACCTAGATTAAACGAAACAGGAGATTAGACTCTTTGAAATCTTTCAGCTTTGTCCACGTTGCCGACTTGCATCTTGGTTATGCTCAATATAATCTGGATGTGCGCCGCGAAGACTTCGACAACGTCTTTCGAGAAGTTGTTGAAAAAACGATTGCGTTGAAGCCTGATTTCATGCTTATTGCAGGCGACATCTTCCATGCGGCCAGACCGTCAAACGTTACGCTGGAGACAGCCATAACCAACTTCAGACGGTTGAAAGAGGCAAGTATACCCGTTCTCGCCGTGGACGGCGGACACGACTCTGCACCCAACATGGTTACGGGAACAATTTTGAATCCGTTGGACAGCGCTGGGTTAATCCACTATTTGCCACGACACGAGGCCGCAAGCTGGCGAAGCGACAGTTGCTACGTTTATGGCGTGCCCAACTTTCGAACGAAGCGCAGGACGGATGAGCAGTTGCCCCTTTTCATGGAACAGAACAAGCCTGTGCCAGACCCATCGCTCTTCAACATTTTCCTCTTCCACATGGCAGTCGACCTGCCCTACATTGACAAGCCCTATCAGATGGAAGCTGAGGCTTCACCTGAACTCATGCCAGACGGGTTCAACTATTTCGCCGGCGGTCACGTCCACAAGCCTTCAAAGAGCAAGTTCAAGAACGGGTTGCTCGTTTACAGCGGTTGCACCGAAACCGTGAGCTACGATGACGCACAGGTTGAGAAGGGCTTCTACCATGTGGAAGTGGATCAAAAAGGCGTTCCTACACTAAACCGCGTGAAACTTGAGACTCCGAGACAGTTCATTGTTTTGGAACCCGACTACACTGGTATGCTTCCAGTGAAGATAGCGGATGAGGCGGTTAAACTTGTGAAGGAGAATGATGTTGAAGGTGCCATAATGGTGCTCGTCTTGAAGGGCACGCTTCCCTCAGAAGCCAACAGAGCGGAAGTTGATATGGCTCGTATACGGGAAGCAGCCCAAAAAGCCTTGCTAGTCTACCCGATCTTACGCTTAAGGGAGACCGAGGTTCCCGAAGAAGTGATTCGCTCCATATTCGAAGGCGGTCTAAAAGACCTAAAAACCAAATCCTACGAATACTTCATCCAAATCTTCAGTGAAAGGTACAGTCGGGAACAGGCTGAAAAAATAGCAAGATTGGCTGTGAACATTCTTGAGCCGTTGGTTAGGAAAGACGAGGACAAGGTCAAACGGGAGATGGAGGCGTACCTAAGTGAGGGTTGAAGCCATCGAACTCGAAAACATTCGGTCCCACACAACATCAAAGATTCAATTTCAACGCGGCTTCAACTGTCTAGTCGGCGGTGTGGGCTGCGGCAAATCCAGCGTGCTCTACGCCATTGACTTTGCCCTCTTCGGCGACCCGATTGGCAGAAGCTACGAATATTTACTCCGAGAAGGAGCCGACGCCAGCAGAGTGATGCTTCAATTTACTCACGCGGGAAAAACCTACACGTTAACGCGTGGCTTGCGCAAGCGGGGGAAAGGCATCGGCCAAGACTTGGAACAGCTCAAACTATACGAGAATGATAGACTCATCGCCCAAGTGAAAAGTGAGGCAGTGACTGAACAGTTGAAAACCATCACAGGTTTGGACAAAGAACTGTTCCGCGAAATCGTCTGGGTTCGGCAGGAACAGCTGAAGGAGTTGTTGGACATGACTCCGCGTGAACGCCAGAAACGACTCGACGAATTGTTTGGGCTCTCCGACTATGAACTGGCGTGGACCAACCTTCAAGGCGTTCAAAAAGAGTATGAGGGTGAAAAGAAGGCTTACGAACGCGACCCAGACATAGTAATCATGGACAAGCTTCACGGCGAATACGACAAGACCGTGCAGGAGTTCGCCAACGTTGAAGGTCAAATGGAAGGGTTAAGGAAGAGATACGTTGAAGCCGAAACAATGCTCAATGAAACCACAGCGACTCTCCAAGGCCTGGAAGAGCTGAGAAAACAGACCGAAGAATTAATGCGAAAAGAGGCTCAGCTGAGAACCAGCATCGAAAACACAGAGGACAACAGCGCACGGCTGGCAGACGAAATCGCACGAAAAAACACATCAATAGACGGCATGAATGAAAAAATACAGTCACTAGAGAATGAAGTAAATGAGTATAAGGAAAGGCTTGAAAAAGCCGGACTCGGCGCTGAACAGGCTCCTGAAGAATTAAGGAAACACCTCCAAGCCTTAGACGAGCAACTGCGTAGCATAGGAGGCGAACAAGAGGCAACAAAAAAAGAGATGCGTGAGGCTGAAAAGAAACTCTCCAGCCTAGCCGCAGAGAGCAAATGCCCACTCTGCTTGCAAAATCTTTCCGAGGAATACAAGACCGACCTACTGAACAGGCTGAGCAAGGCAAACAGTGAGGGAGAAACCAAACTCGCCGAACTTCAGAAAAACCTTGACGAACTCGAAGAACTACGCAACCTGGTGAGCAATATTGCCCTAAGCCTACAAACATTGGCACCGAAAATCGAAGACTTGAGAAGCCGCGTGTCCGACGAACGCCAAGAACTCGAAAAACTATCCAAAGAGTTTGAAGAAAAACAACTTCTGGAAAAGACGCTTCGGGAACAGTTGAGCGCAACCAGAAAGGAAATTAGCAAATTCGACTTGGCTCAGCTGGAGAAGGCCCGCAAGCTAAGAGACCAAGCCTTCATGGAATATTCTGACATGAAAAACAGGCTGGAAACCATCGAGACAAGAAAGAACGATTTAGCTACAAGAATGGAGGAGCTAAAACAGCGTTTGGACAACGCTCAGCAGAAACTCGACCGAAAGCAACGCATAGAGAGCCTGCTCGAAATAGTGACGGGCGTACGTGACGCCTACAGAAGCATCCAGCCTCGAATGCGGAGTGAGTTTGTCACTTACCTTCAACGCATGATTCAACAGTTCCTCGACGACCTCACAGGCGGCGTTGGCCCAGCATTAATAGTTAAGATTGATGAAACCTATTCTCCGGTTGTCACAGGCGAGGAGGGATATGAAAGAGAGGTCGCGAACCTTTCAGGTGGAGAACGAACCCTCTTAGCCTTTGCCTATCGGTTAGGGCTGGGGCAACTCATCATGCAGTCGAGGACTGGACATGGGCTCTACACGCTTTTGTTGGATGAACCTACCGAAAGTCTTGGGCGAGAAGACGGCTCCATCGACAGATTAGCTGAGGCAATCTCTCGTTTGAAGGCAATAGAACAAATCATAGCCGTGACTCACAGCGAAGCTTTCGCCGAAAAAGCTGAACACGTGATACGAGTGGAGAAGGAAGCGGGCGCCAGCAAAATAACGGTTGAGAAATAACTTTTCGTGAAAGCGAGCAATCATGTCCCGAGACAAAATCGAAGCTGCGTTGTCTGCAGCCCTAAAGCACACAGAAGATTCGTTAAAAACTCTGTTAAACAATGGCGATGAAAAAGCTATGTCCGATTCATTGTGGGCAGGCTCAGCTGAGACAGAATACGCTGTCTTTCTACTATCCCTCACGCTGAGAGACAGGGCGGAGACCGCTTTATGGAAACGCAGTTCCTCATGGAAACAAATAGTAGAATTTAAGCCTGCGCTCACTTCCACTCTAGAGCTACTGAAAAGCGCCAAAGCGAATCTGAAAGCGGGCAACCTTGAGAAGAGCTATGAAGAAACTTGGACTGCGAGAAACCTACTTCTGAAGGTCCAAGAGTTGTTGGAGAGGACGCGCAAGGAAGCAAAAAAGTAGGCTTATTATTCAGCCTCTACCAGTTTTCGTCCCTTGATTATCAGTACGTTTTCTTTGCCAGCGATTATTCGAAACTCTTCTCTCAGCTCAGCCTTGTGCAAGTATTTTTTTAGAAGCACTCGGAGGTAGTCTTTTCGGGGGATCTCTCCTTTATCTCTAGATTTCAACGTGATTTCTCGGTCAGCCACATCTATTTTGGCTTTGATTTTCTCTTTCAAGAATTTTTCAAGTTTCTCCACTTCTTCACCATGCGCGCTGCGTAGTTCGGAAATGTCGATAACAATGCTTGACAATAAAGCCACCTCTCAGTCTATCTCCTCACTATTATTATTCTCACCTGATCGCAGGCGTCTTCACACGAATCAGCGACCATTTCTATAGCCTCATAGAGTTCGTTAATTAGGATAGCGGCTCCTGTTTTTAGTTCTTCTTCCTTTCCGAGCAGTTGCCTTGAGTTCACGAAGATTTCGTCAACTTTTTCCTCAAGCCGTTCAACATCGTCGGCTGCTTGCATAGCTTCTTCGGGTTTGTCGGCCATCCGACTGATGGATCTGCGCAAGGCTACAGCACATTCTCTAACGCCTTCAACCATTTTTACGGCTGCTTCACGGAGTTTTTCTGGCACATCCTTCATTGGCGTCGCGGCTAAAATGCGTGTTGAGTCTCTACACCAGTCGGCTACCATGTCTACTCGTTTCATGAGGTGCATAAGGTCTTCTCTGTCCATGGGCGGTAATTCTCCACGCGCCAGCTCAGTCATAACAGCTCTTCTAAGGGTATCTGCCTCTTTTTCGGCGCTTATGACCCTTTCAATTGCGGCTTTGGTTTCTTCTTCGTTTAGCTTAACCGCTGCCTTCACTGCTCTTTCCAAGTCTTCAACTGCACTAATTGTAAGCGCCAAGTGGCGTTGCATCATCGCTATGGCCTTTGATTCCCTGCGTTTCTCAAACCATTTAAGCAGTTCACTCAACGGCTAGTTCCTCCCTTAACCCTCTACTTGGATATGCAAACACGTAACTCTTCTCGCTTGGAAAACTGACTGTGACCTTGTCGCCTGCGTTTAGCCATTCCTCCATAAGCGAGGGACGCACGACCACGACAACATCTTCATTTTCCAACCTCACCTCGTATCGTATGTTGGTTCCTTCATACCTCAACTTTTCCACCACACCGAACAATGAATTGGTTCTCTTTTTGTGTCCCTTCTCAATTGTAAATGTTTCTGGTCGAACAGCCAAAACTACCCGCTCGCCTTCTTTCTTGGATGTACCCAAGCCGGAAACAATCAATCCGCCACGCAACTCAATCTGAACTTTCTCATCGCTTATTTTCGCCACGTTGCCTTCCAAAAAATTGTTCTCTCCAACAAAGTTGGCAACAAAGATATGTTGCGGATTCGTGTACAATTCCTGAGGTGTTCCCACTTGCAGAATCTTACCCTTCTTCATGACCGCTATTCTATCCGATATTGCCATGGCTTCCCCTTGGTCATGCGTAACATGAATGGCTGTTAAGCCCAAATCCTTGACCAGTCTGCGAAGTTCGTATCTCAGGTCAAACCGAATCTTGGCGTCTAAGGCACCTAATGGTTCATCTAACAACAGCAGTTTGGCTCCAGCGGCAAGTGCCCTTGACAAGGCAACTCTTTGCATCATGCCGCCGCTCAGCTCGTGTGGGAGAGCATCTTGCCGTTCATAGAGGCGCACCATCTCCAACATTTCTCGACCAATTCTCTCGCTTTTTGTTTCTTCCCACGCCTTAACATGAGGCCCGTAGGTTACGTTGTCCCAAACGTCCATGTGTGGAAACAACGCGTAAGTTTGAAACACAAATCCGATGCCTCGGTCTTCAGGCGGAAGCTTGTTAACCAATTTGCTATCGATGTAGACTTCTCCTCTATCTGGTTCAACCAGACCTGCAATAATTCTCAGAAGCGTTGTCTTGCCGCATCCACTTGGACCGAGAAGAGAAAAATACTCCCTGTCATACACCTGGAGGCTGACATCGTCAACCGCCACTATTTTTTTTCCGAATATCTTTGAAACGTTCACAACTTTGACTTCAGGCAGCGCGTTCAGCCTCCACAGATTTCCTGCAAATTATGGAAATGCGTGGTCACTGGTATATTAAACATGTCAACGCCGTCCTTTAACTACGAGTCTCAAAACCAGAAGGATGATGAAGGAGAGTAACACGAGTAAGCCAGCGCCTAAGGCAATATCCATGGGTGAAGCTGGCATAGTTCCCTTGACCCAATCAACAAGCAATACGGGAACGGTTTTTACTCTTGTCACAACAGCCAAGGTTGCGCCTGTTTCGTCAACGCTTCTCGCGAACATCATTATGGTTCCCGCGAACAGAGAGTATTTTGTCAAGGGCAGAATGATCGTTCTGAACACCGTGAACGGTCTGGCGCCAAGAGTCCTCGACGCCTCTTCAAGGTCGATAGTCACCCTTTCAATTGCTGCAACCATCGCACGGACAAAATAGGGGTATGTGATTGACAAATGGGCAAAAATTATCAAAGCAACTTCGGGAATGAACGCGAAGTTACTCCAAAAAATGCTCATCGAGGCACCTAATGCTATAGATGGAACAATCATAGGAATGTTAGACATTACATCCAGAGTTGTCGAAGCTGTTGCACCCCAACGCTTTCTCGCAATAAGAACAGCCATGGGCAAGCTCAGCAAGACGTTTAATGCAGTGACCGTCGCCGCCACAAAGTATGACAGAAGAAGACTCTGCCAATATCCCTGCCATACTCCAGCACCCGCCACTGCTTGATTTAATGTGCCGCTTGAGACAGCGCTAACAATTGGAAACACAATGAACAGAGACGGAACCAGAACAAAAGCTAAAAACACCAGGGTTGTCAAAGAGTCTCGCAATGTTTTGACCTTGAAATCGCTCAGTTTCCTCTCCGCAAACGGCCAAACTCTTCTCATCGGCATCTTTAACCTAGGTCCAAGCAACCTGATTCCCAAATAAATCAGGCAAGCAGTGAGTATCAAAACGAAACTTACAAAGACCATCGGCCCTTCTTGGCCAGCGTCTCTAGTGTTCTTGGTGAAGACCACTCCGTTTTCAAAGGCGCCCGCAACGATCACGGTGGCGCCTGTTTCAGAGAGTGACCTAGCAAAGGCTAAGGTGAAACCTGCAATTAGGCTTGACTTCAAGATTGGCAGTGTCACGGTTCTGTCGGCTGTGAGTGGTGCGGCGCCAAGGGTTCGTGCAGCTTCCTCATAAACCACCTTGTAGTCGAGAAGTGCTCCCACTATGACCCTGACCACGGCAGGATAGGAAAAGGCAAAGTGAAGCAGAGCAATCAGAAGCCAACCCCTAGACACAAGGGGGTTACCGCCGAAAAATTGTGAGAGGCCTCCTGGTTCACTCCAAAACAGCCACAATGAATAGCCTAAAGTTACGGTGGGTATGATAAACGGCAGGTCAGCTAACGTGTCAATAATGTTGAGCCATCTAGACTTCCCCCTCGCAATAAACCAAGCTAGGGGTAAACCAGCAACTAAGTCAAAAAAAGAGACGAGAAAAGCAATCGCAAACGAAGCGTATATCGCAGATAAAGCTCTGGACGTTAGATCAGGACTCTGAAAAATTTCGCCCATCGTATTCCATTTGAGAACTATGCCTAAGATAGGTGGAACTAGAATAATGCCAAAAAAGAAAATTACAGCGCCAGAATAAATCAAGTGCCGAACGGATGGTTTCGACGAGATTTCGTCAAAGTATTTAACAGCGTTAAAGTTCGGCAACTCGGTTTTTCCCTATTCTCCTTCTTGGATGTGATGCGAAAACTATAGTGGAACGGAACTTTCTAAAGTAACTTTCTAACTATGTCCTTCTGTCCACCATCTCTAAGGCGTCTGGTCCAGTACCTATCAAGGTCACTGGGATTCTGATTTCCTTCTCAACGTTTTCGATGAATGCCTTAGCATCCTTGGACAGTTTGTCGTGATCTTTGACTCCTTTGCACTCCGGAAACAGAACGTCGATTTTGGTGAGCGCCGCCTGAGTGGCACCGTTCAACATCACTGCTCGCTTGGCTAACTTGTAACTGAAGGGTGCGGCTCGACGTGGGCGTCCCGTAACGGTTCCATACTCAACCCATCCTCGTTTTTGAGCCTCTTCCAGTGAGAGTTCGTTTGGTAAAGGTCCTGCGCCAACTCGAGTCGTGAACGCTTTAAAAACAACGACAACATCGTCGATTTTGGTCGGGCCGACACCTATGTCTGAGCATGCTGCCGAGGCCGTTACATCCTTGGATGTACAATAAGGATATGTGCCATGATAAAGAGACAAATACGTGCCTTGAGTTCCTTCAATCAAAACGTTTTTTCCATCACCGATAGCCCTGTTTACCTCCAGAGGAACATCCGTCAAATACTCTTTCAGTTCCTTTACATCTCTTGCCAGTTTCACCTTTCTCAATGCTCGTTCAGCGTTGCACGGTCCTGTTCCCGTGCCCGTTGTCTTTATGTCCTTAGCGAGGTGTCCCGCCTTATCCGCCTCAATGTGTCTGGCTTCAATGACGGCGCATTGGGGGTCAACGCCTACCATTCCGCTAGAGCCTGTCTGGTTTATCTCACGTATCAGGACCTCTGGATTAACCAAAACGCCTGGACCTACCAGCAAGCGGCATTTCTTATACACAAAAGCGCTGGGCAACATGCTGAGTCCATATTTCTTCCCTTCGAAAAGCACAGTGTGACCAGCGTTGGGGCCCACTCCCGCGCGTGCAGTAACATCTAGTCTATCCTTCAACGCCAAATATGAGATGATCTTTCCTTTGCCAGTGTCGCCGAAAAAACCACAAACCACCACTTGGCAAGGCATGTTCTTCACCTCTAGTGACGCCTTTTTGCTTAAATCCAATTAAATAATAAAGTTTTTTGCACTAGAATTCGTCAAAAAGAATGTTAACATTGTCAGTTCGCCCGTCGAGAGTTACAATCACAGCACAGTGGCTCTAACTCTCGTTTTCATCATCCAACTATGAGAAACTGCGCGGTGGCTTAAGACGTTTTTGCTCTGAACTCGATGCGTTCAACACCTTTGCCCTTCGACATTCTCCTCAAAACCTCGGCAAGGCCAATCTCGCCCGTACTCTTAACATGGGTTCCACCGCAGGCGCAAGCGTGCCAACCTTTGACCTCAACTACGCGGACGTTTTCAACTTGCGGCGGAAGAGTCTTCAGGCTTTCATGGAACCGCGCCACATGTTCTTCGGCTTCTTCTCGTTGCATGGTTCTGATTTCTACAGGTCTATTTTCTTTTAGAATGGTGTTGGCGACTTTTTGGATTTCTGGCAGCACTGGTCCAAGAGAGCCCTGATAGGCAAAGTCCAAACGCGCCTTATCCACGTCCAATCCGGAGCTAACTACCTCCAAACTTAAGCCAGTTGCCTTTCTCACGGCTTCAGCCATTAAATGCGCCAGCGTGTGGTTGCGCATCAAAGCATATCGGCGATTCCAGTCTATGAAACCAGTTACTTCATCTCCCGGCTCAATTTTCCCCTTTACTTCAGGGGCAAGATGAACAGCCAAGCCATTTTCCATCCGAGTGTCTTGCACTGTGGCTTCACCGTTGATGCCTTTGATTATGCCCGTATCTGAGGGCTGACCGCCACCCATTGGGTAGAAAGCGGTTTGGTCTAGAATTATTTTATACTGTCCGTCCAGCTTTTGGACTGTTAAGACCTTTGCTTTGAATTCTTTGAGATAGACATCTTCGTAGTACAAAAGTCTCGTAGGTTCAATTCCCTCATGTGTGGTCGTAGTAATTCCTCCGGCTAGATTCTGGCTCCTTCTGAGCTTAAGTTCTTCCATGGTCTCGGAAAGTGAATCGTAATATAACAAGCGTAAAATATTTGTCAGCGGTGAAATACTTGATTTAGAAGGTTGGGATTCTAGCCGTGAAGCTTCTTCGTTTATGGGTTGAAGGACTAGACGAAATGTTAGGAGGAGGCCTACCTGACAAAAGCGTAGTAATCATGACAGGTGAACCAGGTTCAGGATACGACATTCTCGCTCAACAAATAATACATCAACACGCTCTCCACAACGAAAAAATTGCTTACTTCTCAACTTCACGACCACCAGAAACATTACGCGAAGACCTAGCAACCTTCGGTTGGAACGTTGCCCCTCTTGAAGAGCAGGGAAAATGGACTTTTCATCACATCCCTGTGGCAGATGCCGTTCCAGTCTTAACTAAAACAATTCCGGAAACAATATCCGAAGGCCGTTGGATTCTCATCGACTCCCTCTCCTATCTCATTCTCACCCAAAAATATGCCTCAGTGGTTGGAATCGTTGAACTCCTCCTCGACAACACTCGCAAGCATGGGGGAATCCACTTCCTGCTCCTAACACAGAAGATGCATGACTCAGAAACAGAAACAACTATGCAGCATTTAGTTGACGGAGTCATGGAGTTTTCAGCAAACGAATCCGCAGGCGGAATCGACAGACGCATACGAATAAA
>Ga0315308_1001771_pt1 | contig 12310 bp, 19 predicted proteins | sample TDP3_MG_FD_203078 | JGI IMG/M metagenome (GOLD analysis project Ga0315308, IMG submission 203078) | Freshwater sediment microbial communities from Lake Towuti, South Sulawesi, Indonesia - TDP3 | ecosystem: Environmental > Aquatic > Freshwater > Lake > Sediment | place: Indonesia: South Sulawesi... | reverse complement strand
AGCCTTCTCTGCCTACGAGCTGGACCCAATTCTCATGCAGAGTGTTCATCTCTGCTATTTCCTCAACCGTCACCATCTTGTCATGTGGCTTTGTCAGGCTTATCAAGGCGTTCAGCATGCTTGTCTTCCCAGCTCCTGTTCCACCTATGACCATGAGGCTCATTTTGTGCTCAAGAAGCAACCAAAGGTACGCAGCGATGTTTTCGTCCAGTGTTCCCATTTCAATCAGGTTCGCTATGGAGAGAGGGTCGCTACGGAATTTTCTCACACAGAAGCTGCTTCCGAATGTGGAGATTTCCCGCATGAAGGTAGCTGCTAGGCGGTGTTTTTCTGGAAGCATCGCATCGAGCATGGGACGGGCACTTGAAACGTGTTTACCGGACATGTGGGCTAGCTTGACGATGAAGTTGTTTAGCTCCGTCTCGTCTGAAAACTTGATGTTAGATGGTATGCTTTCATACTTTCGATGCCAAACGTAGACCGGCCGATCGATCCCGTTGCAGGAGATATCTTCAATCTGAGTGTCTTTAATGATGGCGTCTAGATCGCCGTATCCAGCTAAGTCTCGGATAACGTAGTAGAATATTTTTTCCCAGGATTTCTGGTCGAACTTTCCTAGGCTTCGTTTGTATTTTAATGATAGCCTCTTAGCCTCTGACAGAACGTAGGAAGCTGTATCGACCTCCATTGTCTCAGGCGGGGCGAGCTCCTTAGTGAGAAGCGAAACAAGTTCATCGTGATTCTCCTTCTCTTGAGGGCTCAGCAGAACCTCTTCCACCATGTACTGGATTTCTTCACCTGCAGAGACGATGTTAATCTTGGCTAATGGATTGCTTATCCAGTAACTTTCAATGATCTTATAGCCCGGTTCCTCCGTTTTCTTCGCTCTCTTCTCTCTTTTTACTCTTTTCTTCACGTTCTTCGTTCCTTTCGGGCTACGGTCACTCTTCAAAACAGTCATCTCCCTTAAGAGGGGGACTGGAGCCTTTTTCTTAGTCTAAACCATCCTTTCATCCATCAAAAGGTGAGGCTGTATTGATAAATCAGTTATGAATCACATTTACATACTTGAAAATCATCTTTCAGCGCTTGGCACCCTCAGATGAATTGAGATGTGAACCTTCACGGCTATAGTTATTAGCTGAGTCTTACCCTCTAAGATCTATAAAGAGGGGTTCGTCAGTCAAGTGAACAAGAGATTTATTGATTGAACATATAGGTTTGAAGAGGAGAAAGGATTCTCAGGTTTGAGGCACGAATACTTGTTAGGTCATAGGCATTTCCCAATTAACTGTCCGTATCCCGGTCTTCCAAATTGGGCATCAGTTAGGCTAGCTAGAATTAAATGATTTATAAACTTAATTCCTAGAGGATTCTCTGGATCACCCTGCATTCGCGTAAACCCAGCGGGAAGGAGTGCCGAAATCGACATAAACGTACTCAGGGGTGACGGGGATCGAGTTAGTGCCCTCCTTAACCCTAACATGGTACTCGCCCTCCAAGGTAACGGTCACTACCGCTAAGCAACTGCTTTCATGGGGCCTCTTCAAAACGTCGCTATGGTAAGTGAATGATGAGGGGCCAGTAACATTGACTTTAAAAAAACGTGTGGCCTGAGTACTCGTCTGGATCACAACTTGGATCGTGAAACCCATGCCGCCACTCCAACCCTCTCCAACTGTGTAGTAGAGGGGGTTTGTGTAGGAAGAGAAGGTGTTGCCTCTGGCGGTCATCACCGTGATATAGTAGGCTTTGGTTTCTATTTGTATTTCGATGTTTTCAATGGTACCATCTCCCATGGCTGGGATCTCGAAAGAGAACTCAAACTTATCGTCGTTGACCCAAACTCTCACTATTTTTACCGAGAGGGGACACCTATTCTTGATGTAGACGTTGATTTGGCTAGAGGTTTTATTGAAGGGGTAAGCGTAAACGTCTATTCGCTCCCTTTCCCTATCTTGGTCAAACTGCCTCATCTCCGTCACCGCAGTGTCGTAGTAGCTGTTTACTTTGTTAACGTAGAGAAAGAGCGGGATGACGGAGGTGAATAGGATCCCCACGAAGAACAGCGTGCCTAGGACCGTGGACATGCCTGACTTGGCCCTAAGCGGTCGGGACAACATATGTTTGGTATGCAACGTTCTGCCTCCTACTATTTACCTTAACCACCAACTCACTGCCCGCACTCAAACTTCCAAGAGATTCGGTCGTTATCTCTACGATCTTTCCGCTGGGAATCACTTGGAATCCATCACTTTCTCCCAAGAGTGTTCCGTTTCCCCACACGGAGACTTTCACTTCGATGTCTACACTATACTCGGTAGTATTGCCGTAGTTGAAAACCCAGACATGGAGCTTCTTCGCATCCTCGTCGTAGGCTATATGTTCCACAGTAAACCTTTCACTTATAGTGTCTATATCTTTCTTGATTTCATCATAGTAGCTTATCTGTAAATTGGTGCTCACACTATAGGTGAAGGACGAGATACTTATACCTATGACAAGGACAGCGCTACAGAGAATTATGCTAGCTACCACAGGGCTAACGGCCTTCCTGTCACCCAATAACCCTTGATCCTTGTCCAAGTTTCAACTCTCCAAAAAAGAAGGGATACGGATCGTTTGATCCGTGTTTAGGGCAGTTTCACGAGCAACGGGTAGTTCTGGCCTGCAGCACTACGGAACTTGAAGTTGACCCTCACACCGTGATCGCAGCCCTCTGTACCACCCGGTATCTCTATCCACACATTCACAGTTTGGCCCTTGTTTACTGAAATCGGTACGGGCGGATTTGATCCGAGCGCCGGAGTGTACTTATCGAGGGGTATGTCGTTGAGGCTTACCTCGGTTACTGTGGCGTCGGCTGAACCTGTATTCTTCAGTTGAACAGTCACATTCCAATAGTTACCTGTTTCATTATACTCTGCGTATGATGTGGGCATCTCTATCTGCTCGAAAGTCGTGTAGGACGAGGCTATCGTTCCCATCCAGTAGGCTACTGAAACCGCGACGACTATAGTGACTGCGACGAGGATTACCGTTGCTATCACTGGGCTGAGTGCTTTCTTACTTCTCATTACTCTTTTCGTTTTCTATCTCCTCCTGTCCTTGGCTCTAATTTTTGATCGTTCATTTGATAAATCAGTTATGAAGTCTTCTTACATGTCAAGAATATGGTTTTCAAGCGCATTTTGCCGTATTGTTGGCTTTTGAAAAAGTGGAAATAGGCTCTGTTTCGCAGATGAGGCAAGTTTTGCAGATCAAGGTAGTTGCTGCTGACACTACGGTGAAAGATTACTGCCTCTGAATCTTGGAACGTAGACAAGCTGATCTTCGCAAAGATACCCAAAAGGGTCTCTTTTCTTGAAAAGTAGCGATAAGTTTTGGCGGACCGGCTCGGACCAAAACCCCAAAAAGGTTCAAGTCCTCTTACGCAGGATCCTCTTGCTCCCTATTACTCGATGAAATGTGCTGCAACAGATATTGTAGCGTTCATACTTATGAACGCTGGTACTTGTTCTTTCTTCTTTCTAATGCGAAGACGCTCTATCAACGGGTTCGAGCTTTTCGGGCCTCTTCTATAGCCTCTTGAAGCAACTTATGTACCTCATACGGCTCTTTCAACGCCGCAAGACTGGGGCGCATGGAAGCTGCACCTCTAGCTGTGTCCACATAAACGAAGCCAGCGGTTATAGCATACACAGTTCCAGTCCCGAACATCTTGTCAATGAATCCAACTTTAACGTAGACCTCTTGGATCTTATCCAAGTCGACAAACCTTGTGTCTAGCCCAATGGCGCCAGTCTGGGTGATTATCCGTTGATCCGTGATGACGTATTCCGTGTTCTTGTACCTCATGAGTTGCCATATCGATGGGCCAACAGTTAATCCCAATCCCGCAAGGACGAAGGGTAAGCCGAACAGGGCAAAAGGTTCTGGCGCCCCTGCTGAAGTGGCCTCCCACATCCAAAAGATAGAGAAACCCACGAAAAACAATCCAAACGGAATAGTCGCCAAGCTTGGGACTATGAAGGGCATCTTTACTGGTCTCCCGCTCCATAAAACCTTCTCACCAGCTCTGATATGCTGAGATAATGTGCTCCGCGCTTCCTCAACTACTGGAGGAGTTGGACCGTGAGATACGGGTTTTTGAACAGTTGGCCCCTGCAGTGTCTGTCCACAGCCGCGACAGTAACGATCCTCTTTACCTACCTCCTTTCCGCAATAAGGGCAAAAAGGCATATTCTTACCCCTTTGACAATATTAGTCTTGTGCGAATGCACATATATGAATAGCGATCGTTTTGCCAAAACGTGACCGCAACCTATTCTCATAGATGCATCCTAGGGCTTTTTTTGGGACTTTTTCTAGGCGTCTCCGTGTTTTCACGTCCAAATGGACACCACGAGTTAGAGGAATTTTCTAGGCGTATCTTCTCAAGGTTTGCGGCTTTCTCTTTTGAATGGAAGTGGCATTTAGTTTCCATTGAGGGTTCAGTTGCATGGGTGGTTGCAGAAGGCTTGGTTCACGCAAAGACCGGTGACCAGGACCTAGGCGGTCCTTATCGTTCTACAATCGTGCTCGTGAAAAGAGGAGACAAATGGCTCATCATGCATGGGTATGGTTCAAGACCAGTAGTTGCAGGTAGATGATCTAAACTAAGATTCTCAACAAGTACCGTAGGTGGACGCGGACGGGATTTGAACCCCCATTCTGAACCGATATTTTTTTGGTCAGAGTCGTCATCTTTGTTAATCCAAGTAAGAAATTTGAACGAGATAGGTCACGTATCCCGGGCTACCACCGCTTAGGCATGAATTTATACTAGCGTAACGAGTGTGCCTGAGTCCTCTTTGGGCCTTTACTCCTTTGTGTATGTCATAAATTGTCAGCGGACCTTTGATGGCAAGAATGTGGAATATGGCCTCTTTGAGCCTTGCCTCGTGACCTTTGGAAACTGAGAGTCTTCCAGCTTTTGCCTTGCTCTTCGTCACGCGGCATACTCACCAATAACCCTGAGAGAAAAAGGTTGAAATCTGGGCAAAAACGTTCGGGGGACAGAAACACACTGGTCGAAAATTTTTTCTAGGGATAGTATCTAAGAAGAATTTGCGTTTTTATGACAAGAAATGTAGATCAAGGTTATGTTTTGCTGGATTTTGCAAGGGGTTTTTCGGGAGTCAGAAACGTTCTTATGGGTTCTGCTTACGTCTCTAAGCCGTTGCTTTTTGGAAGGATGAGAAATTACTGGTAAATGGTTTTTCTTGGGCCTATAGCTATTACATAGACAGTCTTGTCTCTCTCTGAAATGGTGTAGATTATTCTGTTTTTCCAACTCGTAGGCTGTAGTTTTCTTTCAAGTCTCCGTGAAGTCTTTTTCCTGCGTAGGGTTGGTTCTCTAAACCGATTAGGTTTTCTCTAACTTGGGTTCTGACATTTTCCTGTAGCTTTTTGTAGAATTTTTCGGCTTGTCTTGATAAGAGAACTGTATATTTCAATGAGCTTCTTCCTTTAGAAGCCTGCGCAACTCCTTGACTCTTCCCGCCTTGATGTCTTCGAGGCCTTGGCGGATGTCTTTCATAATATCTGAATCGCTCAAAATCTCAACGGACTCCAGAAGCTCGTCTATCAGCTTTGTGGCCTCGTCAAGCTTCTGCCTAGTTTCTAAGAGGAGTCTTCGGTCTTCCTCATCCAAATATGCAACCTTAACCATCAAAATCACTCAAGTATTAAAAATGTGGGTCCGCCTGATAAATTTGAGAGCGGAGATTTTGCGTTCTGCTGAATAAGCTATGTGTTAGGGCCGAGTTTTGATTTGATGTTCTGCCGTGCTTTTTCGGGGATCAGAAACGTTTTTCGCGCTATATGCAGACAATTTTGAAGCCATCATTCTATCCTAGATTAAATTCGCCAATGGAAAAAAGAAAAAGGGGAAAATGGGCGAAACCCCCTAAGCTAAAAAGTATAAATTACAGCCTAAGCAACGGTCTCTCCCGGCCTACCATAAGACCGTAGTCAAGACACTGTTCAAATTCTCGGTTTTTTATTTCGCAAGTTGCTCTGCAATGACCAGCATTGTCTTTCAATCATGCTAGTAAGCTTAGAAGGTCTATTAGCGAAAAAGCTACATTCTCAATTTGTGCTACCTGACATTGTTATAGCAATATTTTTGATGTTTAGCTTTGGCTTTCGGCAGAAGCTTGTATGGATCGAAGAAATCCAGAAGCATCAAAGCACGGCGCAAAACTTCATATATGCGCGGAGCGTTATGCGAAATGCAGAGCGCCAATAGATTTGAAAAATGAAGAAAGGAGGAAAATCAATGAGTATGCCGAACAAAACTAACGCGGAACGATCGGAAAGCCATCAGATGAAGGTCTTAATTGTCTATGATTCGGTCTATGGGAATACGGAGAAAATTGCCAAAGTCATCGGTGATACTATTACCGGTGAGGTGAAAGTGCTCCGTGTGGGTGAAGTGAATTCTTCCAAACTGAAAAAATTTGACCTTCTCATCATCGGTTCTCCGACCCAAGGAGGCAGACCGACGCCGGCGATTCAAGACTTCCTTAACAAAACTTCGGAGCCTCTTATTAGAGGTATCAATGTGGCTACGTTCGATACTAGATACTCGACGAGATTGGTCGGAATCTTTGGGTATGCCGCTCCAAGAATCGCTGACAGTCTGAAAAGAAATGGCGGGACTCTCATAGCGTCACCAGAAGGTTTTTTCGTAAAAGGTAAAGAAGGTCCGCTGAAAGAGGGAGAGCTAGAGCGGGCAGCCAGATGGGCGAAAGAAATTGCTGAAAAATTAGACTTCAATGTATAACATAAAATGTGATTAGCGCCCGCTGAACACGACCGTCGGGCACGCTTTTCCCAAGCCCCTATGATAAGGAGTTGAAAGAAATGAACATAAATCAAGAGCGTAACGCCAGCCTACCGATCAGGCGCAACCTCACGCTGATGTACGCCCTCTCTTTCATAATCGCCATCCTCATGGCGGCTGCGTCCGTCGCCGGCCTCATGTACCGCACCATCATCTACCCGACGGACGAGTTGCTTCGTACGTTCGTGTCCAACGACGTGGTCAATCTCGTCACCGGACTGCCAATCCTGCTTGGCTCAATGTGGCTGGCACGGCGCGGCAAGCTGATCGGGCTGCTCTGCTGGCCGGGCGCGCTTTTCTTTGTCCTATACAACTACATAGCCTATATCTTTGCTCTGCCGCTCAACATGGCTTTTCTGTTGCATCTCACACTGGTCATGTTGAGTGTGTACACTCTCATCGGCTTGGTTGCAAGGATTGACGGGAAAGTGGTACAAGAATCGCTCACTGGCGCTGTGCATGAGAGAGCCGCCGGAGGCGTTCTGGTTGGGCTGGGTCTCCTGTTCTTCTTGCGGGTTATCGGTGTTATAGTCAATGCGCTCATCAGCGGGGTACTGATTGCCGAAACGGAGCTTGCGGTCAACATTTCAGATTTTTTGATCTCGCCTGCGTTGGTCATTGGTGGGGTGCTGCTTTGGCGGCGTAAAGAGTTTGGGTATGTGATCGGTCTGGGGCTACTTTTCCAAGCCAGCATGTTATTCATCGCGTTGATCATCTTCTTGCTATTACAGCCATTCTTAACCACTGCGCCATTCGTTCTGGCCGATGTTGTTGTGATCTTTACCATGGGCCTGATTTGCTTCATCCCCTTCTTCCTCTTTGTGCGGGGCGTGGTGTCAAAACGTAACCCGTCATCCACATAGCTTGAATTGCTGAGATGACAGGAAGAAACTTGAAAGAGTTTCGCAAGGAACGCCGAAAAAGAAAGTGGCGCTTTTCGTCTCCTGTGGCTCTGCCTCTCAGGCACTAGGCGGGCAGGAAGGAAAAACTGACCCGATTGGAAGAGCTAGTAGAAATTACCTTGAAGAAGAAGCCGCCAAGTACAATCTGCAACCTATTGCTTTGAGCTTGTTTGGCGGCGTCTACAACTATAACAAAGAGCCGTGGTGGGCAGGAAAATTTGTGGAGGCAGGTAGGCAGAAAATAGAAGCGGCCAGCTTCAAGGAAACAAAACCCGGAGTCTACGATACGAGAGACTGGAGCGCCATCCGAAGCTGAGCAAAATAACTAGCAAGTCTTAAGATATCTTGACAACATAAGTCTTGAATGTTCGAACGCCAGTGAAAGACGGAGATGAATGGAACTGATGAATCAGGTTACTGATGCCGAAACTGCAGACTCCGCCTAGAAGAATCTCTAGCGCGCTGCAGACGCAAACCATTCTAGAAACCAAATCGCCTATCAAATATCGTGTACATCTTTCATGTTGTCAGAGAGATGAATGTTTAAATATATGTTTAAACATTTTTCTCCATCTGGCGACTCATCTTGACCAAGACGATAACCATAAGAGACGAGGTTTATAGAAAACTCTTGACCGTTAAGGGAAAGGACGAAAGTTTCAGTGAGCTCTTTGAGAGGTTAGTGGAAGCTGTGAACCCAATTGAGACGTTAGCAAAGCTTAGAGGGTCCGTTGAGTTCAGAAATAAAGAGGAGATGCTTTCAGAGATCTCCGCTTTAAGGGCTGAACGTAGGATATGATAATCTTAGACACAGATATATTGATAGAAATATTTGACAGAAAGTCTAGGAAAGGCGACGAAGCTTTAAAGTTAGTTCTTGAAAGCGGTGAAAACATAGGCATAACATCCATAAACCTTCACGAAGTTCTTTACGGACTCCAAAAATACGCGAAACCAGTCAAGGAAGTCCTACAACTCCCTGTGGTAAACTACACAAAGAAAGACGCAAATCTCTCCGCCAAAATAGAGCTAGACGCAGAGAGAATGGGAACACCTATTCGTCGAACGGACGCCATGATAGCCGCAATAACAATCAACAACGGAGCAAGCCTTTACACGTTGGACTTGAAACATTTCCAGCCCATAAAAGCCCTCAGCCTCAAACTCTTTCCCTAGTGCCACACCTATTGCGACGCGGAGTACGTCTTCGTAGCGCTCTCTTCAATTGGCAGGACTCTAGGAATACTCCTCTATAAGCATTTCAGAACTCTTTCCATTAATTTTCCCTAATTCTCAGAAAACGAACCTGAAGCGTAACTCGAACAACTAGATTCAACGATAACAAACGAGGCGGTCCTCTGACATTACCTAATCTCTTATTCCAAAAGGATTCGTACACCGTCAAGTTCTAAGCCTGAGAAGGATCAGTTCACTTTGTCTGCTATGACCAAGTGTCCGAAGGGCGGAACCGAAAGCAACAGGTTTAAACCTGTGTATTTTCTCTGCATACGTGGTGAAGTCGATGGGATACAAAACAATCAGCCTTTCGGACGAGGCTTACGAAACACTTGCCTCTATAAAGAGGACGGGTGAATCCTTTACAGATGTAATACTTAGACTCTGTTCTAAGACCGCCAAAAAGCTGCTGAGAGGTTTTGCTGGATCTTGGAGTATGACTGATGAAGAAGAGAAGAAAACCTTCGGTGAACTTTTGGAGCTGTGGAAGAAATATGAAGAAGGTTTGCTTGGACACGGATTTTCTAGTAGCACTATCGAGAAACAAAACAGAAGCAGTTAGGAAGGCTGAGGAGTACGATTCCCTCAATGCAGAAATCTCAACCACTGCGATGAACGCCTTCGAGGTCCACCTAGGCGCCTTTAGGTCAAAGGATGTCGCAAGAAACGTTAGGCAGGCCGATGACCTATTCAACTGCATAAACACTCTTGACATAACCTTGGAGAGCTCGAGAAGATCCAGTGAGATTCTTTCAGAACTACTCCGCAGTGGAACACCCATAGGACTAAGATACGCAATAATAGCAGGAATAGCCCTCGTGGGCGGATACGTGCTTGTAACGAGAAATATAGAACACTTTAAGAGAATCACGGGTCTAAGCATCGAAGCATGGTAAAAACGAACCTGAAAGAGAGACATGGTAACCCAATTAACGGACAGTTCCGATCTTGTTATTCCGTTTCTAACGGAAAACCTTTGAGACAGTTGCTTTCTTGCAGATAACTTTGTTTTTTGGCAGGCCCGGACGGATCTGGACCCTCGATCTCCCGCTACCCATGCCAGAGCTGTTATGGCGTCCGGCTCCGCACGCCCGCTAACCGTGCCGATGTGATATAAATCTTTCTTTACCTTTTTGAAACTATCTCTGCCTCGATCTCCTTGAGCATGGATATGAGGCTTGTTACTCCACTGGGCTTTGGTTTATCCTCGGCTTTGATGTGTTTATGATGGGGGAAGGTTTCCACTTCTGGATGGTGTGGAGCGTTGTTCCATCTTGCGATGAGCTCCCCTGCCGTTTGCCATTGAAAGCGGTACCTCAATACGGTGGGTTGTCCACTGCTGATGTTTGTGTATTCGAGGAGTCTAAGCTCGGAACCGTCGATGAGGGCTAAGGTTCCTCGCATATATCCCTCATGTTCTAAAACCTCGGTGTACTCGATGTTGGTCGATGCCAATATCTTGGACTTCGCTATGATATCTTGGATTTTCTTAAAGTACTCGTCTATTGTTTGCATTGACCGAAGAGTTCCTGCAGGGTTTCTATTCTTGTTTTAATGTTTTCATGGGCGTGGACGGCTGCCCACCACGTGAAGTAACTCTCATCGTCACCCAGCTCCCCGCTTTCAAACTTTTTATAAAATTCTTTTGAGCTGAGCCTATGCTTCAACTCAAACTTCTGCATTTCCTCTTCAAAGCCCGCCAATTTTGCCTTCAGGATTTTGACCTCCCTTTCTATGGCTGAAGAGAGTGCCTCCAATGCAAGTTCTTTGCCGGCCCTCGTCTTTAACAGAACTTCGGTCAAACCTGAACACCTATTAATAAAACGCTGTAAGCCCTTAAAATCCTTTTCCAGCGGGCACGTTTGAAGGAATGTTAATGAGGCGTCATTTGAAAAGCTGGCTAGGATGCTCGGCATAGGGGTCTACTCTATTGGTTGAATACTCGTCAATAGAGCTGTGCATGCAGTTATTGTGACGCGACGGGGCCAGACTACGATCCCCGTTGAATTAAGAAGCAAGTATGCCATAACTGAAGGAACCCGACTGGCCGTCATAGATACGGAGCAGGGGATAGTTTTCAGAAGGGAGAAGCCAGCTTTGGATTTGGCTGGGTCGGGCAATGCCGAGATAGACAGGGTCTATGAACTCCTAGACGGGATGAGAGAAGAAGATGACAAGTAGGAGAAGGGTCTATAATACAAGATTCCTTGTCGCCCTTTACTACTCCAAAGACGAGGATGAATTAAGGAGAAAAAGCTGGAGTCAGTGGGAAGCCAAATAAAATCAACATCTGCCATAGCGATTTTCGAGATTTACAAACTTACCCTTCAGACCGATGGGAAAGATGTGGCCGACCTTAGGGTGCGCCTCCTTGAAAAAGACTTCAAAGTTGTAAACGTGGACCCGAGGATAGCCAAGGAAGCAGCCATGATCTGGCATAAATATCGATTGCCCATGGCCGACGCTATCATCGTGGCAACAGGCATAGTATTCAAAGCAGAATGCGTAACAAACGACCCCCACCTCACGTCAATCAGCGAAACTACCACACGTTGGATCTAGAAAAAGAAAGTGGTGGGCTTACATAGGTTTAGAGATTGGTTTAAATTCCTCAATTTCTGGCATCAGATAGGGTCAGAATTTGGAACCTCTTTCATTTTTGGCTCTAGTTTTCTCATGTGTGGGAAAACTATTCATTTTTTGGTTCGAGGGAACTCCGTAGGGCTAGAGATAGGGTGTAGGATGCCCATCTGGGTAACGGAAAAATCAATGAAATCTTCTCTTCTTGCTCATCGAGCCCCTAGGGTTTTTAGCTACAAGAGAAGGTTTAAATAGTTAACATTATATATTTTATTAAGTGGCGTTCATGGCTGAGAGATCTATATCAATCCTTAAGGCAATTGGAAATCCGAACAAGGCTAGGATAGTCGCCCACCTAGCCAAGCATAAGGGGGAGACTGCTGAGGACCTCAGCAGGCATCTGGGCTATCCGCTTCCGACGGTCTACAAGTATCTTAGGGAGCTTGAAGCTGCGAGGATGGTTGAGAGCGAAGTTAGGGACAGGAATCAACTTTACTATCCGGGTGACTTCAAGCTGGTGGTGTCGCCAGAGAATTTGAGGGAGATGCTTGAGGAGCAGAGTGTTGCGGATGTTTACAGGGCCAGGTTTGGGGATGAGGGCATGGAACGGTTCAAAGAAGTGGTAGAGAAGGTGAAGGCTCGCAAAATGACTTTCAGGCAGGCTGCCTCAACCCTTGGAATGACCTATTACGAGTTCGTCTCA
>Ga0315308_1001770_pt1 | contig 12315 bp, 17 predicted proteins | sample TDP3_MG_FD_203078 | JGI IMG/M metagenome (GOLD analysis project Ga0315308, IMG submission 203078) | Freshwater sediment microbial communities from Lake Towuti, South Sulawesi, Indonesia - TDP3 | ecosystem: Environmental > Aquatic > Freshwater > Lake > Sediment | place: Indonesia: South Sulawesi... | reverse complement strand
TGAACTCGTCTATCAGGAAACCTCGCGAATATCTATCCCCAACTATTTGCTGAGCAGTTGCTCGCATCATCCCGACCGTAGACGATTCCTTCTCAAGGAAGCGAATCCTCTCAGCCAGACTATCAGGATCCTTGAAGTACAACGCAGCCTCCTCTGCGACCTCCCTATTGAAAGGCACATCGAAAGCCACCACAGCACAACCGCAGCCGAGAGCCTCAACCAAAGACGGATTCGTCCCACCCACTTCGTGGCCATGAATATAACCAAAGCTGTAGAACCGTAGCGCGTCCAGAGTCGCCCTGTCGTATATCCCGCCAAGAAACACTACTCGATCGTTCTTTAATTCAAGCAGCTTCCTCACATACTTCGTTCCTACTAGCGGACCAACTATGATAAGCTTCTTGCTCGACTTACTCTTTTTAAACCCCCCTATTGCAAGGTCAATATTATTCTCAGGTTCAAGTCTGGCCACGACCAAGTAATAGCCATTCTTTTCGATTCCATATTTATGGATCAAGCCTTCATCTGCCTGTTTAACCAAAGGCGCCCAGTACGGAAAATAAACTACATTCTTGGCATGATACCTCTTCTCGTAGTACGCTCGAATCGCCTTCGAATCCGCGATCAAGAAGTTGCTGGCGAGAGTAGCAACCCTCTCCAAAACCCGCAGCAAAACGCGAACGATTCTCGGGAACTTCCGTCTCTTCCACTCGAGACCGTCAACGCTTATCGTCACGATCTTGCCTGTCATTCGCGGCAGAAAGCAAAGAGGAGCAGCCGCATAGCCGAAGAGACAAACTAGATCTATGTCCTTGAAGCACGCCCATAGGAGCGATATACCATCATAGACCAACTCTGAGAGAATCCTGAATTTCTCGGACACAGGGATGTAGAATGTATTCAAACCTGGAAAAGATACAAGTGCCCTTTCCTTTCTCAGCGAACTCTCGCAGGCGACATAGACTTCGAAGTTCGACTTGGGTAGATGCACAGCGAGCTCCTGCACGAAGCCCTCGAATCCTCCATATTTTGCCGGTATGCCTCGAGAACCGAGCAAAGCCATCCTAACTCGTCGAGCATTCCCAACGTCGCTACGCGAATAGCTTTCTCGAATCAAATCCTACAGGCCCTCCTACCAAGCGACTCCAAACTTGTGAAAGTCGTCGCCAGCTACAGCAGCTGCAGCACTAGCAAACACCGAAGTCATTGAACGTTGAGCGTATCAGTTTGACGTAAGCTTTTCTCCCAGGGAGGAAGGTGCAGTCATGTCAGCCTATCAAACTCATTTTTCTCTCCGTAGCTCTCACCAGCGAATTCGAATTCGCTTTGTCAGACAACTCGAACCACGTGTTCTGTTGCCGAGACGATATGTCTGCTGACTTATCGTACAATGCTCTTACTTTACCTTCTACCATGTGCCTCTCACCGTCTTCGATTTTACCAGCCTGTCAAGCTTAGTGGTGTAGTAGATTGTTATAATCTTGACTACTCCATTCTCCTCCCTAGTTTTCTCGCTGTGTTCCTCCATAACTCAGTCCATGCCACTCGCAGAACCCTTAAATCTGTTGCATATGTATAGTTTCTCAGGGATATGTATGAAGAGGATGGTTAGAAAGAATTACCTGCTACCGGTGGAAATCGCCGCAAGGCTTAGGAGCATGGTCAAGAGCGGTCGGTACACAACTGAGAGCGAAGTGATCCGAAAGTCTCTCCTCTATATGATCGATTTAGAGGCGAGAAGAGCTGAGGAGATCTCAAAGGAGCTTGATGAGTTAGCTGAAGAGACAGCCAGACACCTCCCTAAGTTGAAGACAGCTGGACAGCTGGTACATGAAGCCCATCTTGAGGAGTCACACGGCTCTTGAGGTACTACTTTGACGCTTCAGCCTTGGTCAAACGGTTCAAAACGGAGAAAGGTCAGGAGACGGTCAGAAAGATCGTTCATGAAGCCTCACTTGGTGCTCATGAAATCCACTCAATCCACTGGGCGAAGGCCGAGTTCTACGTCGCGATGAGAAGAGGAAATGTGCCTCAAAAGCTCGCGGCGAGAAACTTGAGAGCCTTGGGAAGGATCGTCCTATTTAACCCCGTAACATCGGAGATAGTGGACGATGCGCTGAACCTGATATATGAGTTCAATCTCCACGCCGCAGACGCTGTTCACCTAGCAACATGCACAAATCTTGCATGTGAAGCAATCCTCACCGATGATGAACACATGGTCGAGGAAAGCGTCAAGAAGCACCTTGAAAAACACGCCATCAAACTCATCAACCTCAAAGAAAATCCATGATACGCCGAAAAACTAAACATTGAAAAAGAGGCTTTCGCGAGATGGGTTTGAAGGGTCGGAAGACTGCGGAAGCTCAGGACTGGAAGCACATCGTGAAGAAGACTGAAGAGTTTCATAGGGAAGCTCTAAAGGACAAATAGCAAATCCTCCTCTTACATCCCGTAATGACATTAGACACTATTCAGCCTGAACATTTGTCTTGTAAGTTTGTCAGGAGGGCCGTAGATAACATTTTTATATCTTTTCGTTATTTATGGACTCGGCGATAAACTTGGTCGAGGAAAAGCTTCTAGTCAGGGTTAGTGGGGCAGCCGCCGACATGCTCAATGAGCTCGTCAAGAGAGGATACTTCAGCACCAAATCAGAGGCCATAAGAGCAGGAATACTGAAACTTGGTGAAGCTTTCGGAATACTAAAGCCGCCAGTGCACTACTGGAAGGAACTTGGCGACGAAGTCCACAAGACCGGAAGGAAGATGACGCATGAGCAACTCGTAGAGGCTGTCAAGAGGCTTGAGCAAGAGACCTAGACGAGCCTACTTGGACACAATGGTCTTCATCTTTGGGAGATTGGAGGAATGCAACTCGAAGCTGGTGTTGTTCCTAGCTCAGCTCGGAGAGTTCGAAGTTGCTGTTTCTCAACTTGTCATCGACGAGGTTGAAAGGTTCTTCAGGGAAAACTTCAGCAGGGAAGCTGGCTACCTAGCCAAAAGGTTTGTTGAAACAATTTCAACTCAAGTTATTACAAGAGATGAGATAAGAAACGAAATGGAAATTCTGAGAGGGAAAATACATGATAAGGATCTTGAGAATGTTGCCGCTGTCAGACATGCAAAGATCGAGTATCTAGTCGCCTACGACGAGGACTATATAAAGGCAGGGATAAGCGAACACATCACTCCCAAGAGCTTCGTGAAATTGTTCGGGCTCACCCCTCATGAGATGGAGTACTAGACAGTACATCGTTGTTTTCCTTTTTTGAGGTATTCTTTGACCCCGTTTATTACGAACTTCGTGTTGTTGATGATCGTCCTGGCTTTCTCTGCGGTATAATATCCCATCGGTGTCACCCACTTATCACCCATCTTGAGGGGATACCGAGCATAAACAACCTCTCCCTGGATTTCCCTTCCCTTGTCTATCAACCGTTCACATCCTTCTTCCCGCAACCAATCGGGTCTAATCCTTCTAATAACCTCGACCAAGCCGTTGATCGCTCTATGATTTTTCGAACCTGCTCATTGAGACGAAACGATGACGATCAATAAGAGCTTCAGTAACGGTCTGCTACGCGGAAACGGGGAAGAACTTCACCTATACCTCTTCACCAAACCCGAGATCGCGAACAAAATCAATCCAGCGAAGATAGCGAAGATCCCTATCAGTAGCAGGATCGTAGAGATCAGAGCTGTTCCAGTAGCCAGAGTCTGGACCTCAGCGTACCGGTTTATGACCCAAATCCAACCGTAAAGCCCGATGAAAACCAAGACGAGGCCAGGCAGTCCTAAGAAGGTCATAGGATTCCTTTCGCAGACAAGAGTGACAACCGTACCGAGAACAGAGAGCGCATGAGTAATAGGATTATAAGTGGAACCTTTGACGCCCTTATACCTGCAACCAATGGGAACCTCAGCCAACCTCAAACCCCCAGCCTTCACTATGATCTCAGAGTCAACCCCGATCCCGAACTCAGTAACCTCCAAACTCTCGACAGCCTCCTTCGAGTAAGCTCTAAAGCCACTCTGCGTATCAGCAACCTTGACATGCCCAGCCGCGACTGTAGCTTGATCGAGAGCTCTCCGACCGATACTTCTATACCTCGGCATCTCACCGCCTTTGAGACTACGAGAACCGATCACGATATCCGCTTTACCAGTCAAGATCGGCTCAACAAGCTTAGGGATCTCATCAGGGTCATGCTGACCATCAGCATCGATAGTAACAACAACATCGGCTCCGTGCCTCTTCGCAAAGTCGAACAATGACCTAATCGCAGCGCCTTTGCCGAGGTTCCTCTCATGCCGAACCACCTCGGCGCCAAGCCTCTCAGCGATCTCACCCGTCATATCTGAAGAACCGTCGTCACATACGAGAACCTTATCCACATGCCCACTAGAACCGATAACCACTCTAGCTATCGTCGCCTCCTCATTGAAAGCCGGGATAGCAGCAACTATCAAGCCTCCAACCTCAAAAGAAGTATGGGTTACATTTCATAAATCAACCTTTCCTCCAAAGCTAGTCCTCCCAAGCATAGACAGATCAGAAGGCTTCGGCCTAACGCTCCTAGAAGCAAACGCAACAAGGAAAGCCTAGTTGCATCAAATGTAGGCGGAATCCCAAGCGTAGTCACACATGGAGTAAACGGGCTACCAGTTCCACCACGAGACGAGAAGGCTCTAACCGAAGCCTTAATCGACCTCTTAAAGGCGGAGGTGGGCTTCGAATATTAGAACCCTTTTATGGAAGCTCGGCGCTATCAACATTTGAATCAGGTTGGTGAGAGGTTGACTAGGGTCGTGTTCAGGCAAGAAGACAGGAAGAGACTAAAGACTATTGCCGAGGAAGTTCCCAAGATCCGCTCGTTAATGGAGGAGTTGTTGGAAACTATTGATGTACTGGGCAGTAGTCAGGAATTGGAGGCTATTAGGGAGTCTCTGGAGCAAGTCAAAAAAGGCGAAACTACGAGCTGGGATGAATACGTAGATGAGCTTAGAAAGAAGGGAGAAATATAGACTTGAGTTAACTCCTAGATTCGACAAGGAACTTCACAAACTTCCAAAGCATGTTATGAGCCGCATAGCTGAAAACATTGAAGAGCTTAAGGTCAATCCACATTCATTCAAGAGGCTACAGACAGCGTGGACTTGGACGGAATCGTCTACAGGTACCGAGGAGAGAACCTCATATGCGTTAGCCTTCCTAGATGAAACGGGAAGATGTAATGGGCTACGTCAAGGTTGCGGCGAAGATATATAATCCGGCGGATAGAGCTAAGCCCATTCATCTAGAGCTTTTGGCTGACACTGGAGCCATCTATACAGCTATTCCAAGAAGCCTCCTCGAAGAGATAAAGGTAAAGCCTACATCCACAAGGAGATTCAAGCTCACCAATGGAAAAGTGGAGCGTTACCCCTAGAGGGGAGGCTTGCATCGAGATAGCGGGTGAAGGAGCTACATCAATCATCGCTTTCCTCCCCAAGGGTTCGACACCTCTACTAGGCGTTACCACCTTGGAGCTCCTAGGATTGCAAGTCGACTCAACCACAGGTGAACTCAAACCGCTTGAACTTCTACTTCTTCAAGCAACGGCCTATCATTCATAGACTTGCTCTAGATGCCCTGCAGAAACAATGTAATCTCGGAAGTCCCAATCCTTCCTCTCTATGAAGCCCATTCCAAGCTTCGAATAGAACTTCTTCAATACCATCTTCTCTATAACCGGTCTTGCACGGCCGAAGATCCTCTCAAGACAAGCCATGAACCTATCTGGGCTCCGAGGAATCTCCTCCCTCCTAAGAGCGTAGTATCTCTCCATGTGCGCGTAGATAGCTTCCTTCGCGCGCTCGCTCAACAAGAGAGATAACGTCTCATCAATCGCCTCCAGCAAGATCTTCTCCAAAGCCTCCCGTCTACCATGTTCCAAGTTCGCTAGCCTCCCAAGCATCGTCAAGTCTTGATACCCCTCGTCCTCCCCTTGGCGTCCTCGCGGTTAGGCAAGTAGACAAGCCTATAGCTCTCTCTATCAGCCTCAAGTAGCATAGTGAATCGCGTATCATCACTTATCTCGAAGAGGTCCTTGAGAGGCTTCGGGATTAGGAGGTACAAGCTCTCTCCTATCTTGGTCGGCTTCAACTCCAACGGCAATTCAAACTCAACCGACAGGTAATAAGAACAAAATTGGAATTAAGCTCATTTCAAAATTTTCTTGAATTATTTTTGACTTTCTAAACAAATGCACCGATTGAAAGGACACTCACTCTGGAAGAGAATCCAGATCCTAGGATGGAATCAAGTAGTTGACAGAGCGAAGAGCATAGTTAAACAACGACAATAAGGCAACCGATAACAGCAAAAACTCTAAGAGAAGAGAAGAACCTTCGCCTCGATGAGCATGGCGGACGTCTATGGATAACGATCTAGCAATATCAACAAGAATTTGAAGCCCAAACAACGCGAAGACTTGGAATGGGAGAAGATAAAGTAGCCGCCATTGATACCAAGAATCCACAAGAACAGAGCCAATGGAGACCAAAGCGAGCCATGAGAATAGAATCCTACTCGAGCAGTTCCTAACCCTCAAAAGCCTGAACGCGCCGAGAAAACCTAGAAGATAGATTAGAGGGTTCCCGAAGAAACCTCCGACATAATACATAATCGTGAAGACGAGAACATTCCAGACATTCTCCAAGAATGAAAGGCTCATCGAGCCTAGGACCTCCTTGTAGCCTGAGGAGACCGCACCTATGGCCCCCACGCTCGAAGGGATGAGAGGAAGAGCCGAGAAGACCAGGAGAATCGGTGCAATACAGAATGCTAACACCAACACAGCGAAGATGAATTCCCTCCTCAACTCAGGCCTTCGCGCAGCATTAATTCTCCATCTCAAGAAAGTCAAAAGAATATACGCCATTGTAGCCGCCATCACAACACCCCAAGTCCAGCCATGAGTGAACAATAGGAGGAAGCCCATGAGGATAGCAGCGGCAGTCCATCGGCTTCTGAACCCAGCTTCAGACCCTTTCAAGAAAAAGGTGAAGAAGAGCATAACTTCAGACATGGCCAACCAGTTGGTGAATATTCCTGCGAACATGCCGACGGTCGTATGAATTGAGAAAGCCGAAAGCATCGAGCCGACTGCAGCCAACCACTCATCCTTCGCAATAACTCTCAGAAAGATGTAGCTGGATAAGGCTAGGAGGATAGCCGGCAACGCAGGCCCAATCTTGACTATAAAGAGTGGGTCGAGTCCAGTTGCCATCTTCAAGCAGAAGAGCAGAAGCACGTAAGGCGCCCTAGCTTCACCGATCAAAACCGGTCTTACACTATCCCAATCATTCATCTCACGAAGCTTGGGGTAATAGAAGCGAGCAGTATCAACACTCATCAGCCGCTCTTGGTAGAAGTAAGGGTAGTAAACCAAGAATACGCTGAGGAGAAGTGAGAGAAAGAGAAGGAGCTTAGGGCCATACTTAGCCAGAAGAATGGGCCAAACCGAACCGGAGGAAAGCCTCTCTTCACCAGATCCTCGCCGATCTGAGAATGGAGCAAACCCAATCCCGTGAGGGAATCTGAGAGACGCGTTCTTCAAAATGGGAATCAAGATCCAAGCGAAGAGGAACATGAGAAGTAGGAGAGGGGTAGCCCCATAGGCTATGTTGAATAGCTGCATTTCGATAGAAGGGAGAATCCACCTAGGGTCATAATCGAAAGGATAGTGAGGGTCATAACTGTTGTAAACCCAAGCCAAGGAAGAACCTAACTCAACTGGGAGGAGAATGACCAGAATCCCGATAAGGTAGACTGACAACGCCTTTCTTCTACTGATCGAAAACACATCCTCAGAACGCCAAACGCCCACAAACAGCGTCGTGAACCCCGCCACAATCGCCAGCGCGATAGATACCCAATCGAAGCCGAGGAAACGGGCAGCTCCGGCGACCAAGAGAATCAAATAAGCAATCGCAAAAGATCTACTGGGTTTCATTCTTAAAATATATCTAAACAGTTGAGGAAGGATAACCAAGCAGGATAGAGAACCCAGCCACAAAGCGAAATCCTCCCCGGAAGAGAATATCGTGATCTCGATAACACGCCGTTGATAAGCCAGATGGTAAGCAAGCTGCAGAGAGTTCGCGACTGTTAAGATACTGAAGAATGTGAAGACAGCTCCAACCAGAAGAAAGAACGAAGAAAGGAAACCGGCCACCCCAACCTTACGCTTCAAGACGAGAATCCCAGTGAAAAGACCTACAAGAACGAACAGGATGAGATAACGATAGTCGAGAGTGAATCGTGGCTGGGGCTTTATACTCAATTCAACAAGGTCGCTAGTCGAGGTTGCGTAAACGTCGTCCCCTTGAAACCTAGCCCTAACCTTAATCGAACCCTTAAGCTCAACAGGAACCTTCCAAACATACTTGAAAGTTCCATCTGCGCCCGTGAATGTAGACCCTAGCAGAACCCAGGTGCCATCACCCAAATCATACTCAAAATAGACCGTCCGATTCCCAACGCCGATGTTCGCACTATCTTTCAACTGGCCCAAAAGTGTAGTAGAACCGCCTGAAGAGAATGATCTCGGATCGACTATCAAAGTCAAGGTAGTGAAAGCTGAAGCTGAAAGAAGACTTACAGTAGCGGCCTCAGACTTGACGGTCTCATATGATCCCAAGCCCTCCTCGAAACCTTCAAAGAATAATGGGAGACCGTTCTCAATGATCAGCACCGAATCGATGAAACCCTCAAATACCATGTTCTTAGAGTCAACTTCCCCAAGCCTAAGGCCCGCCAGATTGAAACCGCCCCCGACAGCCTCAAGACCCGTCGACTCACTCGTTCCGACAGATGTATCATTCACATAGAATGACGCCACAGAGCCGTGAAGACGAATACTATAGCTATACCACCATGTTAGATGCCAAGCCTCCTTGGCTGTGAAGACAGCCGACGACTCGCCGAAAGGGTAGTAGAACAGAACACTACGGTCACTAGTCAAACGGACCGAGAAGCGAACAGCGCCAAACTCATCGATCAGATCGAAAACGAAGATGACGCCCGCGGGAAAAGTTGAGAAGCGCGTCATCTTAACCCAAAGTTCAACAACATAATCGCTACTATTCCTCACAGGGATACTGACATCACGCGTAACATACCCGTAATCGCTCGCTGCCGGAGTCTTGATGTAGAGAGCGCCACCGCTCGGTACCTGAGGGGTCTCCCCAACCGCGTATGCGCTATGCTGAGAAGACGCAAACGATACAGAGACGAAGAGAAGAAGTAAGATTAGGAGCTTCCGGAACGCTCCTGAGGAACACGGCATAGGACCAGCCTTGACCATGACCGATTAATCAGAAGCAGATTCAACTATTAAAAATCTAGTATAAACTAAGCATCGTCAAGAGAAAAGAATTTGGAAAACGGTAACTACGCTCAAATCTTAATAAATCCGCGCCCAACATGATTTGGAAGATTGGAGATCCGCTGTAATGAAGGCAGCAATCCTAGCTGGCGGTCCCGGTAGCCGACTATACCCGATCACTTACTACGTACCGAAGTGTATGATACCCATCGCTGGGAAGCCTTTCCTTGACTACGTTATTGACTACTTGAAGAAGCATGGAGTCAAAGACATTGTTCTCCTGCTCTCAAAGGACGATTACGAAGTCTTCCAAAACCACTATGGAGACGGGAAGAAACTGGACGTAAGACTATCCTACTCGGTTGCTCCAAGGACCGGAACCGCAGGAGCGTTACATGAAGCGAGAAGAGAGTTCAATGAAACATTCATAGTCTACTACGGAGATGTCCTCACAGACTTCAACCTGACGGAGATGGTGAAATTCCATAGAAGAAAACATGCTTCATGTACAGTTGCGCTAACGAAAAGTGTTCCGATAGACTACGGTGTCGGCAAGACAAACGCGGAGGGACGCCTAGTTTCTTTCCAAGAGAAGCCTGTTCTCGAGGAATATCCTGTGAGCATGGCGGTCTACATCTTCGAACCAGAAATCCTGAAGTACTGCAAGCGGAATCGAGACATAGCCTCAGACGTAATCCCAACGTTGATCGAGAAGCGGTTGCCGATCTATGGGTATGTGACCGACAGGCCCCACTATGACATAGGCTCATTCAAACACCTTGACATGGTGAAAGAGATACTCTCTGAAAAGAAGAATAGAGGATCAAGCAGAGCTAGGATCTCAAGCCGCTGACGATCCTTGCGGCAGCAGAGGAGAATAGGCCGCCTGAAAGAAGAATCGTCATAAGAACGAAACCAGCCACAGCGATCTTCGCGAAAGATTGAAACATGCCAGTTTCAGCTATGAGGAATCCGACTACACTCAAAGCCCACAGCACCGCGAGAGGAATGAGGAAGACGAAGTTCAAACGTGATGTCCCCCCTTTAGTCGCGACCATCATTAGAATGAATAGAATAGGCGCGAGGTAGATCAACCCGAGGATGAGACTAGCCGTGGTTATCGCCAAGACGGCGCTCAGGATCTGAGCTTCTTCAAAGGCTAGGAAGATCATGTTGCAAAGACTCATTGCGAAATCCAGTGGGTAGACTAGAAACTTGAAAGATGCGCTCTTCTGTACAAGGTCGCCAACTGAGTGAACCCAGTTTCTGAAGAAAGCCATACTCAAGCTCGTCGCGAAGGATGAAGAGCTGCTCGAGGCCTCCTTATGGTCGAAGTCCCCTGACCAATAAGCCTTCACGTACACAGTTCCCGGGGGAGCTGAGTCCCACTCATATGAGTACTTTCCTTCTGAGTCGGTTCGAACCTCCGTAAGCTGGCTCCAAGAATTACCGTCGAGGCTGTAATAGAGTTTCACGATAGCATCCTGGTGGCTGGGCTCGATTGCGCCTGAGATCACAACAGGTTCCCCTTGGACCTTCGTGTCATGTTGAATATTGGAAAAGATCTTGCTCGCGGCCTTCTCACGATTGAAGTTGGCCGTAAGCGTATCAGGCTTATCTACAATCAGAGGAGAAGCTATGGTCGACCAGTCTGAGTCATGCCAAGACTCTAGACTGTACATCAAAGATCCTGCTTCAATCTTCAGTATTCGAACAGCGAAGGAGACGGTAGCTCCAGAATCGAACCATGTGGAGTAGCTGTCCGGGACTGTTACGTTGCGCGAGGCTCCGTTCACATTCAGTTCGATTATTGTACCGTTAGGTAGACCGGCTGCGTTAAAGTGGACTTGGTATTGTTTCTTATAGTTTGCCTCGGCATGCTTGGGACCGTCCATCAAAATCGATAGAGAAGAGTTCGAGGTCTGCAAGTCTCCCGTCCAGCCGGTGAAGACATGTCTTGTACCGTTCCAATGATTAACCTCAGGTTCTATCGAGATAGATGCCGTCGAGCCAGAGTCATACCAGCCTGCGCCGCTAACGTTTCTGAAAGGAGAGTACGCTGTTAAGAGATATTGCGTTACGAACTTAGCGTTGATAGTGATGTTCCCGCCGACGTTTATCTGTCTAGGGTTTGAGGTTGAGCCGTCACTCCATCCGCCGAAAGCAACCCTCACGCCTAGATCAGCTAGGACAGAAGCCTCAAGCTGCAAGGTGTGAATCCCAGAGGAGATTGGAACTTTAAGCCTACCCCAGCTGTCCGTCCTGAACGGGAAGCCGTTCACGTTCACTGATATATTGCTGCGTTCCGTATTCACTGTCAAGCAATACGTCTTCTTCTGGATAGACCATGAAGCCTCGTAGGTTCTGAAAGGCGTTGCTGCATAGTCATTCAATCTCAATGTCCATCCGAGCATAACGTGGGAGCAGTCCTGTCTGTTCATGTAGAGTATGCTGTAGTAGTATGTCTTCGAGCTGTCTACCATCAAGGTCCAGAGCTCATTCCAGCCGGTTGAAGCATTGATCTGATTCAATAGCGGGTAGAGAGTGAACTTGTTTGATCCATTGAGCATGTAGCCGATACTGGATGTCATGTATAGGCTAGGGCCATATGCGAACAACCTGTTAACTGTCTTCGCTGTAGCATTAATCGCCAATCTAGGCATTTGAACCGAAGGAACTTGGAGAGTCTGATTCCGAACGTACTCCTTCCCTGCGAAGCTTCCAGCCCACCAGTACGCGCCACTCGCATAATTGAAGACTCTGAGACCGAATCCTGTCGAAGAATCTCTCAAGTATAGGAACCCTATGAAGAAATCATCCTGGGTAACATTCGCCAGAAAGATCAGCCAGAGCTTGTATTTACTCCAGTAGACGTAGTTCCAAGGGAGAACATTTATCTTCTGACCTGACAGCATCAAGTAGCCTCCAGCATTGGAGACATT
>Ga0315308_1001769_pt1 | contig 12316 bp, 9 predicted proteins | sample TDP3_MG_FD_203078 | JGI IMG/M metagenome (GOLD analysis project Ga0315308, IMG submission 203078) | Freshwater sediment microbial communities from Lake Towuti, South Sulawesi, Indonesia - TDP3 | ecosystem: Environmental > Aquatic > Freshwater > Lake > Sediment | place: Indonesia: South Sulawesi... | reverse complement strand
TTCTCTCACTCCCGATATGAGGGCAGATATGATAGCAAAAAGGTGGACTTTCTTGAGAGATATGCTTCAGAAGGTAGATGTAATTCTTGCACCTTCCAGATTTCTAATGGAGAAATTTGTTCATTATGGAATGGCCAGAAATAGAATTTTTCATTTAGGTTATGGGATCGAAGATAAACCCTTTGTTAATTTCAGTAGAGAACCTTCAAATAAATTTCGCTTTGGATTTGTTGGCAATGTTTCAGAACACAAAGGGATAAGGCTTCTTATAAGGGCATTTAATAGAATCAAAGGGAACAGGGTAGCTTTATTGGCATTCGGGCCTTATAATCAATCTTACTTGAGTAAATTGAAGAAGGATTTAAAGATGGATTCAAGAATTACTTTTTATGGCTCGTTTGACAATAGAGAGATTTCTTCGGTCTTTTCTAAGTTCGACGTATTGGTTTATCCTTCAATCTGGTATGAGAACCAGCCAATTGCTATCCTGGAGGCGCTCCTTGCTAAAATTCCGGTTATCACTTCTAATCTGGGAGGCATGGCTGAGCTTGTCGAGGACAGGATTACAGGTCTTCTATTTGAAGCAGGAAATCCAGATGACCTCTGTCAGAAGATGATAAGCCTAATTGATGACCACAAATTGCTGAGAAAGTTGTCAGAGAGTCCGAGGCGAGTTAAAACTATAGAGAAGAATGCCGAAGAACTGAATGAGATTTATGATTCTCTCCTGTATAAAAAGGACAAAATTTGAACATATTAATTGTTAGCCATAATTATTTTCCTGCCATTGGCGGAGCTGAGAAGAAAATAAAGGAAATATCAGAGAGGCTTGTGAAATCCGGAGAAGAAGTTACTGTCTTTTGTTCCAATGCGGACACCATCGCGGCATATATTCGTCCTGAAATTCCCCTGTTGCTTCCCAATATCGAGCGGATAAATGGCGTGGGGGTAAGAAGGTTCCCCGTATATCAGGGGATGCGGCCATTACTAAATAGGGTGCACAGCCTTTTCTGGAAGTATGGGTTGCCATTTAATGATATTGTAAGGACGATATGGAATGGGCCAATCATATTCAATATGTTACCGCACATTCTTAAAGAAAAAGCCGATATTATTATCGCCACACCGTTCCCGTTCTTAAATATGTACTATGCGTACATAGCAAAAAAAATTAGAAAGATATCAATGGTAGCTATTCCTTGCCTGCACACAGAGGATGTTTGGGCTTTCGATAGAAAGATAATGTATAAGATTTTGTCAGATACGGAGATGATTATGGCAAATACAAATTATGAAAGAGAATATTTGATAGCTCGTGGAATAGAAAAAGATCTAATTTCCGTATTAGGAGATGGTGTTAACCCACAAGATTTCGGTAGCTCGAATCCAGAAGAGTTCAGGAAAAGATACGATATTGGTAATGCTCCTGTGGTTCTTTTTGTTGGGAGAAAGGAGGAATCGAAAGGGATTGATACGCTGATTGATTCTATGAGCATAGTCTGGAGAAAAATTCCGCAGGCGAAACTTATAGTAGCAGGGGCAAGGACATTCTATTCGAAGGAGATAGAAAAGAAGGTCTACGCACTAGATGCGGGAAAAAGAAAAAATATTATCCTGATAGATAATTTTCAGGATAGTGAAAAACCAAACCTTTTCGCTAGCTGCGACATCTTCGCAATGCCGTCAAAAGGAGAATCTTTTGGGATAGCCTATCTTGAAGCGTGGGCATCGGGCAAGCCTGTGATTGGATGCCGCATAGGTGCAGTGGCTTCTCTTATTGAAGAAGGAAAAGATGGCTTATTGGTAGAGTGGCGCGACCATTATGAATTAGCGAGTGCCATACTGAGGCTTATGGCTAATGAAGACCTGAGAAGAAAGTTTGGTGAAAGCGGCAAAAAGAAGGCTTGTGGTAAATATACCTGGGACATTATTACCGAGCGTTTTAGAGAGAATCTTAATCTGGCTATGTGTAAGGATAATAGGAGTAGCAGGCTTCAGTCTGCGTTTAGTAAGAAGCAGGCAGTCCATAGAAAAAATTTGGTGATTCCAGAGGGATCTGGTACTACAAGAATAAATAGAATGGACCTGAAAGCTATACTGAAAAAGATTTTAAAAAAAGCCCCGGTACTTTTTCGTATAGTAACCTACGTATATTCCCAAGCAGAGAAATTTGCACACCCGATAATCGATAAGAGGATTTTCTATGAAACATACATTTTTATAAAGAACAATCCTATGAAACTCAAAACTTATAACGAAGGTTTGGTAGAGAGAGAACAGGGCAGGCGTTCTCCTATAACTAGAGCAATGCCTACGTTTATGGCTATGAACATGGATACTCAGTGTAACTTGCGTTGCATAATGTGCATCCGTAGAAAATATTCTCACGAAGCGCTTAATGCACTGCAGTATGATTTCAATACCTATAAGCGGGTAGCCTATGAGACTTTTCCTTATGCGAGATGGGTACAGTTAGCGACAGCAGGGGAACCGCTTATGGCTGGTAATCTTAGAGAACAATTGAGAATTATAAAGAACTACTCCGTGAAATTAGACTTGATTACTAATGGGACTCTACTCAACAACGATAACTTAATAAAGGAGATCTTACAAATTCCTGGTTGTATCCATATATCAATTGATGCGGCTACAAAGGAAACCTATGAGTCTATTAGAATTGGTGCAAAATTTGAGCAGGTGATAGAAAACATTAGAAGGTTCAATCGAATTAGGGAAGAACTTCATGCTATGCATAAGTCCATATTGTGTTTCTCGGTTGTGTTGATGAAGCGAAATATCGAAGAATTACCAAAGTTAATAGAGACGGCCAAAGAACTGAGAGTGGAGTCTGTAGATTGTTCTCATGTAGCTATTTTCGATGAAGGAATCAAAGATGAATCTTTAGTTTATCATAAGGAACTTGCTAATTATTATTTTAGGGTTGCCCAAAAAAGAGCCGAAGAATTAAATGCGCATTTGAATATTCCTCCATTATTTAACACGGTTGCTGACGGATATGACAACAAATTAAAGCACAACTTAAGAAATGAATCTAGGACATGTCCATTCTTATGGAAACGAGCTTATATCGAGTGGAATGGAAATGTTTCACCATGTTGTGTTCCTGGCCATCCAGTAATGGGCAATGTTAAGAAAAGATCGTTTCGAGAAATTTGGAATAATGAACTTTATCAGGAGATGAGAAGGAGACTAAATACCAATGACCCTTTTGAATGTTGCAAGCACTGCTTCATCATTGCTCCGGACGATGATGCTGCCTACCTCAGAATTTAGTCTCTCCAGTATATTTCGTTTTGGGAAACCTATAGAATAGTCTGATAAGAAATCTGGAAAAGCTAATGAGTCAGCCATTGATAAGCACAATTATAGTTGTCAGAAACCATCGAGAACATCTGGACGATTGTTTGACATCAGTTATAAACTTGAAATATCATCACCTTGAAGTTATCCTTGCTGATAACGCTTCAACTGATGGCAGTGCCGATTTTGTTCAAAAAAAATTCCCTTCTGTGAAGCTATTAAGGTTTGGTAAGAATTTTGGTTTTGCTGAAGGGAATAACAGAGCCATTAAACAGGCAAATGGCGACTATATATTTTTGCTTAATCCTGATACGAAAATAGAAGCCAACTGTGTGGACAAGTTAATCAAAGCTATGGAACAGGACAAGACTATTGGGATATGTATGCCCAAGATGCTGATGTTTAATGAGCCATCAGTAATCAATAGCACAGGAATTATTGCCAATGAAATACTACAGGGAAGAGATAGGGGGGCCTGGGAACTTGATTGCGGGCAATACGATAAGGAGAACCAAATCTTGGGTGCCTGTGGGGCAGCTATGTTTATCCGCAGGAACCTATTTGAAAAGATAGGCTATTTTGACAGATTTTACTTCACTTATTATGAGGACCTCGATTTCAGCATACGCAGCTGGTGGAATGGCTACAAAGTCAATTTCGTTCCTCAGGCAATAGTCTATCATAAATATAGGCCCTTCCGAAAAGATATACTTAATGAGTATATTGACCATAGAAATCGCTTAAGAATGATGCTGAAGAATATGTCATTCCCAACATTGTGGTGGATGTTACCAAAAAGTATATATACCGACATCAAGTCGGTATATCGCCATCTCAGAAGAAAGAGACTTAGATTGGCTTACTACAGACTTAAGGCACTAATCTGGAATTTGATTATCCTGCCAGACACCTTGGTAAGAAGAGCAAAAGTTCAAATGGGAAGAGTCCTTAGAGATAAGCCGACCATTCTTATGCTGGAGGCACTGGATAGGATAATAAAGGCGCCAACGCCCAACTATGAGGTGAGGTACGAGGCGACAGTGAATAGAAATGGTTTAGATCCCCGGGTAAGGATGGGAGAAAACGACAGCAAACACCTTGGATTCGGCTGGTATGATGTAGAGACTTGGCCGGCGAGAAAGGTTCGTTGGACCACAAACTATGGAGTAATTTTCTTGAAAAATGCCCTTACGGGTGGAGAAGAGAAAACTTTAGAAATGGAAGCTTATTCCCATTTCCAGACAGAAGGCGTGGCATGGATAAACGGAAGAGGAGTTGGAGAATTTGTGATTAAGCCAGGAGAGTGGCAAAGATTATGCCTTAAGTTCTGGAATGATGAACAGGTCCTAAAAGTGACAATCAAGCTTGCAGACACTTTTATACCAAAATTAGCTTTGAAAATAAGGGATAATAGGACTTTAGGAATTGCTATATCAGAGGTAATATTGGTCTCTTAGTCCCATTGGAACAAAAATTAAAGTAAACTGTTCACTTGAAAAAGTGCTTGACGGAATCGGTTTTTCGTGGTATACTTATGCCTAGAAAAGGGCCTATTCAATTATAGGCCCTTAAGGTAAGCTAATGGCATCCCCAACCTATTCCCTTTGAAAGGAAAGGTATAAATATGACCTGGCGGCGATGCCCATTGGTGCCTTGCACAGGGCATGAGTTTATTGCCATACCGCTCAACACTTTTTTGGGGAAAATAGCAATATATTGTGGTTTGGGGCCTCCTAAGGTTCCTATAGTGGTGAGGCCTAGCGGGAGGGAGGCCCAGATAATGGCTGATCCGAGCTGCCGAAGGCTCGCATAGCCAGGAAATAGAATCCTGGCTTTTCGGTGGCTCGGATTCTTTGTTTGCAAGCGAGAAGTAAGCAGTTCGCTTTAATTCTATCAGGTAGGGTTCCGATTCATCAAACCCGTAATTTAAAGGAGGTGAAAAAGATGACCAGGAGAATGAGATTAGCCAATGGTCTCCTCAAGATTGGAGAGATTGCCAGAGAGGCTGGAGTATTGGCTTCCACCATCAGGTATTACACCGACTTGGGGCTTTTGAGAGTAGTAGCAATCACTCCGGGCGGCTATCGCCTCTATGACAGAACAGACACAATGGAAAGAATCCACACCATCAAGACAATTAATGGTCGAAAATGGACGCTTGCTGAGATTAAACAGGAGTTACAAAAGCGCAATCAATAGGGCAGTACGATGGGTTGCGAGCAGGGAAAGGAGATGAAGATATGCCTCAGGAAAAAACTGACAGAAACCTGCTTAGAATCGGGGAGATTGCTAGGGTAGCAGGGGTTCCACTATCCACCGTAAGGTACTACACGGACATAGGTCTTTTGAAAGTAGCCAGCCGTACAAACGGAGGCTACAGGCTTTATGATAGAGAAGAGGCCTTGAGTATTATAAGGAAAATAAAACCAGTAGTGGACAGACGAAGAACCTTACAGGAAATCAAAGAAGATTTAGCCAAAAAGACCAAAAAGAAAAAATCATATTAAGGTGGCCAATGCTGGCTCGAAGAATGTAGGGGTTCGATTCATCGAACCCGTGACCGAGTAGGGTCGCTGTTCCGACGAATAATGAGGAACGGGTTAGCGGCGCCCGCGAGATGGTGAGCGGGCGGGTCGCCGACTGAAGCGAAGCGAAAGGAGGGTCGCTGTTCCGACGAATAAGGAGGAAGGGGTTAGCGACGCCCGCGAGATGGTGAGCGGGCGGGTCGCCGACTGAAGCGAAGCGAAAGGAGGCGAAGGAGAAGTGGTCAGGAAGAAATTGCCGCCATATGGCTTACTCAAAATTGGCGAGATGGCTAAACTGGCGGGCGTATTACCATCAACTATAAGGTACTACACAAAAATTGGTCTATTGGAAACAGCCGCCGCTACGCCCGGTGGTCAAAGACTTTACGACAAGGAAGATACCTTGAGCAGGGTTCGTGTGATTAAGAACATCGAAAGGCAATATTTACCTTTACAAACAATTAGGAAAATTCTCGAAGACCACAGGCGAAAGGCGCTGTGAACTGCGCTCCAATGAGTGGGTGGGCTACCAGACTTGAGTGGTGGTAGATGCGACCTTCAGGTTGGGTAGTCCGGGAAGAGGGATGAGAAAAAGTAGCCTGTCCCCTTTTTGTGAGAAAAAAGTACCTGTCACCTTTTTGGAAGGGAAAATGAAGAAAATTTTAACTCTGTCTATTGCTTTAATACTTGTTGCCGGAATTCTCTCTCTGGCAAAATCGGCCGATATCGATACCGACACTGGCGGGCCATCAACCGCTTATCCCAAGGACAGACATATAGTTAAAACCAGTACCGGGGTTGTGGTTATATATTGGCGTGCCTTCTCCCCAAACACCGGAATTAGAGGCAAAAAGTCTACAGATAATGGAGCTACGTGGACAAACTTAGGGAACGGAAGTGGTTCAACGCTAATTGGGAGTGGGAGTGGGAGTGGAAATGATTTCAGCATCTGTCTCGACTCGTCCACCAATAATATCTATGTAGCTTACAAGGAGTCTAATGACATCTATTTCAAAAAGTTAACTTATTCTGTTTCTGCCGGCACCTGGACACCGGGTGTGCAACAGTCCGTCGAGGACCTTGACAACAACGATACCGCACATCCATCTATCACAAGAGAGAGTGACGGAGATATATGGGTTTCTTATGGATACTACGAGGCAGGAGGCAAAGTGAGGTCAAGGTACTCAACCGATGAGTTCCAGAGTAGCAAGGTGATCAGGGATGTCACCTCATCCCATTCAGGGTCATATGAGGATAATTACTGGTCGGCACTTGTTATTCGTAATGGCAATCCTTTCATAGTATACGCAGATATGCATGAAAGTCGTTACAAGTGGTCATACTGGACAGGCACTTCCTGGGCCTCTACTGGCACAATTACTGATACAGATTTGCCAAATTCTGGTGATGACTTCTCTATCACTATGATGGGAAGTGATGTCCACTTCGTGTATAACCAATCTGCAGCTGGCATAAAACATAGATATTATAATGGAACTTCCTGGTCAGACCCGGCGACAACACTTTCAGCAAGCACCTCTGATAAGAATGTAAATTTGGCCACGGATGGCACTAACCTGTGGTGTTTTATTTCCCAATACGTTGCCGCGAATTCATATAACATAAAATATAAGAAGAGGTCGGGTGGCACCTGGGATGGAAGCTGGACAGCCGTTACTACCGATGATGCTGATAATATATATTCCACGACTCCTCCCAGCACTACAGAGTATATTCCACTTGCCTGGACCAAAGGAACCAACCCGGCTACAGTGACAGTGAAATTTTCTTCAAGCGTCGTCATCGGGGATACCACATCTCCCGCAGCGATTTCCGATTTAAGCGGACAATGTGATAGCCAGACAGGGGATGTGAAGCTTTACTGGAGTACTCCAGGCGATGACGGCTGGAACAATACCCTTCCTTCGCAAAGTGGATATAGAATTGACTATTCAACCTATTCTAAACAATGGAACAAAGACAACTACCAGGTCTGGATTCCCACCTCTGGCGTAGCTCCTCATACTCAAGTTTCCCGTACAATTACCGGCCTTACTGGCGCCACAACCTGGTATTTCCAAATCTGGACTCGAGACGAAGTCCCCAACTGGTCAGGCCTCTCCAATGGCGCCACCGTCTGGGTCAACCCCGTCTTAAGCATTACTATTGAACCCTCAGTCCGTCCTTTTGGAGAAGTGCCTGCTAACCAATCGGATGTCCTGAGTGACGGATTCACGGTAACGAACACTGGAAATGTAACCCAGAAATACCAGTTGCGCTTAACCGGTGTTCCCACAGGCTGGACAGCAAAGAATGTTGCCGGGGCGCCAGGGTGGGAAGAAGTAAAGATCCTCGGTTTATTCACCACACAAAGCCCTCTGAATACATCTCATTTTAACGATAATCCTCCAGATACAGGCGATGGTGACATAGTGCGATCTACCAGCAATGACACAGCCACGAGCACCAATTTTGCTATCTCAACGGAGGGTGCAGGAGTAAAAGGTTACGACGTCACGGTAAGTGGAATACGTTATTTGTGGTTCCGTTTCGATGCTCCTTCTGGAACAAGTATAAAGAATGAACAGTTCTTAACAGTAACCGTAACAGCAATTCAACAATAGGAGGAAAAATGGAAGCTGAACGAACGGAGATCAATTCGCAATTAAATAGAGGGGGTACCATGGAAGAAACATGTGACATTAAGACAAAGGTGATTGAGTGCTGTAATCAGATAATTTACTGGGGAGTGATGGTTTTGGTTATTTTCTTGCCTCTTGCTTTTAATCCTAAATTTCTCGATGCATTTGCTTTGCCTAAAGTCACCATGCTTCGCATTATAGTTTTAATAATGTTAACCAGCTGGCTAGTGAAAACGATCGAGAGCGGAGAATTTACCTGGAGGAAATCGCCTTTGAATCTGCCGGTCTTAATATTCATCGTTGTGACTTTTATTGCAACCGTCTTTTCTACCAACCCTTACTTCAGTTTCTTTGGTCAATATATGTACCACATGGAAGGTCTATGGGCGACGCTCACTTACGTCGTTTTGTACCTTCTTGTCATCGCCAATTTAGATGAGCATAGGATACACAAGATTATTCTTGTTTTTCTAATCGTAAGCGGGGTTACTGTCGCGTATGGTCTACTCCAGCATTTCGGCATTGAATTTGTCAACTGGCAGATTTCTTCTAAGGAAAGAATATGGTCAACTTTGGGAAATCCTAACTTCTTTGCCGGTTTTCTGATTATGGCAATTCCATTAAGTATTGCGATCCTACTCGAATGGAGAAGGCAGAATAAAAATGGATTATCCTTGAACACAGGTTTAATAGTTACTCTTTTTTGTCTCCAGTTACTCTGTTTAAACTTTACTTATTCACGAGCGAGCTGGGTTGGGCTATTTTTTGGATTAGCAATTCTCGCGGGATTATGGAGAAGACAACTGGGGAAGATGAGAAAAATTTTCAAATTGACTATCTTAGTTTTATTCCTTGCGATTTCGTTCATCTTTCTATTGAAAACGATAGAGATGAGAAGGCTGGCTTTAAAAAACTTAGAGCCCTTAGAAACCCGTGGTTTAATTTCAAAAACGGCCCAAAGGTTAGTTTCCATAATCGATTTAGGCGAGGCAGATGCTGCGTCTCGCATCTCCGGATGGAAAAGCGCTTTGGAAATAATTAAAGAGCGCCCATTGTTGGGAATAGGACCTGACACTTTTAGCATAAACTTCAGGCGATATGCGTTCCTTGAATTTTCTCGCCTCACAGGTATAGCTTTAGCTAATCCTGCTTATGCACACAACGAGGTCTTGCAAATAACCGCCACTATAGGGATGGTGGGATTACTTTCATACTTATGGCTCTTGCTGAGTTATTTTAGAATTATCACAAAATTTCCTGATTTACGGCAAGACCCGATTGCAGTGGGAATAGCAGCTTCTATTAGCGCGGTATTAGTCAATAATTTGTTCAGTTTCCATACTGTGGCTACGGCAACCCTTTTCTGGTTATTCTTTGGCTTCACAACCATTTTGTGGGCTAAGGGGGAGGGGAAAAGGGCGATCAATATTTCTATTTCCCGATGGATGAAATGGCCAATTTATTCAATTGTCTTTGTTCTGAATCTCTTCCTAATTGTGATCTTTCTAAGAGTGTATTTTGCTGATGCGCATTTTCCGAAGGGCTTATTTTTCGAAGCAAAGAAGCGTTATGATTTAGCTATTTCCGAATATGAAAAAGCTGTAAAAATAAATCCTTGGGAACAGACTTATTATCAGAACTTAGCAAAAGTTTATCAAGATGTAGCACTGCTAATTCCGGATAGGACACAAAGGGTTGAACTTCTCAAAAAATCGGTGGCTGTATATAAAAAACACCTGGGGCTCGTTCCTCAGGATGGCCTGAGCCATAACGGCTTGGGTGTAGGGTATGTACATATGGCCGAAGAATTATCAGACGAGAGTTACTACCAGCTGGCTAAAGAATCTTTTCAGAATTCAATACAAACGGCTCCATATTTTCTGGAACCTTACATAAACTTAGGGAGCGTGCTCTATTTTCTAGGTAGGAAAGAAGAGGCGTTACAAAGCTACGACAAGGCCTTGCAAGTGAATCCATATATGCCATTAATATACCTCAACCTGGGCAATCTATATGCTCAAGAAGGAGAGATAAGAAAGGCAATTGGTTATTGGCAAGATGTGTTGGATTTGGATCCCAAATGTGAAGAGGCAAGGAGGAACATCGAGATGAACAGAAAGTTCGTAGAGGAACGTTCAGGGAAAAAAATGAAAAAGAATGATTAGAAATTCACAAGATGTAAATTCAAAGGGGGGGTCGCTGTTCCGCCGAATAAGGAGGAACATGTTAGCGACGCCTGGGAGTCGGTGAGCAGGCAGGTTACCGACTGAAGCGAAGGGAAAGGGTCACCGTCGCGACGAATAAGGAGCGACAAGTCTGGCGACGGGTTCAAGACGGTGAGAACCCCGGCCGGATTGAGCGAAACGAAAGGAGGCAAGGAAAAATGAAGAAGCTATTTTTAGCAATTGTGACAGCGACTGTAATGGCAACTCTTGTTAGTCCTTGTGAGGGTGGAGCGTTATCTACGAGGATGGGGGAGGTAAGAATCGACAACATTCGTCTCGGCAAAACTTTCAGTATGATGGAGGCATTAAATATGCCGTTCACCGTAACTAACGGTAGCACATTTCGTGCGGAGTTAAAGATGGAAATCATAATCCCTGTTCTGGGGGAGGAGGATTTAAGGCCCGGCTATGAGCCCCTTCCCGATACCTCGTGGGTAAAGTTATCACGGGATTTCTTCGTACTTGAACCAGGAGCCGATGCAGTGACTGATGTGATTTTCAACATTCCTGAGAAAGAGGAATATTTTGGGAAGAAATATCAATTCCACATTGTTTCTTCTATCACTAAGGGAATAAGTAATGTGAATGTTGGCATAGGGAGCCGCTTTCTCCTTAACATCATAAGTAAAGAAGGAATGAAAATACTCCAAGGGGGAAAAACACCTGCGAGAATGGAGCCTGTTGCTAATTTGAATTTCAGTCTTCTTCCTTGGGAAGTTTTTTTGAAGGGAGCTAAACTGGGAAGTCTCATTGACATTTTTAAGGAGACCGAAAACCAACTTAAGATAGTCAACCCTAATGACCAAGAATTGAAGTTCAGTTTGAAATGCATAACGGTTAGAGAGGCGGGAGTAAGCTTGAAAGAAGGTTACGAAGATTGCACAGATCCTTCCTTTTTGAAATTTGGTGAAAGCGAATTTGTTGTCCCGCCAGATTCTATAAAGAAGATAAAGATGTTCTTGAAATTTCCCAGACAGGATGAGTATTTCGGCAAGAGATATATGTTCATAATCGTTTTGGAGAACTTAGGACAAGAAATTAAAGCGAAAGTCTATAGTAGGCTATATGTTACTACGGAGGGAAAACACTGAAAGGAAGGGGGTGATTTAGATGAAGAGGTTAATTCTGATTGTAGCGGTTCTGGCAATTGTGGGATTCATTTCTCAGGCAGAGGCAGCGCCTACAGACACCTGTGGAATGAGCGTGACAGTATCAGTGACTGCATCGGTTTCAGTGACAGATGAGCCGTTAGCGTTCACTCCAGCAGTAGCTGCAGGCACTAGTGATGTAAGCGATAGTGGATGTACAGTGACCAATGATGGGAGTGCCTATAACTACTACAAGCTGAAGATTACTGCCAAGCCAGCCACCTGGACAGTGGAAGAGACAGCAGGGTCAGTTGACTGGAACGAGTTTCGGTTGTTGGCTCTATTCACATCGACAACTAATCCAGGAACTGGTGCTTTTGACACTGCTGATGACATTGTTAAGTCCACAGCTGAGACACAAGCCAGTAGCACGGCTTATGCCATAACTGCAGAAGGGGCTTCAGTGAAGGGATATGACTGCACGAAGACTGCGGCGAGGAAGCTGTGGTTCA
>Ga0315308_1001768_pt1 | contig 12319 bp, 10 predicted proteins | sample TDP3_MG_FD_203078 | JGI IMG/M metagenome (GOLD analysis project Ga0315308, IMG submission 203078) | Freshwater sediment microbial communities from Lake Towuti, South Sulawesi, Indonesia - TDP3 | ecosystem: Environmental > Aquatic > Freshwater > Lake > Sediment | place: Indonesia: South Sulawesi... | reverse complement strand
GTTCAGTGCCCTTCTACTGGTCATCATGATCCCCCTCCCCCTCCTAGACGCACACACATACGGAAACTATTTCAACAATTGAATAGACTAATCACGATTGGTTGCGATGAGGGTAAACAATTCAGGCTAGACACTGACTAAAAGATGATTGAAGACTCGGGTTCCCAAGCAACCTCAACAGAGACCTGCCATTTAAACATAAATAAGCAACCAAAACGAATTCTAATGCCATCTACTCAGAAGAGAGGCGCCATCATCACATGTTCATTGCGTTTATAATCGGAACCGCAGGCTCAGGAAAATCCCTCCTAACAGCAGCATTCACCGACTGGCTTAAACTCGCCAAACAAAACGTCATCGCAGTAAACCTTGACCCAGGCGTCTTTACTCTGCCCTACACCCCAGACATAGACATAAGAGACTACATCAAAATCGAACAATTGATGGATCAATACCAACTCGGACCAAACGGAGCATTAATAATGGCAGCCGACCTCATCGCAGAAGAAACAGAACGCCTAGGCGAAGAAATAGCCACCTTCAACCCAGATATCGCCTTGATAGACACGCCTGGACAAATGGAACTGTTCGCCTTCCGCGCCAGCGGACCTTACATAGCAAATGAGCTCACTAAAGAACCGAAAGCCCTCATATACCTCTTCGACTCAGTCTTCTCCTCCAACCCCTTAAACTACGTCTCCAACGTTTTCCTCTCAGCCGCTGTTTACAACCGCTTCTTCACACCTCAAATCCACGTGCTTTCAAAAAGCGACTTGCTCCCTCCCGAAGACATGAACCGCATAATCGATTGGTCAGCCAACCCCACAACGCTAGAAACAGCTATCGAAGAAAAGCTGACCGGAACAGGACGCCTCCTCAGCCGAGACGTGATTCACTCTGTTTATCGCCTAGGCTTAAAATTCCTGTTAATCCCAGTCTCAGCCAAAACCAACGAAGGATTCGTCAACCTGAATGCAACGCTAGAGCGAATATTAGCTAGTGGAGAAAAATTCACCCCTTAACCTTATGTTATCAGACTCCATCATTCTCAATTAGAGTCCAAGCTGCAGCCAACGCACTATATTCCGCCTTGCTCCAAGTCTCAGCGCTCCCGATGACAATTGCATCGTTTTCCTTCAGCTTCAAAAGCACTTCAATCTGACGAAAGGCCACTGGAAAATCGCGGCTGACATCATCGCTTATATTTGGCATAACCAATTTTTTGTCCTTAAAAACCAAGGTTGTTGCACCCTTTGCTCCAGCTATGATAGCAGCGTCGCGTTGTTCCACTCCTGTTCGAACTTTGTTTCCGCCGCCTCTTATCTGAACCGCAACGTTACAATCAGCTAATGCTAACTCGTTTTTTTCTATATTGGTTTTCTGCGGGAAAATGGATTCAAACTCGTTCCAGATTTTCTTTCCTTTCTCCGTGAGCGAGCATCCCCTTCTTGATACAGAGATTAGATGCGCAATCTTTAATCGTTCAATCAGTGTGCGAGTCGCACCCTCCCCTATTTCTAACTCTTCAGCAAGCTTGCCTCTGCCAACTTGACCTGTCTTAGCTATAAGTTCCAAACCCTTAATCACGTGATAAACTGAGAAGGAAGGGTAAGGACCAGGCGCCTTTTCCTCTAAAAGGCTCTCAAAAAATTTTTTCAAGTCATCTCCACTCCAGACGAAGAAGCTTTCTAAGCATTTATTTTTGTTTTTACTGGTTTGGTTTTTCCGCCTTTCATCTGCGCTAGTTCAGTTATCTGCACAAACGCTTTGCTGACTCTGTTCTTGGCTGTGGCGGAGTCTTCTGCTGTGGTTGATACGTGCAGTTCTAGGTGTGGCTTGCCTTCTCCGGTTCGGCTGGGATGCGACTTAACATAAACGTACGGATTGTCATGCATTACTCGATCAATCAAGGGCGCCATGTCTGACTCCATGATCCCGTCTACTTCTATGCTAGTTTCATAGAAAGTAACGTTGCCCGCAGCCCTTTTGAGTAAAGACGCAACCGACTCGTCGAATATTGCTTCCATTTCAGAGGGAACGCCTGGCAAAGCAATAATGGTTACCCCCTTAGACTTGGTTATCACTCCAGGCGCTGTTCCAATCGGATTGGGCAAAGGACTGGACTCTTTTGGTAGTTTGGCCATCTTGACGCGCGGAGGGGTCAACTCTATCTTTTCTATTCGGCCTTCCTTGGCGTATTTTCGGTATTTCTCTTCCACCATCTTCAACGCTTCCGAGTGAACCTCGAGCGAACGACTCAACGCTTTTGCCACACCTTCAAGCGTCTTGTCGTCAAACGTTGGACCTAACCCTCCGGTTGTTATGATGAATTGAGGCTTGCGCCGAACAGCCTCCTTCATGATGGTTGAGATTTCTTTGATGTTGTCGTCGATGACTGTTATGCGGTTAACGCTCAAACCGAGGATTGTGATTCTTTTTGCGAGCCACTGGGCGTTGGTGTTCACAACTTTGCCTATGAGAAGTTCGTTTCCAATGCAGATGATTTCTATTTGCTTGGGCATTTGTGGTCACGCCTGCAGAAAACTATAATCTACTGCGTAGTGGAGATAATAACTACTTTGCTCTCGTATCCTCAATGAATTGCAGGCTAAGCTTATGGATTTTCCTGAATCCCGTTGATAAATGGTGATTTAAGCCTACAACTCTTCACGAGATATGACAATTATTTGCATTTTGATTAGAACTGCTACAATGGCAACTATCACGATTGGAATTATTATTAAGAGTATCGTTGTCCACGGTAAACCTGAGGAGACAGCACTAGGCAAAGCATTGACAATTACATTTGTTTGGTTCTCTCCACTAACATATCCGCTCTTTGTAGCTGTTGCTGAGATAGTGACATTAACTTGTGTTGTTGCTTCGGGGGCGTAGAAAACGAATTTGAAGTCGCCCTTTGCATCAGTGGTTCCAGTGGCATTTGAAAAGCTTCCGCCTTGGTTTGATGACAATGTGATGTCGGCTCCTGCAACAGGGTTTGCGTCTTCTGTTACGTGAACTGTCATGTTTAATGTGGCTTCAGACTCAATTGCGCCTTGGCTAGTAGTAACTTGGACATTGAGTACTTTGGGGTTTATGGTTATGCTTGTTTGACCCACGCTTTCAAAGTAGCCACTTTTTGTGGTCGTTATGGTGATGGTGACGCTAGTCTGTGTCATAACCGATGGAGCTGTGAAGTCGAATACGACGGAGCCGCCTAAATCGGTGGACCCTGTTTCTTTGGAGAAGCTTCCTAGGTCAGACGATATTTTGACGGTTACGCCTGAAATTGGATTTGCGTTGTGTGCCACTTGAACGCTCACTTGTGAGGTTGCCTCTGACTTAATTGAGCTTGGGTTAGCAGAAACTTGCACGGAGAGTAGCGGCAGAACATGCAAATACTCGTAGTCAGAGCCATCTGCATAGCTGCTCTTTGTAACCGTTGCAATTATTCTTAAGTCGATTTGTTCAGTTGTTTTTGGCGCTGCAAGCGTTGTGGTGAAATAGCCTGTTGAGTTTGTGGAACCATTTAACATTGTTAAATTTCCCTTCATAATTGAAACCAATGTAATAGTTGCGCTTGCTATCGGTGAAGTTCCAACACTTGCGAGAACGTTGATTTGAACTTGCCCTTCAGAGACTACAGTGGAATGATCAAGCGTGAGAGAAACCTCTATTGGTGTGAGTGCTTGAACGGTTATCTCTGCACTAGCCACATTAATGCTTTGGACATCGAAATCGTCTTTAACTGTGACTGTTGCGGTATAAGTTCCAGCTAAAGAGTATTTGTGCACAAAAATCGACAAGGTTGTCCAACTGCTGTTTGTTCCATCTCCAAAATCGTAAAAGTACTGATCAACCTGTCTATCGTCGCTTGAATTGGTAGCAACAAACCACACAACCTGGTTTGGCGGGACCAAGGTCTTGTCGGTCAGCAGGCTTGCCACTGGACGTTGATTGATATAGCCAATTGGAGCGGTTAAAAAGAATATGAAATCCAGATTGTATCCGTCGCCACCCACTGTGTTGCCTTTTCCTGCAGGGTTCAACGATATGTGGTAGGGTCCGCTTTCATCGCCCCAATAGTTGTATTCTGCACTCACCGTAACATTAACATTAGACGAAGCCTCCATACCCAACTGATTACCATAAACATCGTTCCAGCGAGCTATATGAATCCAATAAGCCGTATAGTCTGCTGGTTTTTGGTAAAAAATTCCGAAGGTGTTGTATGAAATAGAATTATTAACAATGTATGTGCTTGCTTGTCCAGAGACGTAAAATCCCATATTGTTTGACGAAAGAATGTTGTAGAGAATAACAATATTGCTGTAGCTATCCGCGTCAAGATTTATTCCGCTTTGTGTGTTAGACAGCACCTTGTTATAGGTTATGTTTGCACCGGAAGTTGGGTCTCCGGTTAATAGTATGCCGTTTGCATTTGCCCTTATTGTGTTGTTTTGTATGGTAGCTTGATTGCTGCCCGTTAAGTAGATGCCACTGTTAAGGTTGTCATGTATTTCACTGTTTCTTATTTCCACGTTGCTGTTTTCTATGGTTGTTCCGTTTGTTGCGTACTTTAGGACGCAGTATGTCAAGGTGGATTGTTCTGTCCCAATGAACCTGATTGTCCTCCAATCTCCTGCTTTGGGTTGCCCTTTGTTTGACGTGAACGTTATATTATTGTTCTGCGTTCCAACTGCGTAAAGACTTCCGCTTCCTTCCACAGTGAGAGAAAAGTATCCTCCAAACCTCACTTCTACTCCTGGCTCTATGGTTAATTTGGCGTTTTGAACTGTAATGTTCTTTGAAACCACGAATGGGCTGTCTATTAGAGTCCAAACGGTGTCTTGTGTTATAATGCCCTCCACATATGTCGCATTTGCAGCCAAAAAGACCATCTTGTTTCCAAGCGAAATGGTGGCAAAAATGATAACTACTAATAGGGAGAGCAGTTTCAACTGTTTTTTCATTTATTCACGCAGCCTTGGTTTAAAATAAACTGCTATGTGGAATGTGCTTAAGCATTATGAATTCAGAATACGTTTTGACACTATTTGGTCAGAATATTGTTCAGAAGCATGTTAGCTAATGCAACGTTGACCGCCCTAATACACGCTGCGGCTATTTTTTCTTGTTGCTGAGCCACCACTTCAAGTATTCTCGGCGTTGTTTTTGCTTCTGCTCCTCTTCTGTTTCCGTCGATGGTCGCAGTTGTTCTCTGAGTTCTATGAGTTCTTGATGTGTCAATGATAATCCGCAGCTCTTGCAGGCGTAGCGTTTCGTAGCAGGTGAATACTGCATTTCTCCTCCGCACTCTGGGCAGTAGGGCATGTTATTTTTCGCCTTGTTTTGTTCCCATGATAAGGCTTGAACCATGAACAAATACCTTTTGGTAGCGTTTGCTTACTGATGCGGTGCGTCACAATTTGGAAGCCTCGGCAACAGTAGGGTTGATTGTTAGAGTCTTCTTAGGAGAGAAGCTTCTACAACTGCTCCAATGAGCAGTAACAATGCAACAATGATGAGTGTCTTCCAAGTGTGGTTGAAAAGTCTTTTCTTGAGTTCTTTTTTGTATGCCAAAAATACTATGTTGATTGACTCTGCCAAAGCCAAAGTGTATGCGGAGTATTCGAGTAATCCTATTGGACTGGCTAAAATGGACAGTGTTGCTTGAACGTTGCCTATGTTGTAGGCTTGTGCTAAGGCGCCTAGAATGTACCCAGTGTTAAATTGTACATAAAGCGCAAAGAAAATTCCAAAAAACGGCACAAACGTGACTAGTGTCAGCCCAAAATTGTTAAGAAAAATGTCTGTCCAAGTTGTAGTTGCTGCTAGGTTTTCGACTTCTGTGGCGATTTGATCAGCAGTTTCTGGAGATGAGTTGAATCCTAGAAAGCTGGCTAACAAGAGAACTGAGAAAATTACTATAACCGCAATTATAAACGCACGTATGAAACTTCTGGAAAGGTAAATGTTGTCGTTCATTGTTTTTCATTTTAGAGTATTATGATGTGCGTTTAAGTAAGTTTTGCTTTGTTCGTGCGCACTGTTGACTTAGCCGCTCTATTAGGCGTGTGGCTTGCGTTTTAAGGATGAGGCAATAACCCCTATTGCTATCACAGCCACGGTCACTATGGCAACTCCTACCGCCCATAATGAGATCGGTGTCTCTGCTGTTGGCGTTGATTCGATTTTTGACTCTACTGCGAGCGTGTGCAACACGTCTGCGAGGTAGTTGACTGCTAGGTTGAGGGATTCTCCAGCTCGATTTTTGAAGGTTGGGTTGTTCCAGTTGTAGTTTTGATTCATCCATGTGCATGTTAAGTCTCCATCTGTGTCAAATGTTGTGTCGTATGCGAGGTTTTTGGCGGCGTCATACGCTGAGACGTTGCCTAGGATGTTGTCAAAGTATAGGTAGTCATTGAATTGTGAGTCGTAGCTTGACGTTCTGTCGTCAACGTAGTCTTCAAAGTTCTTGTGGTTTTGCTGATCCTCGGCTTCCCAGTCTGTGCTTGCGCCCATGACATGAGCGAAAACAGCCATGTCAGCAATGTAGTGGCTCATTATTCCAGCGTTCTTAGCAGCGTTTGCATAGTCCTTTACCTTAAGAAGGTTCAGCGTTTTTGCGTATTCGGTTGAGGCTCGAACTGCAGCTGCGTCGTCAGTCATCATTTGGGCTGAATTAAAATAAACATGATGCTTAGCGACGTCGCCTATGCCGTCTGACGCCTGACCGTTGTCGGGCAACTCTGTACCGTAAAAGTAAGTCGCAAGATTATCCAAAATGTATTGTTTCTCTTCGGTTGGCAGCCAGTCTAACGCGTGTTGGGCAATCCAGTCGTGTGTTCCATAGTCTGGGTTGGATGGGTCAGCGCTGTAACCGCCGTTACTCCACGCAAAACTATTCAGCACTAAGGCTTGGGTCACCGTCAAGGTCAACAGGAATGTTAACAGAACAAGCACAACAATTTTCTTAGCCATAAAATTCACCTAATCGACTCTAATTTTATCGCAAGTCACTTAAGAGTCTTGGGAAGTTTTACTTGATGAAGTCGGGTGAGGAATTTTGAATCGAAAGAAGGTTTTCAATTTTGTAGACAGGCATTATGAAGAGCATCTGAAGAAGCTTCAAGAGTTCGTGAGACAACCCTCGATATCGGCTGAAAACAGAGGAATCCGTGAATGCGCTCAACTCGTCAAAAAATACTTCGCAGACTTGGGATGCAAAGATGCAAGGCTTGTTGAGACGTCGGGCCATCCAGTGGTTTACGGAACTTACGATGCGGGAGCCGACAAAACCATTATTATCTATTTCATGTACGACACTCAACCAGTTGACGACCCCGGATGGGCTGTTCCACCACTTGAAGGAAAAATCGTAGATATTCAACCCTTTGGAAAATGCCTCGTAGCCAGAGGAGCCATCAACACCAAAGGCGAACTCCGCGCGTTCTTGAACGCATGCGAATCCATTCAAGCTGTTGGCGAGGAAATTCCTGTAAACTTGAAATTCGTTGCCGAGGGCGAAGAAGAGCTTGGAAGTCGGCACCTGCCCGAGTTTGTCAAAAAATACTTGAGAGAATTGAAAAAAGCTGACGCAGTTTTCTTTCCCTCAGCCGATCAGGATCAAAATGGCAAGGTGCTGATGGAACTCGGCGTGAAAGGAATCGTTTACTTTGAACTCGAATTAGACGGCAAATCTTGGGGTTGCGGTCCCACGCAATTTGACATTCACGGGAGCAACAAGGCATGGGTTGACAGCCCAACTTGGCGCATGATTCAAGCTTTAAGCGCCATGACCACCCAAGATGGAAACAAAGTTCTCATCGATAATTTCTATCAAAACGTTGCTCCTCCAAGCAAAGAAGACATGGAACTATTAGATAGACTGCAGAAAACCTTCGATGAAAAATCTCTGAAAGACCTCATGGAAGTTGAAAAATTCATCGGCAACGTTCATGGCAAACAAGCTTTGTTCAAATATCTATACTCGCCCACCCTCAACATCGATGGAATATGGAGCGGATACACAGGACCCGGAACCAAAACCGTGCTTCCCCACAAGATCACAGCCAAGGTTGACGTTAGACTGGTTCCCAACATGACAGTTGAAGAAGTTCTGCCCAAAATCAGAAGGCATCTAGACAAACATGGCTTCAGAGAAATCAGGATCGTAGAGCTGGAAGAAGGCTACGGATGGGCAAAAACAAGCATAAAGAACTGGGCAGCTCAAGCTGTTGTCAAAACTTACAGAGAGTTTGGCAGCGAGCCTGAAATTTGGCCTCACACTGCAGGCAGCGCTCCTTTCTGCATGTTCAACAGACCTCCGCTAAATCTGCCCTTTGTTATTGGCGGCTTGGGTCATGGAGCAAGAGCCCACGCACCAAACGAATACATAGTCGTCGAAGAGGGAGGTCCAACAGGCGGGTTAAGAACACTTGAAAAATCCTACGCAGTCATTCTCGACAACTTAGCCAAAACGTAAACAAATATTTGCACGCCAGTTAAGATTCGTCAAAGGTTTAACTGTCCACAGCTTTCTAAGCTGACGATTGTTCAACAAAGATTTCTTATTGGTGAACAAAACAGACGAGGCAGCCATGCAGATTCGTTCGTTCATCAATAGATTTCCAGCGATGAACAACTAACTAGAGGCGTCATTGAACCAAAAGAAGCCTTAGTCTTTCAAGTTATGAAGTTAGTTAATCCAGCTTCTTTGGCTATTTGCACGGCTCTTTCCATTTCGTTTCGTGTAAGTCTTCGTCTTAACTCTGGAATTTCGTGGGCTCGCCATTCAGGACGGTATTGAAACATCACGTTTGTGCGCACCCAAGTTCCTAATTGCTGAGCTATCCAGTTGAGTATAACCCTTGTGCAGCATTCCAGATGCTCAGGCAAAACCAACACACGGATGAGGAGTTCACCATACTTCCCGCCATACACGTGGTTGCGTGTGCACACTTCCCAGTAGTTGGGCGCTTCCGAAATCCTTGTGGAGCAGTTGTTGTTGCCGTACTTGAAGTCTAAGAGGTAAACGTCCACAAAACCAGCCAACAGTCTTGCGGTTTCTTCACTGTAATAAGAATTGGAGTTCCAAACCACAGGCACGTTCACGTTAACATGCTTGAAAGTTTCCAGCCACTGCTCCAACCAAGGCGTTGGTTCACCTCCAACCAAGTTGGCGTTTCTGCAACCTCCCTTGCGCAGGTGTTCAACTGCTTGTGCCAATCGCTCTGGCGTGTAAATCTCACCCTCTTCAACCCACTGCGAAATTGTCCAGTTCTGGCAATGTTTGCAACGCATTGTACAGCCTAACGTAAAGACTGTTCCAGACGGCACGAGTTCGGGCTCTTCGCCCATGTGTTCAAACATGGTTGAAACCGTAATCTGTGTGCCGCATTTGCACCACAACCCCAATTTGCCAACTAGCCTATTGACTCCACACCTGCGAGTACAGAAGTGACACTTTTCAAGAATGCGGTTGGCGATTTCAATCTTCAAGTCTAAATACGACTTTTCAGAAGTTTCTAACTCTTCTAGGCTGGTTTGCCGAGTGTCAACCTGTTTTTCCAAGCGGTAATACTCTTCTGTTAGCCTTTCGTGGAGCATCCACAACTGTTCCAACGAATCTTCATGGCTGAAGTCTGCAGAGAGCTTTTCAGCTATCATGAACTTGGCTGGCTTCAAATCTTGCATAACGTCAAAGTATCGTGGTAAACCCTCTCTAGCCTTCTTGTCGTTTACCACTGCTGCAGCGTCTGGTCGCCAAACAGCCCACATACGTCATTCTCAACCATTAAAATAATTATTCGTCAAACATTAATTTATAGGGTCAAAAATCATACAACATGTTGGACTTGAGACAACTTGTTTGAAGAAAACACCCTGACAAGCGAGGAAGAGGCACTAGAATTCATTAACAGATACGGAGTTGTCACATTATTCCCCGTGAGAGGTCTAACATTTCCCAGCCTCTACAAGGCTACGAGAGGAAACCACCAAGAAAAATTTGAAAACTCGTGGAAATGGGCAGACGAATTAGGCTACAAAAAACAAATCCACTACGGAAAACTGATCCAAAAACAAGTCACCTTCTTTTCCCTTGAAATTTTCCCATACTTCTACAAACTCTATCGAAAGAGTCAACTAAATCCGACAGCCCAAAAGATTCTCACTTTCATAAAACAACACGGTCCCACATCCACCACCGTTTTGAGAAAAAACCTCAACCTTTTGGGCAAAGAGAACAAAAACGAGTTCGCGAAGGCAGTAGACAAACTGCAAATGGCATTCGCTCTAGCCATTGTCGATAGAGAGAACCCACCCAAAATGACCCACATATACGACCTCACAGAGCAATGGATGCCCAAGGAATTCCTCAAGAAAGCTAAAGCGATAAGCCAAGAAGTTGCAAAAAAGAAAATAGTGGCAAAAATGCTCGAGAACAAAGTGATTTCCAAACCAGAAGACCTGAAGAAAATCCTACCCCAAACTAATGAAAAAGGATGAGAGAGACCCAAAAAAAGAAGATTACTAGTTATTTAGCCCGTTTCTTGATGTAGCTTAAAATCTCGTTTGCTTGTTCTCCAGTGATTCTTCTAGACTTTAAAAGAGCTTTAACTAGTTCTGATAGCGTCGCCACCGCACGGAATTTGAAGCCCAGCTTTTCAAGGTTTTCTCTGCCACCTTGCTCTCGGTCTATCACAACAAGAACCGTTTCAACCCTTGCTCCCAACTCTCTGAGCGGCTTTATTCCATCCAGCTTTGAGATTCCATCCGTGACCACATCGTCGAAGAATAGTATGTTCTCTCTCTTTTTCACCTCGCCGCCCGCTATTTGGCCTGTTAAGCCGTACTCTTTCTTTTCTTTCCTTACAACCAGACAAGGCAGGTTCAATTTGTTTGCCACGCTTGGTAGTAGCAAGGCGCCCTTCAACTCTACTGAAGCAAGCTTATCCACAGTGGTGTAAGATTGAACCTGTCTTATCTCATCAACCACGGCGTCTGTAACTATCTTGAAATCCACTGGAGAAGAAAGCAACCATGTAAGGTCAATGTAAAAAGGGCTTAAGAGACCAGACCTGAGCGTAAAGGTTCCAAACTTTAAGGCACCAGAACGAGCCAGTGCCTCTGCAATTTGTGAGGTTCTGCTGGACATAGGGACCCCTTTCTTTATTCATTTCAGAAAACTCTCAAATAAGGGAATCGTTCACAACAAAACTATTTCGAGGCTGAGTCCAAGCCTAACAATCGCTCAAATCAACGAATAGGGTTGAGAAAAACCTGTTGGCTCAAACTTTCCTTTAATCGCTATGTTGTAACCGCATTTTGGGCAGCGCATGTCTTTTGTTAGGTTCCACTTAGCGATTTCGAAACTGAACCTTTTGACAACCATTTCGTGACAGTTGGGGCAATACGTGTTCTCGTAGGGGTGACCTGGCACGTTACCAATGTAAACATAATTGAGCCCAACTTCTCGAGATACGTCGCAAGCTTTTTCCACTGTTGTTATGGGCGTGGAAGGAATCTCGGTTAATTTGTAGTCTGGGTGAAATCGCAGCAAGTGAAAAGGCGTGTCCTTGCCCATGTTGTCTCTTATCCATGTTGCAAGTTCTTTGATTCTCTCTAAGGAGTCGCCCATCTTGGGCACGACCAGGTTGGTGATTTCCACGTGGATGTCGTTGCGTTTCATCTCCCTTAGCGATTCATAGATGGGCTCGACTGATGGGACAGCGGAAAACTTCTTGTAGAACTCGGGATCTGCACCGCCTTTGAAGTCCACTGTGGCTGCGTTTAAGACTGGCGCTATGGTCTGAACCGCCTCTTTTGTCATGTAACCGTTGGTGACGAAGGTGTTGAAGAACCCAACTTTCTTTGCTAATGTTGCCGTGTCGTAAGCGTACTCAAAGAATATGGTTGGTTCAGTGTAAGTGTAACTGATCCCTTGACAGCCGTTGTCTCTCGTTGACCTAACAACTTCTTCAGGAGGAAACTCTGTTCCCACGACGCCTCTCTCTTGACTTATCATCCAGTTGTCACAGAACTCGCATCGAAAGTTGCAGCCTCCTGTGGCTATGGACAGGACTAAGGCGCCGGGGTGAAAATGCGCCAGAGGCTTCTTAGTAATGGGGTCAACAGCCACAGAACAGGCTTTTCCATACGCTAAAGCGTAGAGTTTGCCGCCCTCGTTCTTTCTGACCAAGCAGAAGCCCACTTTTCCGTCAGGTATGGTACATAGGCGGGCGCAGAGGTTGCATCGCACCTTGTTCTCTGGCAATTGCTTATACAACATGGCTTCATGTAACGGCTGAGAAAG
>Ga0315308_1001767_pt1 | contig 12320 bp, 13 predicted proteins | sample TDP3_MG_FD_203078 | JGI IMG/M metagenome (GOLD analysis project Ga0315308, IMG submission 203078) | Freshwater sediment microbial communities from Lake Towuti, South Sulawesi, Indonesia - TDP3 | ecosystem: Environmental > Aquatic > Freshwater > Lake > Sediment | place: Indonesia: South Sulawesi... | reverse complement strand
TCGCCGTTATGCTTTGTGTATAGTATTTGACTCGGATAAAGCACTCCTGGGTCGCTCTGATCATAAGTTATCTGAAGGGAATTCACATGAAGGTCTGATATAGAATCAAGATGCCATTCAAATATCCCCCTGGCTTGACCACTTTGGTCATAAGCAATAATGCGTGAATTGGCTGTGGAACCATAAGAATATACTTTCCCGGACTTATCTGTGACTTTCCACCAGTCCTCCAGATTCGTTGACCCTGGAATTTTTTCAATGCGATAGAAACTTTCAAGCTCGGTATGCCAGTAACCATCTGGGCTTGATACGATGGACATCCCATCGAGATGAAATTTATCGCTGCTCGTATATGTTGGGACTCCCTTCTTGAGGCTTCGTCCGATCTTCCCCAAGGACAAATCCCACCCTATGCCACACCACCCCCCGCTGCTCATGCTATTATAATTTAGACTTATTGAGGGTTGCATTCCGTTTGTCCCTGGCAAAACAACGATGGGAACGGAGTAAATAAAGGACCCAATAAATATATCAATATGGTATGCTTCTTGAGTGTCCTTCGGAGAATCAGGGGTTGCCGAAGGTTTGCCCGTAATCATATAGAGATTTGTTTCCTCCCCATAAGATGGTAAAACTGTTAATAAATAGAAAAATGCATAGTATAAAAGGAAAATTCCTCTGGTAAAGGAAATTAAATTATTTTTACCAAAGAACATTTGAAAAGTTCATTCCTCTTATTTAGTTCGGCCTCTTCTTGAAATTGCCCTCATTATAACAAAAGGCAATATTATCATGAAACCGTCTATTATAAGATTTGCATATATATCTTTCTCGTTTAGCTTGACAATGCTACTTCCACAACATGTCCCCGTACATGTCGGGTCTTCCGTAGCGCATTGGACACCCCATGCATTCATAAACCTACTCAGTATTAAACTTCCCAAGAAAGCACCATATTCAGAACCAAGATAGTCACTCGATTCCATCTCTCCCTCAACATTGGAAGCAATAATTTGTTTTGTTGGATTATCTATAAGAGGAAGGTTCCAAGAAACATTATCACTCGGAATATAGACAGTAAGGAAAGAATATGAAGGAGGAGGAGGGCTAAAATATTCTGGGCCGCCACATGTATGTTTACCTGATAAGCACCCATCTTGCGTCCCATAGACATGGACATGGTAAGTAACATATACCTTCCCAAAGGTATAGGTAGGAGTATTGCCACCCCATCCAGACGGTTGAATGCAGGAGACAGTATCACTATAACAAATTGGTGGGACAGGACAAAATTCACAAGATATATTAGTGGATGATTGTAGTGATGTTGTGCCTATAACATTATAGAAATTAAGCTTAATTTCTAAAACCTCACCGCCACCCTCGAATCCTACTCCTGCCCATCCAATCTGGCCATTCAAATTCATTTTACCTGTAATCCTGGGATTGCCGCATGAACATCCCCTGCACTGGCCTTGGCATCTCTCATCCCAAGGAATGCTTAAACCCATTGTGCTTCCAACAAGATTTTGAGCAAATTTACTTAAGACACCGGGCGGCATGTTTGAATCTGATGTCAGCAACTCAGAACACGAGATTCCTTTAGCAATTAATGTCTTTTTGACCTTAGGAATAATGATTTCGGTAAGCGCAATGCCGGTTGTATCCTTCGGAATATAAGGAAGGACAAGAGGACTAAGATACATTTCTTCAATATCGGGGAAGTAGATTAATGCTGTCGGAAGTGGGGTTCCTTTTCGAATATTTACAGTCAAATTAAAAGATGGGTTCTCATAAATATCCGTTATTATAGGGGCAATAAGCTCAGCAAATTTCTTTACTATATCAAGTTCTGAGAATCCTCCTAAACTTGGTGAAGGATCTACAATCCATGGATCTCCGGATGAATTAAAAGAAAAGATTATGGATGATTCGGCCTTTCCTGAAAATTGATGCTGAAAATCTTGTTTAAATGGCCAATTTTGGATTTTATTCATTATATCGGAATTAACAAATTTTCCATCTCTACTAAAGGCAATCACATAAAACGGAATTTTACAGGGTAAATGCCTGAGTGTTTCCATAGCATAATCGGCAAGGGATATTTTCGTCTCCTCCGAAGGATGAAGTACCTGTTCCTTCGTAATTGTCTGAGGAATGTCTATCATTATTAGCCAGTTGAGGTCAGGAATTGGTGTATAAACTCCTTCAGCACTTACCAATAAAGGAAATAAAACAATACATAAACTTAACATCACAAAAATTATCCTTCTCATATTCATTTTACCCTCCTTGCTTATCCTTAATTAAGCAAGGTTTGTGCCAAAGAAGAACCTTTAAAAACCTATGTTTCTCAACCAATTTTAAAATAGAATTGTCCTAAAATAGACACTTTAAAAATATTGCTTGTTTAACTTATCGAGAATACAAAATATTTTTTTCTGTCCATATATGGACAAAATTGTTCATTTGTGGACAGGGATGAAATATGCCTATGCTTCCGCAAAATTCCGGGTGGTAATCCTGAATGTTATTTCTTCGTTTGTATTCCGAGAGAGTTTATCTTGCGGAGGAGGGTTGTCCGCGGCATTTGGAGAAAGTAGGCAGCTTGGCTAATATTATAATCGCTCCTTTCTAAGGCTTTCTGGATCATAGACTTCGCGAACTCCCTTATGGCACTATCATAACTATTCAAACAATCAATACGATACTCGGGTGAAAGGAGAAGCCCTTCTATGACCTCGACAACCTTTTCTCTGGGTGTCAAGATCGCCAGGGATAAAAGACCCTCTAATTCCCTGACATTTCCTGGCCAATGATAAGATTGTATTGTTTTTAACAATTTTATAGACAATAGCGGCTTCTTTTTTCCATAGCGGAAGGCAAGCCGTGTCAGGATATGCTCTACAAGATCTGCCATATCTTCGTGTCTTTCCCGGAGGGGCGGGATAATGATATGGATAGGTTTTAGTCTGAAATACAAGTCGTTTCTAAATATCCTGTTCTTGATCATCCATTTGAGATCTTTATTGGATGCTGAGATGATCCTGATATTCAATAGTTTCTCCTGATTACTCCCTATCCGCTTTATTCTTTTCCTCTCAACAGCTTGGAGCAGCTTGGCCTGGATATCTATTGGGATGTCACCGATCTCGTCCAGAAAAAGACTTCCTTGATGGGCAGCTTCAAAGCATCCTAACCTTGATACATCCGCTCCTGTAAATGCCCCCCTTTCATGTCCAAACAAAGTAGCCTCAAAAAGAGTAAAAGGCACAGCAGGAAGATGGATATGTATAAATGGACCAGAGGAAAACTGGCTTTGGGAGTGAATGATTCGTGCCACTAATTCCTTACCTGTCCCTGTCTCACCTTGGATGAGGACATTTATGTCGCTGGCCTGGGCAATCTGAATGGCCTCCTTTACTTTCTTCATTCCGGGGCTTCTGGAAATAACAATATCTAAAGGAATTCTCTGAGGGAGTACATCTTGGAGGGTAAAAAAGCCCCTATCGATGGCGCTTGTCTGGGGCCATTCCTGACAAATCATACATATAAGACATACCCCCCCCCCTCAAAAGTCAATAGTTATTAAGTGAAGATTTCGTGATTATCTTTAATTACAGGCGGATACACTATAGGACAGCAAGGCGTTTCTTTAACAACTCCCCTATCCCGATGGTTGGGGCAAGCGGCGCCATCTCCGGGGTCCTGGGGGCCTACTTCCTCCTTTATCCAAGAGCAGGAGTGGAGACTCTTGTGTTCTTCTTCTATTTCATCAGGATTATCAGGCTACCTGCTGGCCTTTTCCTCGGACTCTGGTTTCTCATGCAGGTATTAAATGTCCCAATGGGTGGAGGAGTGGCCTGGTATGCACATATCGGTGGATTCGTATCAGGGCTTGTCATCATATCTCTTGCATCAATCAGTAAACGCAAACGCCGCCGGCGCCGTTTCTTTTCTGAATAGTTATCTATTTAATTCGAAGACTATTTCTTGATGGCTTCCAGGGCAGCAAGAAGTTCTTTGGCTGTTTGGAACCTCTTGTCCGGGTCTTTCTCGAGACATTTGAGTATTACATTTTCAATGTCCTCGGTGATCTCAGAATTAAAAGAGCGGAGGCTTGGTGCAGGGGTATGGAGGTGGTGGTAGCCGATGTCTCCCTTCAGGAACGGAACCTGGCCCGTCAACATCTCAAACAGGGAGATCCCAAGGGAGTAGATGTCGCTTCTGGCATCGGTTTCATTTCCCAGAACCTGCTCGGGCGACATGTAATGCGGGGTGCCCCCCACGATCGTCTGAAAGGACGATATCTCCTGTATGACCCTTGCCAGACCAAAATCCATGAGCTTCGCAACCTTATCCTCTGTCCACAAGATGTTTGAGTTCTTGATATCCCTATGTATGACATTCTTTGAATGGGCAAAATCAAGAGCAACGCAAACCTGTTTCCCGATCATCAAGACCTCTTCCAAAGGAAGCTTCTCGCTTTTGGACAGTATCTGCTTCACGGTCATGCCTTCCACAAGCTCCATGACAATGTAGTATTCTGATGTCTCTTCGTCCTGTTCCGCATCAAATACCGTTACTATGTTAGGGTGGATTAGCTTTGCAGCGGCACGTGCTTCCCTTAAGAAATGCGCGCCCACATCAGCACTGCCAGCCACAGCTTTCTCTATAATCTTCAATGCCACGGGTCTGTCAAGGACATTGTCCTTGGCTTTATACACGGTTCCCATACCACCCCGGCCTATCACTTTCAGGAGGGTAAACCTTCCTTCTTCCTCGGGTGCTTCAGCAGGAGGAGGCGCCGAAGGTTTCTTAGTGACCTCCGTAGGCACTTCTGAAGGCTCCTCGGTAGGCTCCTCGGCAGGGACTTCTGCCTTTAAACTCTTCAGCCTTTCCGCCACATCTGCATAGAGGGCATCCTGTTTATGGATCTTCTCATATAAATCAACTGCCTCACCCTTGTCTCCATGTTTTTCAAGTGCAAGGGCAAAAGAGTAAAAGATAGGAAGGGCGGCCTTTGTTACAGTCTTGTTGGACAGAACGCGCTTATAGCTGCTGATGGACTGGGTAATCTGGCCCTTCTGCTGATAAATGTCACCCAGCAGGACGCTCGCCCTGGAAAAGTCAGGAGAATCCTCCCTGATCTTATGTAGCACCTCCTGAGCTTCTTCTAATTTCCCGTTGGAGAAATAGTTAACAGCAGCCTCATAGAGAAAGCCCCCAAGCTCGAGCATTTCGCTCTGCCGCTGGGCATCACCAAGCCTCTGGTAAATGGCTGCCGAGGTGGTGAAATCCCTGCCCCTGCCGTATGCCTCGGCCGCCGACTTAAGGTCTTTTGCCTTGAGGAACATCTCCCCTGCCTGGGCATATTCCTGAAGCTCAATGTAGAGCTGTCCTGCCTTTTGATATTCTCCAATGGAACGATAAAGCTCAACAGCCTGTCTCAACTGCCCTGCTTTCTCAAAAGCCTGCGCTGCAGCGCTTGCATCACCCTGGGATTTCAAAGCCTCGGCCCTGAGCTGGGCAGCCTTTTTCTCATCTCCGAGCCTGTCGAAGATCTCTGCCGCCTTCATTGAAAGACCATCCTTGAGATAAAGTTCGGCAGCCAGGGGAAGTTCGCCTGATGTAAACGCAATCTCAGCAGCCTTCTGATGATACCCTGAGTCGGAAAGTATGGATATTGCCTTCTTGGGGTTTCCTGCCTTCTGATACAGCTCTGCGCTCTTATAGGCCAGGCCGGAGAGCTGCTTTTTCTTCTCTTCAGTGAGCTCATATTGCAACTCAGGGGAAAGCCTGTCTCTCATCCCGAATCTCTCATCCAGATAGGTTTTCTCAAACATCTCTGCGCCCTTCTCCCAGCTCTTTATCTTCTCATACATCTGGCCAGCCCTGTGGTATTCCTTTTCCTTTGCAAAAAGATCCCCAGCCCTGGAAAAGTCCATGGCCTTCTCATACATCTCTGCGGCAGAGATGGGCTTGCCAGCCCTCAAGAATATATCGGCAGCCTGGGCATACATCCCTTTCCTGCCATAGATCTGCGCGGCCGTTGCCGGGTCTCCTCCCTTTTCATAAAGCTGGGCAGCCCTATCTGCCCGATTAAGCTGCAGAAAAATTTCCCCTGCCTTGGCAAAAGCCCTTCCCTTCTCGTACATGTCTGCAGCCTTCTCCATCTCCCCGACTGAACGATAGAGATCTGCTGCGCCAAGATATTCCTTGCTTTGCGCCATCCTATCTGCCTGTTTACGGGGACCCGACCTTCCTATATTAATTCTCTTGAGTCCGCCGAGAGAATCGCCGAGCATTCCTATTAAAATCTGGATAATCTTCAATGCCATAAAAATACCGACGAGAATAGCCGCCCAAGTAACTATAGTCATAAAAATGCCTTCCGAAGACCCCTTTGTAAATTTATCCGTGATATCTGTCGGAATGTCTTTCCACGCTTCAACAATTGGAACAAGGGAAAGGAGCTTTCCCTGCTGCCCGTCATATTTGATCCCGAAATGCTCATAGGCAAGCCTCGTTGCCATTCTTCCCCTCGGCGTCCTATCGAGGAATCCCCCCTGGATTAGAAATGGCTCGTAGACCTCCTCGATGGTGTCTTTTTCCTCGCCGATGGCAGCAGATAGGGTCTCAAGGCCGACAGGCCCGCCGTCAAATTTCTCAATTATGGTTAGGAGAATTTTCCTGTCCATAGGGTCAAACCCTTTTTCGTCAACCTCCATCATCTCCAGGGAATCCTTGGCCCCTGATGCGGTAATGGCTCCACTGCCCTTGACCTGGGCAAAGTCCCTGACACGGCGAAGGAGGCGATTGGCGATTCTGGGCGTTCCCCTGGATCTTCTTGCAATCTCCCAGGCGCCTTCCGGCTCTACTTCAATTGTCAGGATCCTCGCTGAGCGCTCTACGATCTGCCTCAGGTCCTCATCGCTGTAGTAGTCAAGCCTGGCAGTAAATCCAAAGCGGTCCCTGAGGGGTGAAGACAGAAGACCCGTCCTTGTGGTGGCACCGATAAGTGTGAAGGGTGGAATATCAAGCTTGATGGTCTTGGCACTGGGTCCCTGGCCGATTAAAATGTCCAACTGAAAATCCTCCATGGCAGAGTAAAGCATCTCTTCCACGATCGGATTGAGCCTGTGTATTTCGTCAATAAACAGGACGCTTCTCTCATCAAGATTTGTAAGGATCGCAGCCAGATCGCCCGGCCTCTCAATAACAGGGCCGCTTGTGGCTTTAATTCCCACAACAAGCTCATTCGAGATGATATATGCTAATGTCGTTTTCCCCAGCCCTGGCGGCCCGTAAAACAGCAGGTGGTCCAGGGCTTCGCCTCTTTGCCTGGCAGCCGATATGAATACCTTGAGGTTCTCCTTTATCTTTGCCTGGCCAACATATTCATCAAGGCGCCTTGGCCTGAGGGTTGTATCAAAACGAATATCATCCTCTGTCCTTTGAAGGGTGAGCTTCCGTTCAATCATTTTGTCAGGATCTTTAGGGAAAGCTTGAGGAACTCTTCAACGGTTGCATCGGTGCCTATTTTCTTGGACGCCGTGTCCACAGCAGACTCGGCCTCTGTTTTTTTGTAACCAAGACTCAAAAGGGCAGAGATGGCATCATTAGTCATCTCTATCTCCGGCATCTTCTCCATGGAAACACGCCCAATAGAGGCAAGCTCAGCGAGCTTCTCCTTAAGCCCCATGATCAACCTTTCAGAGAGTTTCCTCCCTACACCGGGAATGGCAGAGAGTTTCCTGACATCCTCCCTTGATACTGCTTCAACAAGGTTCTCAACCGAAATACCTGAAAGTATGTTGCGGGCCAGCCTCGGGCTCACCCCCTGGACTGTAACAAGAAGCTCAAATACAGCTTTTTCCTCCTGTGTCAGGAACCCATAGAGATCCATGCTTCCTCTGTGGCGGTGAGTATCAATGGCAAGATGTGTATGGATGAAAAGACTTACCTCTTGATTGTCCTGCGAGATCTTGTAATATGTCAAAAGTGGAACATACACCTTGTATCCAACCCCGTGGACATTCAGGATCAGGTAATCAGGGCTTCTGTGAACAACCTTTCCTGTAAGCTGTGCGATCATCCGATATCAGCCCTCAAGCTCCGGATGAACAGCCGGAGATTTTTTTCCTATAATTAGACGAATGAATATGGCATATTGCAACAGCCAGTGCGTCCGAACAATGTTCTTCACAATCACCTTTCAGATGAAGGAGGCTTTTCACCATCGCCTTGACCTGTTCTTTCCCTGCCCCGCCGAATCCAACCAAGGCCTTCTTTATCTCAAGAGGGGTGTATTCATGCACCTCCAGGCCGGCATTGGCAATTGACAGAAGTGCAGCACCTCTGGCATGGCCGAGAATAAGTGCAGCGCGGGCATTCCTGGCATAAAAGATGTTCTCAACAGCGGCTTCCCCTGGTGAATACCTCCTTATCACCTCCTCCAGGCCCTTATAGATCTTCTTTAGTGCGCCGGGAAACCCTTCGGATCTGGTAGGATGAATGGTGCCCGCATCAAGATGCCTGAGCGAGTCGCCCTCAGCTTCCACAATGCCCCATCCCGTTACAGAAATCCCTGGGTCTATACCAAGGATCCTCACCCGGCAATAGCCTCCATCTCTTCCATGGAGATGTCGAAGTTCGCATAGACCTTCTGGACATCATCATGGTCATCTAACGCCTGCATCAGTTTGATCATCTGCTCAGCTTCCTTCCCTGTCAGTTTTATATACATCTGGGGAAGCATGGTGACCTCTGCAACAGTATATTTTATCCCTGCCTTGTCAAATGCTTCCTTCAGCTTTTCAAATGCATTGGGAGCCGTATAAACCTCAAAGTTTTTATCCTCAGCAACATCCTTTACATCCTCAGCCTCAGCCTCAAGTGCAATCTCCATTACCTTATCGCCTTCAACACCTTCTTTTGGAATTACGATCAAACCCTTTTTGTGGAACAGCCAGGCCACAGAGCCGGCCTCAGCCATGTTCCCGCCGTTCTTGGAGAATATATAGCGAACCTCGGCAGCACTCCTCTTTTTATTGTCGGTCATAACATCAACAAGCACTGCAATTCCACCAGGGCCATATCCCTCATAGGTTATCTCCTCGTATGATACTCCCCCGATCTCTCCTGTCCCTTTCTTGATTGCGCTCTCGATATTGTTCTTGGGCATGTTCGCTGCCCTGGCTGCCTGGATGGCCGAACGCAAACGAGGGTTCCCTGTTGGATCGCCCCCACCTATACGGGCAGCAGCGGTTATCTCCCGCATAATCTTAGTAAATATCTTTCCCCTCTTGGCATCCTCTGCTCCCTTTTTATGCTTGATGCTTGCCCACTTGGAATGACCTGACATGTCTTACCCCCTTGCTATATGAATCTTATCTTGTGCCCTTTATATTTTCAATTGCACTGTTTCCCTATAGGATGTTACCTTGACTCCCCCCCAAAGGCAATGTATGGTATGCCAAAAAGGGAGGAACAACATGGCAAGAAATTTACTTATGACTTTCTTCTGCATAGCGTTCGCTCTCATCGTTGTATGGGAAAATGCAGAGGCCAAAAACAAAAAGATGAAGGAGGCGAATGTGGTCACAATGACTACAAGCAAGGGAAAGATGGTTATTGAGCTTTATCCCAAGGATGCGCCGAAGACCGTGGAAAACTTCAAGAAGCTTGTTGGGCAGGGTTTCTATAATGGAATCATCTTCCACCGCGTTGTGCCCGGCTTCGTCATCCAGGCAGGAGATCCTCATGCCAAGGGGGTTGCTGGAAAAGACTTTGTATATCAGTTTGACCCTTCAAAACCAAATCTGCCCATCGCAGGGACAGGTGGGCCTGGATACAACATCAAGGCTGAGTTCAACCCCCGCAAGCATCTGAAGGGCACTGTGGCTATGGCCAGAAGCCAACATCCTGATTCGGCCGGAAGCCAGTTCTATGTATGCCTGGCCCCACAGCCTGGGCTTGACGGCCAATACACGGTTTTTGGACAGGTCATCGAGGGGATGGATGTCATAGACAAGATTCAGCAGGGGGACAAGATCACAGATATGAAGCTCGGGAAATAGTCTTAACAGGGCTCCTCCAGGAAATGCTCCACATCCTGTTATGCACCCTTCAGTTCAACTTCAAAAACGATGAGGATGGGCTTATCCTGAGCGGAATCATAGAAAGCACCCCCTGACAAGAACAGTGTGAAAAGACATGCCGACAATATTTTCTTCATGGTGTTCCTACCACAAATCTCTTGTTCTCTCCTTTCCCCTCCTTGTCAATAGCAGAGATAATAAAACATAGCTCTTATCACAGCAAAGTATTCACAGAAGGGTGTCAATTGTCCTGGCAAATTCACGAAGGATCTTTGGACCCCTTTTCAATAAGCGGTGAACTTTTTTATGGTCAATCCTGAAATACTCATGGGCGAGAATATTGCGGAAACGGACGAGATCCTTCATCCCATCTGCGAGATCAGCTCCAATGAACCCTTGATCTGAAAGGATATCAAATATCTCTACATAGGTGGCTGCAGGGGTTAACCCTTTTATTGAGATGATCCGTGCACCAATATCGGCACAAGCATGGATACCCCGTTCAAATTCCCTTTCCACGATATCCTGGATCTTCCTCTCAGACCTATAATTCTTGAGGCTGATCCCCTCGTATTCTTTGAGCATTGCAAGACTCTCCCTCAATGAGCCTAAGAGAAGGGCTATCTTCTCGTTTTCAAGGGTCAAAAATCCCCCTCCCTTATCAATCTCCTGATCCCCTTGACAAACTGCCTTCTTAAGGGCTCAAGGTCATAGAATTCAATGAGGGACCTCACCTCAAAATCCACCCTCTTCTCTTTATGTCTCTCAAATATGGATCTTCCATTTCTTATGACCTCAAATCGCAGTAGCGGAGGGGCGTCTCCAAGGGATATCACATCTATCCTTTTCTTGAGGATTCTTTCAAGATCCTCTCTTATTTTCTCTCCCTTAATCTCGGCATCCCGGACATCCTCATTAAAGAGGATGCCAATGTCTATATCCGGGGTTTTCTTCCATCCATGCCCCCTGACCGAGGAGCCAAAGATGTAGGCTGTTTCGACACCGGGATAAGATGAGAGTAAATCCCTGATGGTGGAGTAATTCATCATTTTTATTATAAAAGCAAAGTGGTGAAATATCCATGCTGCTCCTATCCATTGATAGGACTGCAGAGGCCGGGATTGCTCTCCTTTCTCAAAGGGTTATTCTGAGGCCTGGCGGACGCACCGAAACCCGAAGTGACCAAGCGGTTGGCGCGGGACGTAAGGGATGTAAGAGACAGTGTAGAACCTACGACCCTCAATACTCCCAAATTCGCCATTGCCGATCGGGCTGTCCGCTTGCCGGAAGGACACCCGGAGGTTCTGCGGCCCGTAAAGCCACGACCCGCCGCGCAATACACGGAGGTTGTCAGAAGCGGGCCCCTGGGGATTCTGGGGGGAGAGCTTTTATAAAACTTGCCGAGAAAACCCATTCCCTCCAGGGAAGGGGATGAGAGATATGGTATTGAAGATTGCCATTTGCCATATTATAATGGCAATTAACAGGAGGAGAACATGAAAATATCCCTGGATAGATTCGGAAGGCTGGTGGTGCCAAAGGAAATTCGAGATAAGTTTGGGTTGCGGGCAGGGGACGAAATCGAGATCGAAGAAGGCGACAACGAGGTTGTCTTAAAGCCTGCGGAGCATAAGTCACCCCTGCAGATTGAAAATGGTGTGCTGGTGTTTACAGGTGCCTCTGTAGGAGATCTCACGGAGGCTGTTCACACCCATCGAGCAGAACGTATATCGAGGGTTGCAAAAGGGAGAAAGGCATGAAGGTATTGTTCGATACTTCCGTGCTCGTTGCCTCCCTTGTTCAATCGCACCCGCAGCATGGCCGCGCTCTTCCGTGGCTGAGGCGCGGGAAGACAGGAGAATGCGATATGTATGTGTCCTCTCATACCCTTGCCGAGCTATATGCAGTGTTGACCACACTTCCGGTGAGCCCCAGGATTACGTCGGGGATATCATGGCGGCTTATTCACGAGAATATTGAGCCTTCGGCGACAATAGTCTCTCTTTCCTCTTCCGACTATATCAGGACGGTCAAGCTCATAAGCGAGATGGGACTTTCCGGAGGCATTATTTATGACGCTCTTATTGTCAGTGCAGCATTGAAATCCCGCGCCGACCGATTACTGACACTCAACTATGAAGACTTCAAAAGGATATGGCTGGAGGACTCGGGACGTATTACTGTGCCTTAATAGAGAATACCTTCGGCGCAATAGGG
>Ga0315308_1001766_pt1 | contig 12321 bp, 13 predicted proteins | sample TDP3_MG_FD_203078 | JGI IMG/M metagenome (GOLD analysis project Ga0315308, IMG submission 203078) | Freshwater sediment microbial communities from Lake Towuti, South Sulawesi, Indonesia - TDP3 | ecosystem: Environmental > Aquatic > Freshwater > Lake > Sediment | place: Indonesia: South Sulawesi... | reverse complement strand
TTCGGCGTTTTCCATCTCTGCCACTCGTTCAGCGATGCGGTACATCATGCGTTTTGAGAGAACACGCTTCAATTTCTTCGGAGAGTTCTGCTCAATCTTAGCAAGGTTTGGACCGTGAGAAACAATGCAAACCTTTCTTGAAAACCCTACCGCCCATTCAAACAACGTTTCGGCAACTTTCAGCGCTCGGTTTGTGCTTTCGTTGTTGAAAGGAGTTTCATCAAAATGCAGCGGCAGAATGGGGCAGCCTCTCTTCATAACCATCCAACATGCGACTGGCGAGGCTATGTCTACCTTCAACAGACCTACAACCTTAGGTTGAGTACCAAGAGGCAAGCCACCAACTCCTCGTATCACATTAGTAAAAATGTATGCTTTGTCTTCTCTAACTTCTACGTTCAGCGTTGTGTCTGGACGCTTCAAATCCACGCGCAAACTCTCTCCAGAATATGCATTCAGTAATTGACGCCCAACTTCGCGACAAACGTCTTGACTAGTGTAAGAGTGCCTCCCAACTCTTCTGCAGCGCACAGCAAAACTGCTTCCCTTCCCCAACGTAAAACCCGCAATCTGAACACTCTTGTTTAGGATGTCGCTGAGATTTGATGTAGTTTCTAAAGCGGGAGAAACTGAGGAAACGCCGAACACTTTTGCTAGTTTTTCGGAGGCGCTTTGAGCCTCAGAAGTTTTTAGGTAGAGTCTGCCGAACCTGCGGTTCAGAGCTTCGTATGGGATGGCATAATGTTTCAGCAGGGCTTTTAGGTTTCTGATTAATCGTCGTTCGTAGAGTTTTCTAGTCCAAGCGGCTTTAATCCCGATTTCTCCTCCTAATCGAATGATTACGGTGTCAAACCGTTGTTGAGGCTTGCTGAAACCCACGAGATAAGTCCCTCACAGTTTTGATGTAGATGGTCAGATTTATCGTTTAACGCAGTTTTCAACGTTTTTAGTGAAAATGAATTCTAATCATAATTGGAGCCGGGGATGGGATTTGAACCCATGTATAGCAGCTCTGCAGGCTGCCGCCTGACGGCTCGGCCACCCCGGCTTCTACAACTCAAAAAAGATGACAAAACTGATAATTTAATCTTTATCTCTTAGCATATCCGACAAATGTCACAGGATTATGGAAATTAGCCTAGTTCTTGTGCAGGTAGAAGATTTCAGTTTTCTTATTCAGTTTCTGACGTAGACATATGATTTAAATCAAAACTTGTGTTCATGGAGAACTGTTGTTGAGGTCCATTGAGAGCAGCGTATTGGGCAGGGTTAGTAGTCGGCTTATTTCTCGGACTTCTTTTTCTCTTTCAAACTTACTATACGGATTCAATGACGCTGATCACAAACGTGCTTTCACCATTAATGGCAGGTTTAGCTGTGGTTTCTACCATCTTTGCTCTGGGAAGATACTGGGACAGTTTGAGGAGCAGACTCTCAAGAATCTGGATTAGTTTCACCTTAGGAATGGTTTTTTGGTTTCTAGGAGAAATCATATGGACGATTTATGTTCTTATTTTTAACATAGAAACACCATACCCATCCCTTGCAGATGCTTTTTGGCTGATTGGCTACATTCCCTTATTTTTCGCCATAGATTCGTACGTCAGACTCTTCCGACCCGCGCTCTTCAAAAAAATGTATTTTATCAGTGCGGCAGTGATTTCCGCTGTAGGCATCGCAATCTTTTCTATATTAGCGCCTCCAATTGTTGCAGCAGAAGATAACGCCTTGACTTTGTGTATAAGTCTAGCCTATCCTGCTCTTGACATAATATTGTTTGCAGAAGCCATTCTAGGCCTCTTCATCTTCACTGTGACTCGACTAAAGGGTAAGATGGGCGGGGCGTGGTTTCTAATAAACGCTGGAATCATTATGAATGTTATTGGAGACATGCTCTTCAGCTACGCAACTTCACAGGATACTTACTTTAGTGGGCACCCTCTTGATCTCTTCTTTTATTGGGGATACATTCTCTTCGCTTTGGCTTTTTACACCCGCCTGAAAGAATTGTAGTGTTTCAAAACTGCACCATTAATCGGTTGTTTCTACTCCCAAGGCTTGGAAGACAGTTTCGGACACGTTCAAGGCAGCTTCTTCATCTCTCACGTTTTTTACTAGCATGCGTCCGCCGTTGAAGAGGCTGACTTCTACGCCGTTGTTGTAGAGGAATACTATTACGAAAGAAGACTTAACGAGGATTTTGAATCGATTCTTCAATCTCTCATAGAGTTCGTTTAGGCTCATTTTGATACGCTGGGAAGGATTGACGTTCACCGTGTTGCGCCCACAGAGCACTGCCAGTCGTTCTCCCCTCACAACATGTTTAACTGGTTTGCCTTTGCCACAAACGGGGCAGTCTGGACGCTTGAAAATCTCTATCGCAGTGAAGTACATGTCCCTAAAGTCGCAGACCATGAGTTTACCCTTGAGTGAGTCACCCATGCCCGCGAGCAGTTTAATAGTTTCCATGGCTTGCATCGACCCAATAATACCAGTTGTGGCACCCAACACCCCCCTAACGTCACAGGTCAGCATATATCGGTCGTCTAGATTGGGCAATACACATTCTAGGCAAGGAGTCTTCGGAGGAGAAAAAACCGAGAGGTTTCCCTCAATCCCAATGGCGGCGCCGAAAACATAAGGGATTTCATGTCGAACGCTGGCACGATTCAATAGGTAGCGAGTGCGCATGTTGTCCAAACCATCGACGATGCAGTCAACGTCGCTAATCAGTTTGTCAACGTTGCTTTCTCTCACGTTTTCTGGAACGGGTTCAACTTTGATGTCTGGGTTCACTTGACGAATTCTGTCGGCGGCAGCCTCAACCTTTGGATAGCGGAGATTGTTCAGGCTGTACAACACCTGACGATGCAAGTTATTTAACTCAACAGTGTCCTGGTCGATGAGACGAAGGTGACCAACGCCCGCCAAGGCTAGATAAAGAGCCGATATGGTGCCCAGTCCGCCCAAACCCACAACAACAACTTTAGAGTTTCTGAGCTTTTTCTGTCCTCTTCGTCCCAGCTCTTGAAGCACGATTTGTCTGCTGTAGAACTCTTCAGGTTTGAAGCGGGGAGCAGTGTTCACGTGTTTCACCTTCAATGATAGACGGCATATGACACTATTTTGTGTTCTGTTTCAGTTATTTATTTTCGCTAAATGAATTTAATTAGCAAGGGAAAAATGTATTCAGAATCTGAATCTAAGTGTCTCAAGATTTTTACTGTAACAAAGACGAACACTATTTGGCATGCATATGAGAACCGCATATTTGGCGAGCCTAGTCCTTAGCCTCAGTCTGGCCTTAATTTACTTTTTTCAAGAAAGATATACTGATTTCATGTACTTTTTTTCAAACGCTTTTCCTCCATTCATTGCCGGTGCAGCAGTGATTGCGTCAGCGTCTGCTCTGAGAAAGTATTGGGGGAATCCTGGAGACAAATTTTCTAGAATATGGCTTGGCTTCACTTTGGGAATGATTTTTTGGTTTTTAGGTGAAGTGAGCTGGACGGTTTACACACTTCTGTTAAACGTTGAGATACCATACCCTTCGATTGCAGACGTGGCCTGGCTAATTGGTTACGTACCTCTGATAGCGGCGATCGAATTATACCTACGAGCCTTCCGATTTGCAATCTCTAAGGCGATGTACGCAGTAGCGGTGGTGGCGGTATCCATCGGAAGCTTTGCCCTTTTCACTTTCTTAGTGTCTCCCATCGTTGTAGCAGCAACAGAAGAAGAAATCACAACTTTAATTGTTGATATAGCATATCCAGCCTTAGACCTCACCTTGTTTTCCCTATCAATTCTTGGTCTGCTAATATTTGCAAAGGGAAAGATAGCCTCGGCTTGGCTTTTAATCAACGGTGCAATTTTAATGAATGTTATTGGAGACATGCTCTTCAGTTACACGACGCTGCAAGGCACCTACTACAACGGACACTTTCTAGAATTATTTTTCCACTGGGGCTACATCCTATTCGCTCTAGCCTTCTACACTCACAGAAAGGAACTCTAGGTGAAGCAGCTTGTCTCAAAAATCGCCCAAAAATAGAGTATAGAGTGTAATTACCAAAATATTATTAGAAACAAGATAAAAATAATAAATATTAACAGGTATACGTGAGTTCTTTATGTGAGGACGAGCTGTGATTGAAGCCGAAGCGTATCGAGCCCTCTCAAGTAAGTCAAGATTGGACATACTCAAGTTGCTGTACAGGAAGCCAATGAGTGTTGAAGAGATAGCGGAAAATCTGCGTCTCCAGCCCATCACGATTCGACATCATATCCAATCTCTCGTGGAAGCTGGCTTCATTGAAGCCTTCGAGGAGAGAGCAGGATCGGTCGGAAGACCCAAAATCTATTACAAGATAGTCAAGGAGCCTCCACTGGTCAGTTTTCCAAAGCGTAGATATCTCATGCTGAGCAGTTTCCTGATAAACACGTTGCAGTTCTTGCTGGGAGCCAACAGATCCAAGAAAATTCTGATGAAAGCAGGTTTCGACATGGGAGAAAACACTGCGAGACGACTAGAATCAGAGCACGAGGTAAGAGAATGGTCATTAAAGGCTTACGAGCAGTTTTTTGTACGTGGTTATCTCGAAGACGTGGGCGCTGAACCCGAGATTGTGGAGTTTAGCGACAAGAAAATCTTGTACCGCCTGCACAACTGCCTCTTCTTCGAACTCTCCGTAAAAATGCCAGAGATCATGTGCGATGTTCTTCACGAGAGTTTCCATGAAGGATTGGTTAAAGCCATAGGCAAAGAGATGAAAATCAACCGACACACCTGCATGGCGAAAGGCGATTCCTACTGTGAACACTCGTGCGAATGGATAAGCAAGTGAAAACGACAGAAGTTAAGCAAGACTAATAAAAGTCACCTTTGCTGCACGATGCGGTTGGAAGTGTAATGACTCAAGAAGAAAAGTCTCCAATGCCCTACTCTGTGAAGCTCTGTTCAGATAAGGCAGCCTTTGAGGTTCGAATACACCGAAAAGTGTTTTTAAACATGGACAAGGTGAGGCGACTTTTCGAGGCGCGCTATGACTTTGAAATTGTTGTCTCTACGCCTCACATGATTATTCTCAGAAGTGGAAGAGCTGAAACTACGCTAGGCAGAGACGGCAGAATGCTGATAAAGAGAGTTTCAAACGAATCCGAGGCAACTCAAGTCGCACACAAAATGTTGCAAATAGCCCTATCAGCAGCCTTTAAACCATAAGCACCGTGACGCTTCTCAAGTCTCTTTCAATCATGCCCTTAGTGTGTAAGCATTTTTCCGCTTTGTGCACCTCTTCCAGTCTGGCACGAGTCCGCGGCTTAGGTGGCGGACCAGTACAGCACGAAGCTGGTTTTGTAGAGGCGTCAAAGGTTCCGATTTTTCTAGCCATGCTTTCAACTTCAGTTTTGTTCATACCTATTAATGGTCGTAATACAGTAACTTTTGAGAGAGCCTCGTTTTCGACACGCAGGTTTGTCAGGGTTTGGCTGGCGTGTTCACCGATGATTTCTCCAGTCACTATGGCTTCTGCGCCTTCCTTTAACGCTATTTTTTCGGCTAATCTGTACATCATTCTTCTACAGAGCACACATGTTAGATTGCGTGGACAGTTTCTTAGGATATCAGCCAAGTCTTCTCCGTGAGGAATAACATAGAGTTTGATATCTTTTTCAGACGCATGTTGGCTCAGTTTTTTCACGGCTTCCAGAGCCCTCTGTTGGGTTGTCTCATCTGTGAAGGGAGAGTTGTCAAAATAAACAAACACTGGAGTCAAGCCTTTTTTCATCGCAAACCAAGCAGCGACTGGAGAATCTATTCCCCCAGAGACAAGGCAAACAACCTTTCCTGGCAGATTGTTTTTTGTATAGATGTCCTTAGTCACATTCCCACATTCGATTTTTCTCAGCACGCGTTCTCTTAATTGTTTTCCTGCAGGTCAAGCTGTGTGTGTTAATGTAGCAAACCATAAATAAGTTGGATGTGTTTGTGAAGGAAAGGAAAGGTTGGCTTTCATGGAAAAGTACACGCTCATAGTTACAGAGAAGCCAGACGCAGCCCAGCGCATCGCCGAGGCACTCGACTTAAAGGGCAAACCGAAAAAGGCTGAAGAGAAAACTGTGCCTTATTTTATGGCTAATCGAGACAAACCCTTGGTTGTTGTCCCCGCGTTGGGACACCTCTACACGGTTGTTCATGAACGTGGGCGAAGAAATTACTACCCTGTGTTCAACTTCAAGTGGGCGCCGAGGCACTTGGCGGAAAAAGGCGCCAAACAAATCAAGGCTTGGATAGATGTTATAGCTAAACTGGCAGAAAACGCTGATGGGTTCATTGACGCCTGTGACTACGACATCGAAGGCGCCATCATCGGCTACACCATTCTGAAGTACGCTTGTGAGAACAAGGAAAACGTAGCCAAACGCATGAAATATTCCACTCTAACAAAGGCTGAGCTAGAAAAATCCTACGAGGAACAGATGCCGCATCTTGACTTTTCCATGATAGAAGCTGGACGAACCCGACATGAAGTTGACTGGCTCTACGGCGTCAACGTATCTCGAGCCTTAACCTTAGCCGCTAACCGATGGAGCGGAAGATACTCTACACTGAGCACTGGGCGTGTGCAGGGTCCAACCCTAAAATTCCTTGTCGCCCGAGAGAGAAGCATTCACAGTTTTGTGCCCACACCCTACTGGAGCATACTAGCCGAGGTGGAGATTCAAGGCTCAAAGTATCTTGTGGACTACGAAAAGAAAACAATGGAGAGAAAGGCTGATGCAGACGTTGTTGTTGAGGCTTGCAAGGGAAAAACAGGCCAGATGGAAAAGATCGAAGAGAAAACTATGCAGGTCACACCTCCCATTCCGTTTGACTTGGGTTCTTTACAGAGTGAAGCCTACAGCCTATTCGGATACACCCCGAGTCGCACAGGCGGCATCGCCGAACGCCTCTACCTTGAAGCACTAATCTCGTATCCAAGAACCAGCAGTCAAAAATTGCCACCTGTGATAAACTACAGGGGGATACTAAGCGGATTGAGTCACGAACCTGCTTATCAAAAACTCGCAGCGGAACTATTAGAGAAAGAAGAGTTAACGCCGAAAGAAGGCCCCAAAGAAGACCCAGCGCATCCAGCTGTTTACCCCACTGGCAACACTCCGGGAAGGGTCTTAGACGAGTCTGAACGCCGAATCTGGGACCTTGTTGTCAGGCGATTCATGGCTGTTTTTGGGGAACCCGGCGTCAAACAGAGCATGAAAGCTTCAATAAACGTGAATGGGCATCATTTCTACCTTCGTGGCAGACGAATCTTAAGGGAGGGTTGGATGCACTTTTACAAGCCTTATCTGCGCACTGAGGAAGTGTCGCTTCCACCGATAAAAGAGGGAGAAAGCATACGGCTCACCAATGTAAGTCGTGAGGACAAGTTTTCGAAGCCGCCGCCTCGCTACAATCCGAGCAGTCTGTTGAAAAGAATGGAAGAAGAAGGCATAGGAACAAAAGCCACCCGAGCAGACATCATAGAGACGCTCTACAACAGAAAATACATAACTGAAGAAAGAATCGTTGTCACAGACTTAGGATTTGACGTGATCGAGGTTCTACGTAAGCATGCGCTAGGCGTCATCTCAGTCAAACTCACCAGGGACTTAGAAGAGAAGATGGACCGAATTCAGAACAACAGTGAAAAACGAGAAAACATACTCTTAGAAGCCGTTGAGCGCCTCAAACCCGTGTTGACCGATATGAAAAAGCGAGAAGAAATCATAGGGGAAGCGTTGAGCAACGCCATCAAGAGAGCCAGAATGCAAGAACGAATCATCGGCGAATGCCCCAACTGTCACACAGGCAAACTCATGATATTATACTCACGAAGAACGAAGAAACGCTTCATAGGATGCACGAACTACTTCAAAAACGCCTGCAAGACTTCATTTCCACTTCCTCAGCGTGGAACAACAAAGCCGACTGGAAAGTTCTGCAAGGGTTGCGGCTTGCCCCTCTTGTTCGTCCACATAAGAGGTAAACGCCCTTGGAATCTTTGCTTCAATCCCACTTGTCCAAAAAAGGAGGAGAGGAGAAAACGCCTTGAAATGCAAGGTTTGCAACAGAGAAGCCCAGAGTCAAAGTGAATTCTGCGAACTGCACGAAAAGGCGTATCAGAACATCCGTGAGAAGTTTGAGGTTTGGAAGAAAGCCTCAGACCTCGAATGGAAAGAATACCTAAAGGAGATAGCAAAAAATCCATTAACTGGAATATGGGCGAGAGAGGTTGCTGAGAACCTACTTTCTAAGGGAGCTTGAAGCCTTTTTGCAGGAAGGAACATTTAAATCGTGTGTCAAAGAATTCTTAACTAACTAGTCTACATGTAGCATGGAAGTGAGCCAAGCCTGTGACCAATCGAATTGCTAAGTGGTTTGCTTCATTCGGCTTTACCATGCGAAAGGCTTATTGGAAGATAATAACCGCTAAACCTTCTATCTTCATCGTCGCAGCAATCGTTACTGCTTTTTCTTTATTTCTCTTGGCTGGAGGAATCTACGACATTCTAGAGCAGCCGTTAAGCGCTATTCCTTGGGGCAGCAACATTATATTTTTCTATCCATACACACTGCAGGCACAGGCGGTTATTGAGAGTGTTGGTGTCATGATTGCCTATGCGATGGGTGTTGCTGGAATCTTAATCATGTATCAGAGCACAAAATACGCCTACAAACCCCGTCAAGCGTTCATGATGCTGTTGTCAGGCGTGGTCCTGATACTGATAGCGTATATTTACATCGAAGGCTTGGTGTTTTCGAAACTATTTCCACCGCAGGCTCAGCAAGGCTAACAGACAAAAAGTCTCTAGTTAATATTAGCAGCACTCTGCTGCCTTCTGCCCAAGAGGTTGCTCACCAAGGCGTCTTCTTCACGCCTAACAAGTAGGCTACGAAATTGGTTAAGAGGTGTACAGGAGGCGTAATCACAATGATGAAGATAACTGTTAACAGAGGCAGAGGATACACAGAAACTGGAAGCGAGAACAGAATTGCTCCGACAACAAAATCGAGTTGGTCTGCCACCGGAAGCGGCGAGCCTTCAGCCAATCCTATCCGCCGTTTGATAAAAGAATGAACCAAGTCGCCTACCAACGCGCCTAAGGCAATTATTGACCCAATCAGGACATTAAACTGAAACGGAAGCGACAGCGTGAAATCTGACGATGGGTAGGATTGGAGCAAAATGGTTTGAACCACACTGGTCAACACTCCAGCGAGTAGTCCAGCAATGAAACCTCTGAAAGTTTTATGTGAACCGAAGACAGGCTTTCCATCGGGGAGTTTCTTGCCCATGTCCATGGCGAGACCGCCTCCAAAAATGACTGGAAAAGCGTTGGCAAAGTAAGCGGGTAGAATGAAGTATAATGCGTAGGCAACCTCGTAGATTAACGATGACATATGCGTATCGTCTCACTTTATGGTTGCTAGAAAATATAAGCTATCGATTGTAGTCGGAGACGCCAGTTTCTTCAATGACTAAGTAACAGTTTGCCGGGCATTTGCTTTCTGAATGCTTTTCGAGAACAGCCTTCAACGTGTTCCTCTGACTCATAGGCTTCAGGTTGAGCACCGTGTCAGACCAAAACCGCAAAACTCGCGTCGCCACAGGCTCCATTTCCACGAAGCCCTCCATGAACACGTTATGAACCTGACTGGTGAGCAGCGTCGCCACCTTTCTGGTTTTGGCAACCTGCGCCAAACAGGCTAGTTGTCTTCCCAGCTCTCGATTCAGTGAGAAGGTTTCCTCTTTCTCCTCTCCTATTTCGGCTCTGTAGAGAGACGTGACCGTGTCAATGACCACGAGTCCAACCGTTGGGGTTAGGTATTCGTCGAGGCGGTCTATGGCTAGGGCTTGCTCCTGAAAGTTCGATGGCTCCACCAGCGTTATCAGAGGAGACACCTCATCTAAGTCATGATAAGCTATCTGAGACAACCGTCTCGGAGAAAACGTTCCGTCGGAGTCGACGAAAATGGTCTTGAAACCCAAGCGAGCAGCGTTTACGGCGCACTGAATGGCTAGACAGGTCTTGCCGGTTTCAGCTTCTCCATAGACCAGCGAGACATCACCGAATAAGAGCCCGCCGCCCAAGAGCTTGTCCAAGGAACCGCAGCCTGTTGAAACCATACGAACAGTGTGCTGCAAAGAAGTTCATCACATCCATATCGATTATTAGGCTCAAAGTTAATAATTTTCCGCTGCTTATGCAAGTGTGAAGGCGTCATGAAAGCCAAGATTGCGGTTGTCACGGTTTCTGGAAAGGCCTACTATCTTTTGGTGAACGAGTTGAAAGAGAGAGGCATAGACTTTCTGAGTCTAACACCACAGGAGAGTGTTCCCATAGACATCGAGGTTGTCATCACCACAGCCACCGAACGTCATTTCATTAAGCACCCCAAAGTTCTGGTCTACTCGAACGAAGCAAATCCAGCCGAGATTGTTAACGAAGCCGTCAGAGCCCTGCAAGGCAAAAAGAGCCACGAAATCATCGTGATAGGTGTTGACCCGGGCAAAACCCTTGGGTTGGCTGTGCTCAGTGACGGAAATGTTTTGGAAACAGTCACATGTTCGAGTATTGAAGAAACCGTGAACACCATTGTCAACGCCTTGGCAAAGTTGCAAGCTGCTGCTCACATTGTTAAGGTTGGAAACGGTGCTCCTGCCATCACGGCTAGACTGTTGCCTTTTCTAGATGAAATTTTGCCTAAAGGTGTTGCCATTGAGGTTGTGAGCGAGGCTGGAACCAGCCGTTTCGTAGGCGAAACCTTGCATAAGCGTGGGTTAAGAGACGCGTTGTCTGCTGTGAAAATCGCTGAGAGGCGCGGGCAACCGTATCAACGAGGGAAGGGGAGAAAAACTCTGTGAAGCGCATTGTCGACAAAGGTAAAACTCTACTGGTGGACGGCCCTGCTTCTGTAATCATACTGTCAGGTGAAGTTGAAGTTCTGGGCGCCCCACTCAAGACTGGCATCAAGGTTGTGATACGAGAAGGAAAGCGTATCCCTCTTGAAATTGGGGAGAAGGCTGAATTCGATTTAGCGCTGGGTGAAAGGGCTGCGGTGACTGAAGTTGAAGGAAGTACTATTCCCGTTTCTTGGGAGAAAGCCGCCGAAGAGGTTTTGAGCCGCGAAAAACCCGTGAGTGTGATGGTTGTGGGCGGTGTTGACTCTGGCAAAACCAGTTTTTGCGCTTACTTAGCCAATAGGGTGTTGAAGGAGATACGAAGTGTAGTCATAATTGATGCTGATTTGGGGCAGTCTGATGTGGGTCCACCCTCGACTATCGGTTCTTGTCGTTTAACTAAACCTGTTATAGACCCGTTTGAGATTGGCGCTGAAAGCGTCTGTTTCATTGGCGTGACCACCCCGAGTGGCGCTGTATCCAAGGTTATTGAAGGAATAGCAGGCATGAAGGAGAAGGCTTTGAAGCGTGGCGTTGGCATCTTGATCGTAAATACTGACGGTTGGGTTGAGGGCGAAGACGCCGTTCGATACAAGGTTGCTCTGGCTAAACAGATTAGACCCAATTTGTTGGTTGGGATTCAGGAGAAGAGTGAACTAACTTTTTTGTTGGGTGCGTTAACTGAGACTCAGAAGCTGGTGGTGGAATCATCTTCTGCGGTGCGAAAGCGAGACCGTGAGGAGCGCAAGCTCTTGCGTGAGTTAGGCTATAAGAAGTATCTTAAGGGTGCTAGAACTGAATCGTTTCCGCTTCGTTGGACTTGGGTTGCTGGTGTTGCCTTTGGAACAGGTGTACCCCCGTCGCGGGAACGTATGAGAAAAATTGAAGAGTTGTTGCAGGCAATTCCCTTGTATTGTGAAGAAACGCCCGACTCTGTTTTTATCGCTTTAGGTAAGGAGCAGTGGGTGGATGAGGAGCTTGCGAGAGGCTTAGAGCAGATGTTGAAGAAGAAGGTTAAGGTTGTGCGGGAAGGTGACGAGGAGGGCTTGCTTGTGGCTTTGCACGATGCAGAGGAAGATTTCTTGGGAATCGGTGTTCTTGAAAGAATTGATTACGAGAGGCGAGTTGTCAAGGTTTATACGCCTGTGCGTGAGGGTGTTGCGTCTTTGCATGTTGGTGGAATCAAATTGGATAGGCTGGGTAGAGAGATTGGGTTGAGCGATGTTTTCTCAGAGTAGAAATATATTTTGTGTGTGTGCGCACTGGGGTAGACCCCCCTCTAATATGATTCAAATAGGATCCAAATATGAAGTGTATCATTTGAAAGGTGTGGAGAAGGTGTGGGAGAGGGATGTTCGCGGGTGACGTTGACGTT
>Ga0315308_1001765_pt1 | contig 12336 bp, 16 predicted proteins | sample TDP3_MG_FD_203078 | JGI IMG/M metagenome (GOLD analysis project Ga0315308, IMG submission 203078) | Freshwater sediment microbial communities from Lake Towuti, South Sulawesi, Indonesia - TDP3 | ecosystem: Environmental > Aquatic > Freshwater > Lake > Sediment | place: Indonesia: South Sulawesi... | reverse complement strand
CAAAATCTCTTCCGCATTTTGAAACGACAGCTGGATATTTATCTCGTTGCAGATGTAGGTAACAATCCGGAGCCATTAGCCGCGAATTCATCATTATGGTCGATACTGGAATCTACGAATGCTACTACAAGCTACTTTTTTGCCCACTCTAAAATCTCTGAAGGATGGCTGAACCTGACTAAATATGCCAGAACATACTATCCTGAATGGCGTTCCATAATGAATTCTAAAGGAATCAAATACATTCCAAATGCATATGCAGGATATGACAACACCGAATACTGCATATGGAAAAACGACTCGTCAACTCCGCCAGTGTTACCTCTCAACAAAACCATGTTTGAGGAAATGCTGAAAATAGCTTGCGACAACGCGGATAATAACCTGAAAATGGTGATGATAGCATCATGGAACGAATGGCTCGAATCCACCTCAATAGAACCGTCCATGGAGTTTGGAGAAGACTTTCTCCACGTCATCCCAGAATTTCCAACAATTTTCATTTTACCGCTGTCTATAGTTCTCACAATAATTGCCTCCACAGAATTATGCGCGAAGAAACGAAGACGAATCAAAACACAAATCTACTGAACCCTATCTTCCTTCTTTTTTATATCTCTCTGTTCATGATAGCATCATTACTAGCAGCCATAGTCTCCAGAAGAAAATACACTATTCACTAATTGTATATTCTCATGCAAAACTATCTACATTTAAAATAACCACAAACCAAATAGAATGTTTGAGAAGGGAAATTGGAAACAAGAGTAAGGAGAGTATTTTTAGAGAAGCAGTTAGCTGTATCAAGGTTTGAGATAAAATGCCCTCAAGATTAGTTTCCACTTTAGCAAGATTTGCTTTTCTGTTTGAGCCGTCAACACCTAGTTTTGTCTCTTTCTTTTTAAACAGAAAGCTAAACGAATGGAAAGACAAACGGTTAATCAACGATTTTGAGACTAAGACGGAAAGAATTGGGAAATTTCATTACAAAATACATGTGAATCTAATTATGACGCAAGAACAAGCAAGAAATGTTTTATGGAACTTTTTGGTTAAGACATCTAAGAGAGGAAGGAGGTGATTTAATGGCTTTAGAGAAAAAAGGTCACGTAAAGGTCACAGTTGAAGTAGAAATCAATGAGGCGCTCATGGAAGTTTTGAAGGAGTCTATGGCAAAGATGCCAGAAATGGCAAAAATGTTCAGAAGAGAACGCCATCATGAAGAGTAGAGCTAATATCCTAATTTCTTTTCCTTTTTGTCAGAAGCACGTTGGAATTTCAAATCTTTGATGGATTTCACAATCATTGTCTAATGGTAGACTATATGAACTCTGGAATAAGCGCGCGCACAATTGTTTTCTGCTTTGTTGCAACAAATTAGTAAGTGTTATCGACCTCCCTTGAGCAGCTTCACGATCATCATCCTAACTTGTATAGTGCCACTGAACTTTCGGCGATTGTGCACACTATAATACAGGTTTCGCTACTTCCAAGTCATGTTGTCTCCTTCAAAAGCTGCTCCTCAGCCAGTCTTCCTTCTTCCCCACTTCAAGCGCGCGCTGAAAAAAGAATGGAAGGCTTTAGGTTGGTGTTGGCTCTGGTTCTTTCCATTCTTCTATGAGCAGTTTCTTATCTCCGCTAGGTTTGAAGCTTATTTTTACTTCCAGAGAGCCCATTGCACCTTTTTTGCCTTTTCCGAAATCCTTGAACGGGAACATGCTGTCTTCAGCCAAGTCCAACGGTACATAAATCAAGTATTTGCCGTCCTTTCGTCTGAACAAGCGACCTCTTCCCTCATTAACCATATTCGCATCTACCTTTTCTTATCCATAAACATCATATGAATTTAACTTTGACGGACCTCAACCTGAAGGTATTCAATCACAAGCGCGCATCCTCGAAGGATTAAGCGATGCAGAACGAGATTACTCAGCGAGTGGCCGACAAAGTTGGCAGAAACTAGACTCCAAGCGATTTCATGCTCGAAAATTGGAGTGTAAAACGCGAAGAGATTATGACACAAATGGAGGAAGAGAATGTCGATGAAGATAAAAACGCTTGTACAAAAGCTCAAGTGCAAGCTAGGCTTTCATGACCCAAAAAATGTACAAACAAACCCGCACGTGCGCCAGTGAAAACCATAAGTGTGGCTCAAGTGATCTTCTCAGCCAACTAGGATTCTTTTGAACCTCTTCCTCTCCTCCGAAATTCAACAATGAAAACATCCAAGAAATCCTTTACAGTTTTCCTAAATTCCTTCAACTCTCTTGATACATCGCCATATTTTTCAGCCATGTCAGCAAAATTCCTATTGGTGTTTTCACTAAACTCTTCAAGCTTATTCCTAAAACCAATGAAATATAATTTGGCGAATTCGTGATCCTCAAGCGTAGCTTCATCAAAAAGTGAAAGCTCCTCAATTCCATAGTCTACTTCAAAACCCTCATACGTTTTCCATGCAGGCTTGTGACTTTCATGCCCTTCCGTGAAGCACTCGATTTTACTCACGTTTATGCTCAAGAAGTCTTCAGGTCTTGCTTTTATGTTAATTTTCTTTTGAAATTCATTTATGCTATCCTCGGGGCCCTCACAGAAAATCTCAACCTTAGTATCTTCCAAGTTTCTAACAAGACCCTTTAAACCTAGATGCCTAGCAGCCTGTTTGACTAAAGCCCTGTAGCCCACTCCTTGAACAACACCGCCAACAATTATTCTGGCTTTAGCCAAAAATCAACACCATCATTTCTAAAAATTGCGGAAAAGAACCATATAACACTTTCCGCATTTTTTTCGCGCGGTATAAGAAAAATAAACCAGAAATCTTAGCAGGAATATTGGTTTTAATAAAAAGAAGGAAGTGTGCGCTAGAGTCATGGAAGTTGAATTCCTTCATGAACTGTAGATGCTTGTTCTCTCCAAACGCTTTCTTGAGCAAAAAGAATAAACGTTACGTTGCTGGAATGGTTTTTCGCATTTTGTCAGCTTTCTTTTTCAGCTGTTTGAAGTGAACCCTTCTTTTCGTAATCCCTCAACATGCTTACTAACGGATGCCCCTCGTTTATCCTGTAAAGCTTGGCCTTGCCTATTCTTCTAGAAACATTGACTATTCTGTATTCCTCCAGTTCTGGAAAATATTTGTAGAAGGTCTGCTTGCTCATCCCCAAAGCTTCTATAACCTCTTTCTTCGTGAAATCGAATAGAGAGTTATCCAAGAAAAAGTCCACGATTCTCAGTTTCGGCGAATCTCCAAGCGTCTTAATTATCACAGACTCGTATTCCTTCTTTGCATAGCGTTCTGCCATGCTGACTTCCCTCAATTAGCGCGCGTTTTTGCTATGATAGTAATGTTTTTGCGAGATACGTAAATGATAGCTCTTTAATTTCTCCTTCTCCCGGAACCGTGACAAAACTTTCAATATTCTCCATGTACTTCCCCCAATCCATACGGAATAAAGATAACTTCTGGACGTAATCTCTGTAGTCTTTATGCAAAGACATTATCACTCCAGTCATTCCTAAGCCTTCTCCAGAAGTAGCAAAGATTGCGTTTGGAAACTTTGCTGCATACTCCTTAACCTTTCCAAATAATTCCGGGGAAAGAATTTCTGGACGCATTTTAGTGAAGGTAAAAGCTATTATTTCAAACCCTAATTTTTTCCAGTCTGGAATAATGGTGTAGGTTTTGATGTAACCCTCGCGCTCAATTTTTTGGCGCGTTCTTGTTATTGTCGGTTGCGAAATGCCTAGAGCGCGTGCAAGTTCTCTGTCGCTTCTTCTAGAGTTTTTCAACAGTTCAGATAACAATTTCCATGCCAAATTTTCTTTCATAGTATTGAACATACAATAGAAGAAATAAAAATATTCTGCATCTAATTCCTGAAGACGCAACTCTGTGTGCGCGGAAAAATCCTCGATGAACCTAAGGAACAGACTAGAATCGTGAAGAAAGCCACAAAAAAAAGCAGTTAGCTATATTGCTTTCATTGTTTTTCTTTGTAGTGGCTTAGTCCTGCTGTTACGCCTGTTGTTAGGGCGAACCACATGATTATTGCTGTTATGTTTCCTTGGCTTACTATGCAGGCTAAGCCTACTGAAGCTCCGTTGAGAACTGCTAAAACTGCGGATAGTTTGGGTTTGAATTGGAATCCCATTATTTCACCTCGGTTGTTCTTGTCAGTTCAGGCGTCGCGCGCGCTAGTCTGAGCGTGATCTGGGGGCCCTTTTGCTAGCTTCGTCCAGTTTCTTTGTAATGTCTTTGGTTAGGGCTACGCTTATTCTGTCCTTACACACGCTAAAAAAAAGAATGGAAGGTTTTAGGTTGGTGTTGGCTCTGGTTCTTTCCATTCTTCTATGAGCAGTTTCCTGTCTCCGCCGGGTTTGAAGCTTACTTTCACAAATATTGAGTCTGCGCCCTTGAATGGGAACATGCTGTCTTCAGCGAAGCCTTTTGGTAGGTAAATCAGGTATTTGCCGTCTTTTCTTCTGAATAAGCGTCCTCTTCTCTCGCTAACCATGTGAATGCCTCACTTTTGCAATTCATAAACGTATGTAAATTTAACTTTAACGACGAGAGCCTGAAAATTGAGACAACAGGAGAAGGGGAAGTGCCATTCCAGGCTGTTGATAGGCCTAGTCCGCTTATTGGAGTTGGCTGTTTTTGCAAGCCGAGTTTTTTTGCGATTATCCTAGCCACTTTCCAGATGTACCATTTGAGAAAACCGTTCGCTAACCAAAGTTCAATTTGCCCGTATATCCAGCCTGCACAAACTGTTAAGAAAGCCTATCACAAAGCTGATCATTGCTCTGAAGGCAAGATTCTCAGCTTAAAGTTTTGTGGTGGAGTTTGGTTAAGCAGCCTACTAGACACATGATCAAGGCCGTGAGCGCGCTAATTCAAGACAAGAAGTAGTAGATTTTTGTGATTTTGCTGCGTCGACTACTTCTAACCTCGCGCTCTATTCGCTATATCACTAATGAGTTTAGCGAAAGCCTTGTCTACCCTTTCTGAAATCGGAATTAGAATCACGTAAGGAAATCTAGCGTTGAGGGCAATTTTTCGGAGCGTTTGAAAAAGGCTAAGGATTTAAGCCTCTGCAAGATAATAAAACAATAGGCATAGACATGACTTACGAAGCTTTGAAGATGAAAAAATACTGGTTTTCTGAAGAGGATCTAATTACGCCAATAGACTGGAAGTACATAGAGTCTTTGTCTAATAAAGTTAAGTTAGCCTTAGAACTTTACATGGAAGGAAGAGTGTCCATAGGCAAAGCTGCAGAAGTGGCGGGAGTACCGTTTAGAGAGTTTGACGAATACAGAGCCAAGGCCAGAGTACCTCTGAAAGGGCCTGACGACTAAATGGTTTATAATAGCGCGGTTTCAAATGCGACCCCATTAATCTATCTCGCTAAGGCATCCTACCTCAATATTTTAAGAAAAACTTATGGACAAATCTACGTTTGTTCCGATGTTTGGATGGAGGCAGTTCACCCAATCTTATACGCAAAACCCATACCAAAGGATGTCCCAGTCATGCTTCAAGCGAGAGCCGAGGGCTGGATAACAATAAAGGATATTGAAACTTCTGAAGCAATAGCTTTAAGGGACGATTTGCTGGCCCAAGGGCTTGGAAGAGGAGAATCTAACTCAATATCATTAGCAAAAGAGCTCAATACGCTGTTTCTAGCAAACGACAAAACCGCCATTTCAATTGCAAAACAATACAACATAGAAACCAGATGGGTTACCGAAATTTTGCATGACGCTGCGAAAGCTAACCATATAAAATCAGCTAAAGAATACATTAAGATTCTAGATGATTGCATAAAGAATGGACTTTATGTTAGCAAGAAACAAAGAGAAAACGCCATACGAAAAGCACAAACCATAGAAACCTAAAAACTCATAGGAAAGCCCGCTTCCAGTTCCTCACAACACGTATTGTCTTAGCACAGTTGTTAAAGACATCGTAGACCCAAGACATTTTGAAACAAGCGCTAAAGAAAAACCCATAAAATTGGAACTTCTCATTAAGCAACAGTTTCTCAACCTTCTTCACGTAACCAGAATCTTTCTTGTGAAAATTTTGATGTGCTAAAATGTGAATTCCGTGAGGATTTTAGCTTGGTGAAATCAACTAAAATAATATGCATGGACGCGAGCTTATGTTTCGGATATAAAATTGGCGAGGAAGAAAAGACAAAAACGAAATTGGAGCTTTGAAAGCGAATATCATGAAGTTAAAGGCTGAAAACCGAAAAGAAACTCTGGCCCAACCAAAAAATCTCTTTCCTAGTCAAACAGTCTCCTTCAAAAGCCTCCTCAGCCCGTCTTCCCTCTTCCCTACCGTATGCTACATCACCAATTAGTTTAGCTAGAGCCTCATCCACATTCTCTGGAATCGGAATCAGAATCACGCAACGAAATCTAGCGTTGAGGGCAATTTTTCGGAGCGTTTGAAAAAGGCTAAGGATTTAAGCCTCTGCAAGATATAGCTTAGGCATAACAATTCCACTTTTTGTGTCGCCTAGTCTTTCCGATCTTCCTTCCAAGAGCAATTTCCCAACAAAAGCAGAAGTAACGGCATCCAATTCGTGACCGTTCATCCTTAAGGTTAAACCATTGATATTCAACTTCTCTAAACCATTTCTGAGTTTATCCAATCCCCTTTGCTTTCGCGGAATTTTCAAAACGTCCTGAGCGCCTCCGGGATACACTTCTATAACCTTCAAACCGCTTTTTTCGAGTATCTTCTTCAGTCTTATGCCTCGTTCAGTCAATCTCCTCATAGGGCCGAGAGTGACGGGAAAAAACTTTATCCCTCTCCTCAAGAGTTCTTTGTCGCATTCTCTCAGATGAATTCCAGTCCTCTCCTCTATGGATTTTCTTCCCTCAGGTAGACTCAGAGGAGCGTCTACCGCTATTAAGTCTGGCTTCACTTCTTCGATTCGGTCGATTATTTCTTTGTCAGTGTGAACGATACTGGTAGAAGCATCCATACCATCGAGAACACAGAATCCTGTCTCTCTTTTCTCGCTGCCCGCCAGGTCTATTCCGACAACACGCACATGTACACATCCAACGACTCAATTCTAAAAATCCCTTTTTAACTCCATGTCAAACGTTTCCTGCAACATGACTGATCTTGAACGTAATGCTATCTTCATGCATCTATCTTTATCATCTTATTAACATTTCCCACAGTATTTGCCCACCTCGTCGCGAAGCTTGAAAATGGAATCCCACTATTTCACCTCGCTTGTTCCAGTCGGTTTGGGCGTGGGGTTGAAATGCTTTTCCAATAGAATTTGCATGTAGTCTGAGCGTGATCTGTGGGCTTTTTGGCTGGCTTCGTCCAGTTTCTTTGTGATGTCTTTGGTTAGGGCTACGCTTATTCTGTCCTTACGCACGTTAAAAAAAGGGAATGGAAGGTTTTAGGTTGGTGTTGGCTCTGGTTCTTTCCATTGTTCTATGAGCAGTTTCTTATCTCCGCTGGGTTTGAAGGTTACCTTCACAAATATGGAGTCGGCGCCTTTAAATGGAAACATGCTGTCTTCAGCAAAGTCTTTTGGTAGGTAAATCAGGTATTTGCCATCTTTCCTTCGAAACAATCGTCCTCTTCCTTCACTCACCATTCTAGCTACCCTAGCTTTCTTTCGTTAATAAATACTATATAAGCTTATAGAATTGACAGAACAGAAGAAGGGGAAGTGCTATTCTAGGCTGTTGCTGGATCCGGTGTTGTTATTTGGCTTGTTTGTTTTATTAACCTGAATTTTTGTGATTATCTTAGCGATTTTCCAAATGTACCATGTGAGAAAACCGTTTGCGAGCCAAAGTCCAATTTGCCCGTATATCCAGCCTGCATAAACTGGTAAGAAGCCTATCACAAAACGCGCGCTGCAAGAAGTTGAACCTCCTTATAACTTACTCGCGTAACCTAGAAATAGATACCACAAGTCATAAAAACCGTGAGCTACGAATTGCTCATCGTGCACAGGGATACCTTGCACATCGAAGGTAAAGGAGAAGTATGGAGAGATGTTCGAACTTAGCAAGAAGTTGGTGACTGCAATCTTCATTTTCTTTGTTGTCTTCAACGCAGCGCCGCAAATTGTCCCAAGAGCTCAAGCCGCAGGCGCGAATGTGATTCAGAATCCCGGATTTGAATCAACTGGCGCATGGACCGCAATCTATTCCAGCCAGATGGGAAGCGTCGCCAAGGTTCAGGATTCGGCTTATAAACACATGGGAAGTTATTCAGGCTTAACTCAGACGACATCTCCTAGGCAGGAGATCTGTGATGCGTTACTTCGCCAGAATTTGAGCGTTGCTGTATATAATCTTGGACCATTTTCCTATTGGATAAGAAAGGGATCAAGCGCTGCAAATGGATATGGTTCCGGCGAGGTCTGCATATACATGTCTGGTGGCTATGTCCTTTCTTATTATCACGGTTTTGACGGAAGCTCTCCTCCCCCAGACAGCGTAACATGGAAATACATCAATGCCGGAAATCCGGCAACAAACATTTGGGTACAGATTTCACGGAACTTGTACAACGACCTCTTCAGTAAATTTGGAACATCAATTCTGACACAAAATGTTACCAAAATAGAACTTTGCTCTTATGGTTGGTTTGATTTCTACACCTATTATAAGTATGGTCAGAGGGTCAACTGGGACGACATTTACATGGAGAAGCATGTGCGCGCCTGGACTTTCATGGTTTACTTGGACGCGGATTGGATCAGCCAGCTTTATCTTGAAAGCCATTTGCTTCCATTGAAGCCACCTCCAGGGGACACATGGAACGGCGACGAAAATGCAACCGCTGATATTAACGAAATGGAAATGATCGGCTCGACAAGCGAAGTTGCCATCATTGTGCAAATAGATTGGTATGACAGGACAAAGAAAGTCGGCAGGTACTTCATCACCCAAGACAACGGCACGAGTGCAATAACTTCGCCAAAACTGGAGACTCTAAGTGAAGTGAACATGGGGAACCCTTTCACCTTATCCAGCTTTGTCAACTGGTCAATTAGTCGTTTCCCAGCACAACGCTACGCTTTGATCTTTTGGGATCATGGACAAGGATTCAGAGGAACATGCGTCGATTCGACCTCATACGAAGACTGGTTGACAATGCCTGAACTCAAATCCGCACTAGCCGACGCAAAAGCAGCCACAGGAAGCACAATAAACCTCATAGGATTTATGGCATGCGTGATGCAAATGGCCGAAGTTGCTTACCAAATAAAAGACTATGCAAATGTCATAGTCGGATCACAGCAAGTGATAAACGCCAAAATTGGATGGCGCTTTGACTACATTCTAGACGACCTTACCAGCACCCCAAACATGAACGAAACCGAATTTGGCCGAGTAATTGTCGATGCTTACAAATATATCGCTCAGGGCACAACAGACCCATACAGGCCAACACTCTCATCAGTAGATCTGACTAGAGTGAACTCTCTAGCAGTAAAGATTGACAACTTTTCCTACTGCCTCATTACGCAAATGAACCTCACACGAACCCAAATTCAGAATTGCAGAACCCAAGCTCAAGAATTTTATGATGGTGATAATCCAACCTTCATAGATCTCTACAATTTCACGAAAGCCACACTAAGCATCAACAACACAAGCATACAAAATGCTGCCAACGCCCTGTTGTACGAAATAAATCAAACGGTTCGCTACGAATGGCATGCCAGTGGAATTGACGCCCATGGGGTCACAATATACTTCCCGGAAAATGCAAATGCTTACGAGCGAACAACATACGAAGCGATAGACATGTCAATGACCTATAGATGGGACGATTTCCTGAGAGCATATCACAACATTCAATAAAAGACTACCTATCATCTCTTTTTTTCCTTTCGATGGGAATGCCTTACCCAAGACTACCAAACTGAATATCAGAATGGCTGATTACTTAAAGTATCATCCAAATTGTGCACTTTTTGGACAATGAAATATCAAAAAGATGCCCGCATCACAGGTGTTTAGTAGGCCCACCCCTACCTAGTAGGGTGCCTCTGCATGAACGACGACAAGCGCATGCAACTTGACAAGGGCTTTTGGAATGGTTTAATGTAGTATGCCATAAAATGGGTAACTGCATTAAAAAGATGTATTGGAGTTGGACAAAAAGGTTAAGGCTGAGGTTTCAGAGAAGTACAGGTGAGGAATTTTGATGTCTGGTGCCACTTTAAAGGAAGTCTTGAAAGAGGTCAGGCTTGTGCGCGAAAAAGTTGAGAGGCTGGAGGAGCTTGTTGAGGAAAGGCTGATCGGGTTAGAAGAGCCAATGGAAGACGAAGTTAAGGCCATTAAGGAGTATATGAGGGCTAAGGGAAAAGGAACCGTGAAACTTGCACCAATCGAGGACGTTGAGAAGGAGACATAATGGTTTGCAGAGATACCAAGTCTTCCTCGAGAAGAAGGGGCTTAAACAGCTTGAGAAATTAGGTGAGGACGCTCGTAGTAGAATTGTTGAAGCTTTGCGTACTCTGCGAGATGAAGGCTTCTCGCGAAAACTTGACATTGTAAAGTTGCGGGGACACAAAAACCAGTACAGACTCCGCGTAGGTAAGTATCGGGTTTTATTTGAATTAAGACCTGAAAGGATCGTAGTTGTTTATGCAATACTGCCACGTGCGGTGGCTTACTAGCGCGCAAAAATCAAGCGATAACCCTATTCATCAGACACAGAAAAAGGTCTACGATGATTTCTCAAAAACGTTATAGCGCTCTAAGCTTAAGCAGCTAGCAGAAGCCCACAGTGCTTACGCAAACAAAGCTTTACTTATTCTGATCTTGAAAATCATAGTGGTTTACCTTCAAAATGGATGTTCGAAAGTATAGTATTAAACTGTACTAGTAGTTTTATTTTATGTAGATGGGAGTTTCAGCAATTTTGTCTCTTCCCGAAATCACTGATGAAGAGAGGATATCAAGCGAGCTTAAAGGGAACACTCTGCTCGTTTACTGGTACCTATTAAAGAAAGGCAGAGACTCATGTGGCGTAAGAGAGATCCAGAAGGTTCTAGGTTTCTCCAGCCCAAGTAGTGCAAGCTATCAGCTTGAAAAGCTGAGGGAACTGGGTCTAGTTTCTAAAGATCAGTCGGGCGACTACCAGGTTAGCCGAGTTGTCAAGGCTGAAGCGATAAGCGCTTTCATATTCTTCGGTGGACACGCTTTCCCAAAATATCTTGTCTATGCAGCTGTTACATCCATTATGATCCTACTGTTCCTATTGTTGTTTAGCCACTCTCTCTCGCCGATAATGGTGGTCGCCCTGTTGCCAGGTGCCTTAGCAGCAGCGATCTTCTGGTATGAAACTCTGAAGGTTTGGCGCCATAACCCATCACACGTATGAGGTGTTCGATAAAACCGGCAAAATGTTCGAATGTATAGTTTAAAGTGCTACGGCTCTAACATTGAAACTAGAGATGGCAAACCGTGGAAACGTCGAAAACACATAAAAAATGCTTCCCCACCCTTTTAGCAAATTTTCTACTTCTCACGTCTTTGTTTTCAGTGGCAGGCGTTAATCCAGTTTATACTCAGTCAGCGCCCACTGTGGACACGAAAAGTGAATACTCCAGCGGGTCCATCCCCCATGGCCCAGGCGTGGGTCTATGGTATGCATGGATTAACGCCTCAGGCACTCAGGTTGCCTTCTTTACGTACTACTCAGAAGTCTACAATTCGCCCATTCAGACGTTTCTGGGACAGCATTACATGGTGGCTAACGACACAGAGGTATTCATCGGGAACAGGTTGCTACTTATGGAGGCATACAAAGACAACAATCAAAATGGAGTTCCAGAAGCTGATTTGGATGAGATAGAATATTTCTTTCTCCTCAACAGCTCCAAGACGTTTACCACGAAGCCAGTCCAGAAAGTCACTATGGAAAATATCGCGCATTATATTTGGAGCATCGAATACGGGTGGGTGGACGGTTTCCTTCTATATCCCGAAGACCGAGTAATAAACGGTACGTCAACTAATCTTGCCGCCAGAGTTAACATAACCCACCTAGCCTTTACATATGAATACTACGTTCACGGAAACATTTCGTACCTTAAGACAGGGTTCAAGATAGGCAAGCTCGTCGACTTCGAGCCTCACTCCCCAGACGTATCCTCTGATGGGCTTGCATTGTCGCTGCTCTATGGGACCACCATGCTTAGCACTAAGCCTTACGCAGTCCTTGTTAACGGCGAACCCTACAACTCAACATTGCCAGAGGCACCAACCACATCAACAACCCGAGCTGAAGTCATCATTGAAGACAAAAAACTGTACGAATTCATTTTC
>Ga0315308_1001763_pt1 | contig 12341 bp, 8 predicted proteins | sample TDP3_MG_FD_203078 | JGI IMG/M metagenome (GOLD analysis project Ga0315308, IMG submission 203078) | Freshwater sediment microbial communities from Lake Towuti, South Sulawesi, Indonesia - TDP3 | ecosystem: Environmental > Aquatic > Freshwater > Lake > Sediment | place: Indonesia: South Sulawesi... | reverse complement strand
CGAAGCAAGGCTTCGCGACCATAACGTCCCGATTTGTCGGGACTTCTCCTCAAAAAAAATCGCCCCGATGAATTGGGGCAGACCTGCCAGGAAAGAAAAGAGAAACCAAATGTCACTCAACCTTCGCTGGACTATAAGTGTCTCAAATTGCTCTTACTTCTACAATATCGGTAGATACTTCTGGAGCTCATAGTCTGTAACCTGAGTACGATAACGGTCCCATTCAATCTTCTTATTATCGATGAACTTGTTGAATATGTGCTCACCCAGAGTCTTCCTGACAAGCTCACTTTTCTCAGTAATCTGGATTGCCTCAATCAGACTTCCCGGGAGAGATTTTATCCCATTTCTTTCTTTTTCCTCATTACTCATCAGGAAAATATCTTTCTCTATTGGTTCCGGCAACTCGTATCCTTTTTCTATCCCTTCCAGACCAGCTGCCAGCATCACGGCAAATGCCAAATAAGGATTACAAGCAGGGTCGGGGCTCCTCAACTCGGCACGAGTGGACATCTCGTCACCTGGCTTATAGAGGGGTAGTCGCACCAGGGCGGAACGGTTTCTCTGTCCCCAACATATGTAAACGGGTGCTTCATATCCTGGAACCAACCTCTTGTAAGAGTTAACCCACTGGTTGCAAACTGAAGTAATTTCCTGAGCATGAAAAAGAAGACCAGCAATGAATGCTTTACCTTCTTGAGAGAGGTGGTACCGATCATTGGGACTAAATAAGGCATTCTTATCATCTTTGAATAGTGATTGGTGCGTATGCATCCCGGAACCATTCTGGCCAAACAGAGGCTTTGGCATAAAAGTGGCATAGACAGCTCTCCTCAAGGCCACGTCCTTAACGATAACCTTGTAAGTCTGGACATTGTCCGCCATAGTGAGGCCATCGGCGAAGCGTAAGTCTATCTCGTGCTGGGAGGGCGCTACCTCATGATGGCTGTATTCCACAGGGATCCCCATCTTCTCGAGATAGAGGACAGTCTCCCTCCTCAAATCATGGGCCATATCCAGAGGCAATAAGTCAAAATAGCCGCCCGCATCAAGCACATCCGTCCCTTTCTCACTCCGGAAATAGAAATATTCGATTTCCGGGCCTACACAGTAAGTATAGCCCATCTTCTTTGCTCTTTCCAGATTCTTCTTCAGGATATAACGGGGATCGCCCTCATATGGAGAACCATCGGGATTTAGTATATCGCAGAACATTCTACCTACCGTTCCTTCTTGCATGGCGCTTGTCGACTTTTCTCCCTGAGATCCCGGGTGTACCGGGGAAGGCTCCAAAGGTAGAATCTGGAATGTCGAAGGGTCAGGAAGGGCTACCAGGTCGCTTTCAAAAACTCTGGCAAAGCCCTCGACTGAGGAGCCATCGAAGCCCATACCTCCATCCAGCGCTCTGGGCAATTCCTTCTCAGTAATTTCCATGCTCTTGAGCTGTCCCAGAATGTCTGTAAACCAGAGACGAACAAATTTCATTCCCTTTTCTCTTACCAATTTCAAGACATCCTTTCCGGTCATAGTCCCTCCTTATGTGAATCAGCTCCGAGGAGTCCGATGCCTTCATCGGGATTCGGAGTCCTGTCGGACCTGTGCAACCCCTCACCCTAGTTACCCTCTCCCCAAGGAGAGGGTAAATTTTTCTCCCAGGGTGCTCGCTGCGTCTCGTATCAAAAATGTATTCTCGCTTCCATGGTAGTTCTTTTTGTTGGCTCACCATTGGCGTCGAAAGTCTGCCTATGAATAATAACCAAAACTATATGAGGGTCAACATGGTATCCAACCTCGGTGGTGAGGATTGTATTGGGTCCTCTCACCTTGACCAAATCTCCCCAGGTTTCAGCATCCCTTTTGTCATAGGAGAATAGAAGACTGATCCTATCCATCAACAGGGAAGGATGGACTCTCAAGATAGCCCGGAAGTGCGGATAGCTGTGCAGCGGGTCATGATTGTAATTTTCGAATGAGGCTAATATGGTAACTCTATTCAGAATATCGTAGGCAACCTCAATATAGGGTCCTACCTTTATTGGCCTTCTCGTTGCCGGGATTTCCGCTGCTTTATCTCGTTTCCTATCAACCTCATAGTAGGAATCGAAATATGAAGGAATGAAATTGTTTTCCAGCGTCCTGAATTCTAAGCGATAACTTATCCCGACTAATATGCCTCCCATAAGACCGACGGCCCAACCCTTTCCTCCATCGAGAGGGAAGGGGGGTCCGCTATTCGTGTATCTCTTACCCAGGCTCATTTGAGCGAAATCTATATAGGATAACATAGAAATAACCGGGTGTTCCACAAGGGGAAGCTCAAAATCTGCTCCATAAACTGTAATTTGGTCATCTCTGGTGGACCTCCTGGCGTCTGGATCCTGGTCATTGACGCAAGTTGAGCCAAGACTTAGACCGGAGAGAAGTGGAACATAAGAGCGATAGAATGGTCTATAATATGCCCGACCACCATAAATCTCTGCCCTGCTAAGATTGCTGAAAAAAGACTCAAAGCCATAAGTTCCTCGATCGATGTCCAATTCGAACCCAACCTTCTTTATATCGGGGTAACGGAGCATATTAGTATAGTGGGCTATGATTAACCCATGACCCAAAGTTACATCCTTAAACCCACCGAGATAAACATATACCGGCTCGTATTTATATCCATAGCGAGCATACCAGATTTTCTCTATAGTCTTACTCCAGCTCCAATCTTCTTTCCTCAGATTGCTATTTTCATCAAAATAGAACTCTAGGTTCAGGCCAAACCCAAATTTTCCAAAAGTTAGTTCAGGCTGTAAAGCCAGCTTATAATAGATTTTCTGGTCACCCGTCTCAAGGTCAGTCAATATTGCGGTGCCAAAGTTCCCATACATCTCAAAAGAAGCCCGGGCAGGCTCTTTTTCCTGCACTCCTTGCTGCTTTGGGAAAGTTTCTTGTTCTTCCCTCTCTGGATAAGGGCGTCCAATCTCTTCCCCCTGTAGAGCTGCATCATTAAGCAGAGCAAATATCAATAGGAGCAGTAGGAGACCACCAATAATTTTTCTCTTCTTCATCTCAAGTCCATGACTCGAGTTCCAAATTGGCCTCAGCCGTAACAGACTCGGATGGCCTTGGCACACTATACTTCATCTTATAATATCCGGCGCAGCCAATCATTGCCGCATTATCTGTACACAACACTCGCGGAGGATAGTAAAGTTCCACCCCATTTTCTTTTGCCCATTCTCCGAAAACATTTCGTAGGTGAGAATTTGACGCCACCCCTCCCCCGAGAACGACTCTCTCAACATTTTTCTCTTCTACTGCACTAAAAGTCTTTTCCACGAGGGCCTCAATGGCAGCTCTCTGGAAACAGGCGGCAATATCAGCAATCGACTGCGATTCTGTTGGTAACTCATGATTTTTAACAAAATTTATCACGGCGGTCTTGAGTCCACTAAAACTGAAGTCTAAAGATTCGTCTTTCATGCGCGCCAGAGGAAATTTGATTGATTCGGCGTTTCCTCTTCGCGCAATTTCATCAATGATTGGCCCCCCGGGGTAGCCTAAATTGAGAAGCTTTGCTACTTTATCAAAAGATTCTCCCACAGCGTCATCTCGCGTGCGGCCCAATATTTCATATTTTCCGTACTCCTTAACAAATACTAAATCGGAATGGCCCCCAGAAACAACCAGAGCAATAAATGGAGGTAAGAGATTAGCTGCTCTAAATCTATTCTCGGGATGCTCCAGAAAATTTGAGAAAATATGGCCTTCTATATGGTTGATGCCAACCAGAGGTAAACCAAAAGCATAAGCAATGGCCTTGGCCGTAGCCAAACCAATAACGAGTGCTGCCGCCAAGCCCGGGCCATTAGTAACGGCAATCGCATCCAGTTGCTTGAAAGAGCAGTCTGCCTCGGAGAGTGCCTGGTCAATAACAAGATTGATCGTTTCCAGATGTTTTCGAGAAGCAAGTTCAGGAACAACGCCGCCATACTTTCTGTGGATATCAATCTGAGAAGAGACTACATTAGACAGTATCCTTCGACCGGCCTCCACAACACTTGCCGCGGTCTCATCACAAGACGTCTCAATACCCAGAACTAACACGAATTTCCCCTCTTCCCAAATCAATCTACTCTCTCAATAACTCCGACAGGCTCACAAATTCAATACCGTCTGCTTTGAATTTAGGAATATAATCTGCCAAGGCAGCGGCGGTAAATTTTTTATGGCTATGACCAATCCCAATTCCCGTTCCAGATTTAAGAACTCTATGATGTAACTTCTCCAATTGCCGGCAAATAGACCTGTAGTCGTCCTTTGTATCGAGGAAAATGTCGTTAGAGAACACAGTCATTCCCAATTCTCGGCCGACGACCTCGCCCACTGAGTAGCGAGAAGTATTGGAATCAAAAAAGAATAGCTGCTTTCTTTTCAAAATAGTCAAAGCTTCCCGCATCCTCGCGCGGTTGGCTGTGAACCGAGAACCTTCATGGTTACTAACGCCAGAAACTCCGGGAACGGTCTTCAGGTCTGACAGAATAGTACTTTCTATCTGGGAAGAATCCATGGAGAGGAATAAGGCTCCTGGACCGGGATTGGTCTCAGGATAATCCTCGGGCTCCATAGGTAGGTGAAGGATCGTCTCGTATCCTGAATTCTTTAGCTCACTTGCCAAAAGAGTAGAATATTTAAGTTGCGGCAGAATGGCGAAATTCAACGGTGTATCCAGGCGCAGGAAATCCCTTACCACATCTTTTCGTTCTCCCAGGTCATCGATTACAATGCTGACTCTATATCTAGCCCGGGGATAACGGAGGAGAAGATTTTGCATGACCAAAGAACGCTTTCCAATCTTCATAGTCAGCAAATCGCGCTTTTCGCTCAATTTAGCTTCATAGACCTCAGCACCTATCTGTTTCAGGGAAGCAGCAAGCGATTCTTTGCATCTCTCCATATTGACTTCGCGCGGAACTTGAACTTCCTTAGTTACTGTAACCCAGGAGATATTTTTCTTCTTTTTCTCCTCTCTATAAATTTTTATTAAATCTTTGGTAGTAACTCCTAATTCAACCAGGCGCCCATTGACTATCTCGTCAATCTTTTGAGAGAATTTTGTGTAGTCAATAGGTCTGATTATAAAATAGTAGCAGAGTGCCCCAGCCAGAACCGCAATTATAGTTATAAATAAGGCTATCTTTTTACTTTTCTTTTTCTTTCTCGGCACCTTCCTCCACTCCCTCCAGTATTTTCTGAACTCCTTTCTCTATCTCAGAGAACCTTTCTTGAGCTAATAGGATTTCCTTGGCGCGCTCAATTTGCGGGTCTTTTATTTTTTCTTTTTCTCTTTTCTTCTCAGCTTCCTCAGTGAGGCCGTATATTTTTTCTCTCTGCTTCATAAGCTCAGTCATAACCTCAGCCGGTACACTTACGACGATATCCGGGATGATTCCCATATCGTGAATTGAACGTCCGTTGGGAGTATAATATTTGGCAGTGGTCAATCTCAAACCGGAACCATCCGATAGAGGCATTAAACTCTGCACAGAAGCCTTGCCGAAGGTCTTCTCTCCCAAGACTATGCCCCTTTTCCAATCCTGAATACATCCTGCCACAATCTCTGAACCAGAAGCTGAACCCTTGTTCACCAGAACTACCAGCGGTATCCTCTCATATTTAGCTGCTTCTTCGGCAAAGAATTTGTTTACCTGATCCTCAGTGCGGCCCTGGGTATAAACAATCAATTTTCTACCGCCGATGAAATCCTTGCAAATCTCCACGGCCGTAGTTAATAATCCTCCAGGATTATATCTGAGGTCAAGAATTAAGCTCTGCATTCCCTGCTTTTCCAGCTTTTTCCAGGCCTTATCAAACTCACTGGGCGTATCCTTGGAAAATTCAGCAATTTCGATATAGCCTATCTTATCGGTTACCATTTCCGCACCAGGAACGCTCTCTATCTTTATTATCGCCCTAGTGAGAGTGAAGTCGATTAACTCTTTTTCGCCCTCTCGAAGAATGGAAATGGTAACTTTCGTCCCTGGCTTTCCCCGCAAAAGTTTAACCGCGTCGGTAAGCGTAATGTCTTTAGTCTCTTTACCTTCAATCTTTATTATTTTGTCCCCCGGCAAAACTCCTAATTCATAGGCTGGCGTCCGGGGCAGGGGGGTAACCACAGTCAAAACTCCATCCCGGATGGCAATCCTTATCCCTAACCCACCGAACTCACCCTCTGTCTCAGATTTCATCATCTCATGAGCTGTAGGGTCCATAAATTGAGAAAAAGGATCCAATTTGCTCACCATGCCCTCACAAGCGCCGTAGATCAACTTCTGGGTCTCTACAGGTTCCACATAGTTATCCTTAATCAATGTGAATACCTCACTTAGTAGCTTTATCTGTTGATATATTTCGTCTCCCGTCTTTACCACACCTTGAATAGACCCGTTGTCGACTATCACCAAAGAGAATAGGAAAAATAATCCTAACCCCAGTAGCCATAACGTTTTTCTTTTCTTGAACATTTGTTTCCCTCCTTAAATAGGGACACTTAAATAGGGACAGCGACCATTAAATCTGATTGCGTTCGTCCTGCCCTCTCTCCAGGGCGCTCACCATCTCCGCCCGCGACTTTCCTCGCTTCCGCTCGCTTGTCCCGACTTCATCGCGACCGGCGTCCCCTCCGCATCCTTAATGAAAAAAATGAGTCTGACCTCTTTTTATTATTTCAGTATACTAAAAACCCCACTAATTGTAAAGGCCTATTGATGAGTACTTATGCAAAAAGTTTTCTATCCTATGCTTATTTCAAGCCAGGAAAGGAAATATTTTTATTGGCTCAATTCTACACGATTTCCCTCTAAATTACAATTAAAAAATAGACCCCGACGTCCTGTGTCGGGGTCTATTTTGCCCTAAGACCGGAATAATCAAACTCTAATAAGAAGAATCAAAATCTGCCTTTGAAGATCATTTAGGAGGTGGACAGAATACGCCACACTCTGGCTCATAATAGATTATTGCAGCTTCTACTTTTCCTTTATTAGTATGCTGAATAATCACGTGTGTCTGGTCAAGACCGTCGCAGGTCGCCAGTGGGACGTCATATCTGCCTTGAAGAACTATTTTCTGATTTGGACCCAGTCTGATGTCCCGCCAGACTTGCTTACTGTCGCCGGGCAATGGCTGGCCTTTACTATAACTGACATACTGGGGGTATGGATACCATGTCCGATTGCACGTGCCCGAGTGATAATACTCTTGTATCGCCGTCACGTCCAGATGTTCAAAGGTGCGATTGCTATTGTTTTCAATTTCCACTCCATATGTCATAGGCATCCCGATGTAATAGCCTGCTAGCCCTTCTTGCGTATAAAAATAGGGGTTGGTGTAGAGCACCTTTATCCTAAGATTTTTCAGTTCCCCTGTATGCTCACCGTAATGAACATCTGCTTCCAATACCGAACTCGCTGCAATTGCAGCTACCCCCAAAATGGACACCAAAAGTAGTTTAGCTTTCTTCTCCATTTTCGTACCTCCTCTCATGAAAGCACAGATAGTAAAGAAGCCGGGTGCCCGAAGCTTCAAATAATCTAATTTGATTTTTCTTCAGCAACCCGGCTTCAGAAAAAATTCTATCGTCTTCGGCAACCTGACTATCCCCGACTCGTCGGGGACTCTTCGGCTTTGCGTCTCCCTGTTTCTTAGGGAGTTGCTATTATCGGACGATTACTCTTCTCGACCCAAATATTATCACAACTTTCTTAATTTGTCAACCTGTTTCTGAACGATTACTGTCAATAGCTTTTATAACTTTGCCCTATCTTATCTATTGCCCCTTCATATAGTTTCAGGTACTCCTTAGAGGAGTGGGCCCAGGAGAAATCAGCCTGCATCATATTCTTAACCAACCTTTGCCAGGCTTCCTTTTGCTTATAAACACCTATCGCTCTTTCCAGTGCGCTTCCCAGCCCGGAAGGAGAGTACTCTTTGAGGAGAAAACCGTTTCCTTTACCTGTCTCCGGCTCAAACTCTTCAATCGTATCCGCCAGGCCCCCTGTAGGATTGACCACAGGAGCAGTTCCATATGCCAGGCTGATCATCTGTCCCAACCCGCAGGGCTCATAACGGGAAGGCATTAGAAACAGGTCGCAACCGGCGTAGATTCTATGGGCAAGTGCATTATCAAAGGTAATATGAATTGCTACCTTAGCGGGATATCTCCTACCAATACTGGAGAAAAGTCGGTGATATTCTTCTTCACCTGTACCGAGGAGAATAAAGTATATATCCAACTTCATCATTTGCCGAATCGCCTCTCCCACAATATCTAGTCCTTTCTGCCTGGCAAGCCGTGAAATCATCCCCAAGAAAGGCCGGTCTAAATTGGTCGGCAGGTTATTCTCCTCCAAAAGGGCTCTCTTACATTCCCTCTTCTTATATATCTCCTCCACAGTATAGTTGGCACCGATTAGCTCATCCCTGGCCGGATTCCACTCATCGTAATCGATTCCATTGAGTATTCCATAGAGATCCTGGCTCCGATGAGCGAGGATTCCTTCCAACCCGTAGCCAAATTCGGGTGAAGACTGAATCTCCTTGCTATAGGTGACACTCACAGTGTTCAACACATCTGCGTAAACCAGTCCTCCTTTAAGAAAGCCGACCCGGCCATAGAACTCCAACTTTTCCGGACTAAATTCTTCTTTGCTTAAACCGGCCAAACTTAGGGTCTCCTTGGGAAATGTGCCCTGGTAGGCAATATTATGAATGGTTAAGACTGTTGCCGTTCCCTGAAAGAAAGGGTCTTTCTTATACAATGTCTTCAAGTAGACGGGAATTAGCCCCGTCTGCCAATCGTTACAGTGTATCACATCGGGTTGAAACCCTATTGCTTTGGTGGCTTCCAGAGCTGCTCTTGAAAATAGAATGAACCTTTCTGCATTGTCCTCATAAGCCCCTTCCGGAGTCCCATAAAGCTCCTCCCGATCGAAGTAAGGTTTGTAATCAATGAAATATACCGGTAAGCCCCTTTCAAGTTCTCCTTCTAAAATATAGACTATGTGAACTGCTCCTCCGAGAAGAATAGCCAGGCTCCGGTCAAGGCTTTTCAATCCGAACCTCTGGCTGTCCACAGTTCTATATTTTGGCATAATTACTCGCACGTCGTGCCCCTGAGCCTTTACTGCTCTAGGCAAGGCACCGCTGACATCGGCAAGGCCTCCTGTCTTCGCGAATGGAACTACCTCGGAAGAAGCGAACAGAATCTTCAGTCTAACACCTCCGTGTAAAATCAATAGCTGTTAGTCCCCGAAAAAATTTCAGTTTTCTTAGCGGGCGACAGGGCGCCGGAAAAATTTTGCGGAACTATTAGCATTCCTCAAATTTCAGCTTCCCGCAAGAATTTGGCTGCTTCCTCAGGCGGAGTAGGATTAATGTAGAATCCGGTGCCCCATTCAAATCCAGCCACCCTTGTCAGTATTGGCATAATCTCAATGTGCCAGTGGTAGTAAGAAAGGCTTGAGGTTGTCAATGGCGAGTTATGGAGAATATAGTTGTAAGGAGCATAATTAAGCACTTTATTCATACGAGTTAAAATTCCTTTAAGGCAGCAGGCCAGATGTATTACTTCGTGTTTCTGGATGTCTTCAAAGGCCGAATCGTGCTTCTTGGGAATAATCCACGTTTCAAAGGGAAATCGAGAGGCAAAGGGAGCGAAAACCAGGAAATCTTCATTCTCAGTAATTACCCTGGTAACTGCTTCTACTTCCTGTCTAACAATATCGCAATAAATACATCTCTCTTTATTGTCATAATAGTGTTGAGCTCCCACCATCTCCTCTTTCACTCTCTTGGGAACTATTGGCAGAGCAATCAACTGAGAGTGGGAATGAGTCAACGAAGCTCCAGCAGCCTTACCCTGGTTTTTGAAGATTAGAATATATTCGAACCTGGAATCTCTTTTCAGCTCCACAGTTCTATCTCTATAAGCCCAGATTACATCTTCCACATTTTTTCTTTCCAGTTCCGGCAACGTCTTATCATGGTCGGGACCATCAATAATTATTTCATGAGCGCCAATCCCATTCATCTTGTCATACATTCCCTCACCTGAGCGATTCAAATCTCCTTCCACTTGCAATGCGGGAAATTTGTTAGGAACTACCCTCAGCCACCAGCCTTGGCCATTCGGCTTGGTTCCTGGCTCCCGATAGGAGAGAACCTCCGGAGGAGTTTTGTCTTCGTTACCAAGACAGAATGGACAGAGTTTACTATTTGACTTTTCCTGCGGTTCCGCCCCAAAATCAGAAGGTCTCTTTGCTCGCTCAGCCGCAATAATAATCCACCGGCCGAGTATTGGGTCTTTTCTTAGTTCAGGCATATAAACCTCCTCCTGTGAATCAGCTCCAAAGGAGTCCGACACCCCTTCGGAGTCCTGTCGGACCTGTGCAACCCCTCACCCTAACCCTCCCCCCTCAGGGGAGAGGACACAAATGAGGAGAAAATCTTCTCCCTGGGCCCTCAGTGTCTCACACGCGGAGCTACGCTCCGCTACTCCATTCGCCCCGATGAAATCGGGGACACAGACCTCCTTCGCACAAGATTTCTCTATCTGTTGAAAAAATGGTCGCTGTCCCCCTTTTCCCCTTTTAAATGGTCGCTGTCCCTATTTTCTATTTTAGCGCGACAGTTGGACAGAGTCTCTCCCTAAAAGCTTTTTCACCTCTTCCAGTAATCCGTCACTGAGCTTTACTTGGATTTTTGACCTTATGCTTGCGATTTTATTACGAGGAGGCGAGAGGCGGAAATTCACCTGACAATTGCCCTGGTTTCTTAAGAATAACTCCTTCAATTTTCTTAAAGTATCCTCTTCTAAACCAGCTGTGGATAGTTTCAGGGTCATCTGGTGGATAAGAAGCTCTCTGGCACGACTAAACGGAATTACTTCTGAAGCCAGAATTCTCGGTTTCTCCTCTCGCCAATCAAGCCTGCCTTTAACTACGACCATCTCATCCCGGTGCAAGTATTTTGCTATGCCACTCTCATAAGCCTCCGGGAAAACAATAGCCTCGACTATTCCGGTTAAGTCCTCCAGCTTGAAAATGGCCATCCATTGACCCCTCTTTGTCTTCTTCTTGTTAATAGAACTTATTATTCCCCCTACAGCTACATCACTTTCATTCCCTATCTCGTGCAGTTGGTCTATGGAATGGCTTACATAGTTGTTCATCTCTTCAGCATACCTGGCCAGGGGATGGCCCGAAATATAGAAGCCCAACACTTCCTTCTCGTAAGCAAGCAACTTATTCTCTTCCCACTCCTTTGCAGGAGCCAGTTCCTCAATTCCCGGCGCAGTAGAGTCAACGATATCCAAAAATGAAGTCTGACCGCCCAGTCGCTCCTTTTGGGCCTGCAATGCTTTTTCCAAAACGGGATCCAATTCTTTGAATAACTGCGCCCTCGGCTGTGCAAGCGAGTCGAAACAGCCTGCCTTAATCAAACTCTCAATCGTTCTCCTATTGACCGATCTTAAGTCAACCCGGACACAAAAATCGTATAGGGATTTAAACGTTTTTCCGCTTTCCCGAGCAGCTACAATAGAATCTATGGCACCTTGACCAACATTCTTGATAGCTAAAAGACCAAAGCGAATACCCCCATTTTCTATTCTAAATTCCCAAAAACTTTTGTCTACATGCGGCGGCAGGACAGTGATACCCATATGACGACACTCAGCCATATACTCTGCAATTTTATCTGTATTCTCCATTTCGCTGCTCAATAACACCGCCATATGTTCCAATGGATAGTTTGCCTTAAGCCAAGCAGTCTGGTAGGCTAGAAGGGCATAAGCACTGGCGTGGGACTTATTGAAACCGTATCCACCAAATTTCACCATGGCATCGAAAATTCTATTTGCTTTCCCTAGGGAAATTCCCTTTTTACCCGCTCCCTTTACAAAATTCTCTCTTTGCCTCTCAATCTCTACGGGAACCTTCTTTCCCATCGCCTGTCGCAACACATCAGCCTGTTCTGGAGTAAAGCCCGCCAATTCCGAGGCGATACGCATCACGTCTTCCTGGTAAAGGATTATACCATATGTGTCTCTTAGAATTGGTTCAAGCAATGGATGCTCATAGGTTATTTTCGCCCGCTTGTGTTTCCTGGACACGAACTGATCCACCATTCCACTGCCAATAGGACCAGGACGATAGAGTGCCACAAGAGCAATCAGATCAGAGAATTCTGTCGGCTGTAACTTTCTCAAAAGGTCTCTCATACCCGCACTTTCCAGTTGAAAGACTCCGGCAGACTTTGCCTCGGCTAAGAGTCTGTATGTCTTCTTGTCGTCG
>Ga0315308_1001762_pt1 | contig 12348 bp, 12 predicted proteins | sample TDP3_MG_FD_203078 | JGI IMG/M metagenome (GOLD analysis project Ga0315308, IMG submission 203078) | Freshwater sediment microbial communities from Lake Towuti, South Sulawesi, Indonesia - TDP3 | ecosystem: Environmental > Aquatic > Freshwater > Lake > Sediment | place: Indonesia: South Sulawesi... | reverse complement strand
CGAGCTCAAGGTCGAGTTCACGCCGTTTGTAGGATATATGGGGACCAGCGATGCCGATGGGCACATCATAATCAGCGCCAGATATTTAAAGAACGGCGATAGAATCGACATACATTTGGATCTCATCCATGAACTCGTTCACGTGAGGCAGTTCATGGAGGGAAAGGAGCTCTTCGACCCCAACTATAGTTACGTGGACAGGCCGACCGAGGTAGAGGCCTATCGCCACGCGGTGGAAGAGGCAAGGCGCATGGGTTTGGGCGACGAAAGGATATGTGACTACTTGAAGACGGAGTGGATGAGCGACGAAGACCTGAAACGGCTGGCAAGGGCCCTGAAAGTCGAGTGCGCGGGCGATCGCCGATGAGCGACTTTCTTATTAAGCGCCTCGAGCCAGCGTGCTGAAAGGGCCTGTAGTTCAGAACGGAGAGAACGGGGGAGATTGAGCAACTCCCCGGTCGTGGGTTCGAGTCCCACCAGGCCCATTCTCGGGGAAGTTAGTAGGCCGAGAGGAAGGATTTATGTACATTCTGGATGTTGTTCGGTTACATGTCGTCTCGCGAAAGGCTCTTGACCACCATGGGCTTGGAAGAGCCAGACAGGGTTCCCGTTAGTCCCCTGTTGCACGTGCAATTCCCATCGAGTTTCCTCGGAATTGATCTGCGGGATCTGGCCTCGCCATTCGCAACGTGCCCGGTGTGGAAGGCTGAGCTCGAGACCTGCAAGAGGTTGAAAATGGATGCGATGGTCGATGGAGCCTACGATGCGGTTCAAGCCAAATTCCCTCTTCCGTTCCTTCACACGGCCGCCTCCTACTTGGTGTTGCCGACGGGAGTTGAGATCAAGGTCGACGTTCTGAAGGAGGAGGACGGAAGGACATGGTTTAGGAGGGATTTCGTGACCCCGAAGGGGGCCTTGGAGACGGAGTGCGTCGTGCCACGGGGCGATCAGGCATGGGAGAAGAAGCCCCTGATATCGAATCCATGGGAAGACCTCGGAAGGTTGAGGTGCGTGCTTAGCGGGAAGGTGTCCCTTGAGGGATACGAGAGGGTGAGGGAGGCGGTGGGAAACATGGGAGTAGCGAAGGTCATGACACACCTGCCCCTCAACTTCTGGATGGGATATCGTGACACCGCAGGTACGAGGAGCATAGTCGAGTTATACCGCGAGCCCGATCTCGTTCGGGAATATTTGCGCCTTTACATGGAAATGTGGATCATGCCCCTCGTGGAGTCTTGCTCCGATCACTCGATCGACGTCATGTGGCTTGACGGTACCTACATGGGGTACCTCAATGACAAGATGTTCCAGGGCCTTGCCCTACCCGAATTAAGGACGATTACGAAGAGGGCCAACTTCCCAGTGATCTTCTTCATGTCAGGCGGCCCATGTTCAAGGTTCCTGAAGGAAGTCAGGGATTCGGGAATCGCGTGCATAGAGGGTCTGGATCCCCCGCCCGGAGGGGATGTGATCCTCTCGGAGGTAAAGGGGGATATAGGCGATAACGTGTGCTTAAAGGGGAACCTGGATACGGTTTTGCTGGAGACGGAGTCGCCGTCCAGCGTTGAAAGGATGGCCTGCAGATGCATCAGCTCGGCAGCCGATGGGGGCGGATATATCCTGTCAGCGGTCGATCAGCCGACGCCCAAGACGCCCTCCGATAACATGGCTGCGCTTGTGGATGCCGGGAGGAAAAACGGCAAGTATCGATGATGCCCCCTTCAATTCAGTCATGTCGAAAGCGTGCCCATTAGCACCTTTTTACCTTCCGACAGACCATATCCTTTGGAATTCCTGTTCGAAGGCCGATGCAACGTCATAACTTCTGATCACGAGTAAGTCCTCGTTGTTATCATCTTCGGCGTAATTAGAGTAGTTAAAGCTCCCCACCAGGACTATGGTTCCGTCGATTATCGTAACCTTATGGTGCATGAGAGCTGGATTTGTATCGTTCCTGACTTGGATGCCCACATCTGCAAGGCGGAAGAATTGGCTGTGTTCGCTGATTTGTGATTTCTCGAATACCACCTTTGTGTCGACGCCTTTTCGATGCGCACTTATGATGGCGTCGCCTATGCTGTCCAACGTGAAGCTATAGATCAGAATGTGGACGCTCTTGTTGGCCCTTTCCAGCCAATATATCACCTGGGAGGCGGCTCCGCCATTTGGCGAGAAACGCACGGCCAATATCTCCGGTTCCACTATGTGGGTGACATTGCCGGCCTCCATTTCCGAAATCCTCCTCTCGAGATTAGCCTTATCATCTTGAAGGGATGTGACGTGATCCTGTAACTGCGTCTTATCGGCCTGCAGGCCCGTTACTTGTGTCTCGAGCGTCTGTATCCGATTCTGAAGCGAGCTCAGCTGTTCAGCTGCTATCAGATAACCGAGGATTATGCCAACGATCAAAGTCACGACAGCAGAAGAAGGCTTCATCTTCTTAGTCGATGTCTCCGACAGGCCATAAAGGCACTGAGTTTAAATGCTTTGTCGATTTCTGGGGGAAAATGTGGTGCAATCCACGCGGATATGACTGCGGGTAGATGCGTTCATATCACGAGACTCCTATCTGAAAATAAGGGCCTTTAGTGAACGGACAACGTTAATTACACTCGAATGTATTAGTTGGGATTATGGCTAGGATTGACGCCCATTCGCACATCAGGAATAAAGCATGGGCTGTCTCGGGCCTTACGCCGGAATCCCTCTTGGAAGCAGCCGATGAACTCGGGATAGATTCATTCTGTTGTTCCTCCCTGACGTTCGGCATGCCTACGCCGGAGGAATTCAGGATGTGCAACGAGGCCGTGCTCAAGGCGATGAGGGAGTACCCGGGCAAGATCCTCGGGTATTGCTTCGTCAATCCAGGTTATCAGACGGAGTCGCTGATGGAGATCGAGAAGAGGGTTGTTGAGGACGGGATGATGGGCGTGAAGCTCTACAACCAGTACAGGTGCACGGATCCGGCCGTCTTCCCCATAGTGAGGAAGGCCATTGAGCTGAGGGTCCCCATACTCCAACACGCGGGATACCTAACTGACCCGGCGGAGGCGGCAGGGCAACCGAACATCTCAAACGCGCAGGACATAGCCCACCTGGCGAGCATCTTCCCAGAGGCGATGATCATCGAAGCACATCTGGGGGGCGGAGGGGACTGGGAGTGGGCATTGAAGAACTTGAGGAAGGCGCGAAGCGTTTACGTCGACACGAGTGGAAGCGTCATCGATATGGGGATGATCGAGAAGGCCGTCAGATGTCTTGGGGCCGAACGGCTCCTGTTCGCAACGGATCTCAGCATGGAGGAGGGAGTGGGGAAGATACTCGACGCGAAGATAGGCAACGATGAAAAGCGACTCATATTTGGCGGCAACATGTCGAGGATACTCGGGGAGCGCTCGGTATGATAATAGACTTCAATGCCTATGTTGGGCAGTGGCCATTCAGGAGGCTTCCGGCCAGGAGCGCCGCCGAAGTCCTCGATCTGATGGATGGAGCTGGGGTGGATGTGGCGGCCGTCTCGTCGCTCAATTCTGTTCTATACGCCGATCCAGAGGAGGGGAACCTCGAGCTCCTGGACGATGTGAAGGGGCACGGGGGAAGGTTCGTCCCCATGGCCGTCCTCAATCCCAGATATCCGGGGTGGGACGACGACCTCGAGGAGTGCATCGACAGCGGCTTCAAGGGCATCAGGCTCTACCCTCAATATCATAACTACCTGCTCTCGGATGATGATTGTACGAAATTGGCTACGAGGGCAATGGAGCTGAACCTGCCGGTATCGATACCCGTGAGGCTGAGGGATGGACGGGGGAGGAACTGGATGGACAGCGCGAGGGACGTGGCGACTCTCGAAGTGGAAAGGCTTGCCGCAAAACTGCCCAATTTAAAGGTGGTCCTGCTCGAATCGGGCGATGTGGCGAGCACGTCGCTTGTAAAATACGAGAACATAGTCTTTGAGACCTCGAGGATGACTTCTATGATCGGCGGCGGGATAAGGGACCTGATCCGGTCGGTTGGGGCATCGAGGCTGGTGTTCGGATCGGGGATGCCGTTAAAGTATATCTCGCCGGCACTTCTGAAGATAAAGCTCCTGAAGGAGGGCGAGGATGTCAAGGAGAGGATATTGTGGCGTAACTCATCCGGCCTCCTCGGTTTAGAACGTAAAAGGCAATGACGTAAATAAACGCTATGGCCTGAGGGGCGAGTACGAGAAGTGTTTTAAATGCGAACGTATCTCAATACAAGAGCGATATCGTTCCTCAGCGAAAGATTGATTGAACTAGGTGCCAGATAAATGGAGCTATTGATTCTCGGGTCCGGGGGCGGTATGATCACCCCAAGGCCCGGTTGCCCATGCAGGATTTGCGCTGAGGCGAGGGTCAAGGGAGTACCTTATTCTCGTTCCTCCTCATCCATGTTCCTCCCCGACATACATCTCTTGATAGATACCCCTGCGGAGATCGCCTCGCAATTGAATCGCGAAGGCATCGGAAACATCGACTACATATTCTACACCCACTGGCATCCCGACCATACCTTGGGCTTGAGGATCATCGAAACGATGAATATGTTTTGGTTGGGCAAGTTGGTGAGGGGGGAAGAGCCCAAGAAGAAGATTCGGATCTGCGCCTTATCCAGGGTATTCGGAGATCTGCAGAACGTATACGGGAAGTTCTTCGACCACTATGAGAGGGTGGGCCTGATCGAGATGACCGAGCTTGAGGGCGGCGAGCAATTCCCGATCGGTGATTACAGCATAACGCCCTTCGAAGTCGAACATCCTAACTACGCGTCTACTATCTTCCTCATAGAAAGTGCCGGAAAGAGGGCGATCTATGGGCCATGCAATGTAAAACCATTCCCAAGCGACCCTCGGCTGCAAAATCCCGATTTATTGATACTGGGCAGCGTCTACCCAAGTGGTCCACTGAAGGAGGGCATAACCATTCCTCTGGACAATAGGCTCAGGAGGGAGGGCCAATTTTCCATAGACGAGGCCATTGAACTCATTAAGAGCCTGCGGGCGTTAAGGACCGTATTCACTCATTTGGAGGAGGAATGGGGGAGAAGCTACGACGATTACAAAGCCATCGAGGAAGAGAATCGAAAACACAATATCCAATTCGCATACGACTCGATGAAAATCCACGTGTGATGTGAATAATAATAACCGTTGCTCATAAACGAATGCATTTCCTGATCCGATATGGCATTAGTTTTACTAAATTGGTATAAACGCGGTATTCGAGGCGAGAGCGCGATCTACAGGCGTTATATGATGAGGCTAAGTGGAAACAAAGTTATCTCCGAAGTTGGTGAGGTTAAGCACTTCTCGATTTAAGTGACATGACAGTTCGGCTGAAGCGATCCTCCCCTCACGGTACACCTGGCTTAATATTCTTCGCTATGCGTTTTACCACCTTTGCGATCCTCCTCTCCCGTGTCTCCTTTAGCCTTGCGCCATTTACCCATATGATGTACCAATTCTTATAACCATCCGTAAGTTTTTCATAATTATTCCATGCCCTTTTATTCCCGATGAGCGCCCTCTTCAGGTCATCCGGCAAATTAACTTCCCTTTTTAGGGTATACGCGGAATCCCACATCCCATTTTCCTTTGCGGCATTGATGCTCTCAAGACCTGCCTTCGTCATCATCCCCTGTTTGATCATCTTCATGGCCTTTTTCTTATTTAGCAATGACCATGCGCTGTTGGGTTGGCGCGGGGCATACCACTGAATGAACCTATCTTCATCGAGCTTCTTAACCTTCGAGTCTATCCAACCGAAGCATATGGATTCCTCAACTGCATCCACGTGTTGAATGCCTGGTTTCCTCGAATGCTTTTTATGTATGAATAGCCAAACTCCTTTCTCCTTTTGATGGTGATCCTCTAGCCACCCACGCCATTCCTGCCTGTTTTTGAAATAGAGCGGACTCTTTGAGTACATGAACGCCCTTTCACTGATTGGGATGTATCGTGTAGGACCAAGGTATAAAATCTTCCACCCTCACCTTTTCCTAGCGCTGACCTGATCGGGGTCGATAAAGCGAGCAAAGTAGGGGGGACGTCGACCTCACTGGGAGTATAGGGGCAAAGGGGGCTGAAAGTGGGCAGATCCCATCACTTTGTCTTTAAATCTACAGTCCATAATTAATTAATTTGATATATCAAACCACTGGGGGTGTAGGTGAGCTCTAATGGATGTAAGGGATCTCATAGAATATAACTGGCATTGCAGGCGCATGTTCCTGGACAGCTTTCAGAAGCTCCCATGGGAGGCTGTCATAGAGGACAGGGGCGCAAGTTTCGGCTCCATCCGGAATATCTTCCTTCACGGCTTGGAGGCGGAGGAGGGATTTTTCAAGCACCTGGCTAGCGGCAAAATAGGAGAGTGGCCGAGCCACGACTACGACAAGGAGTTCCAGAATATCGAGGCCATGAGGAAGTATATGGAGGACGTGGAGGGGAAAGGTCGAGCCTACCTTAAAAAGCTCGGGCCCAAGGAGATGGACAAGCTCTTCCCAGTCTCATGGTTCAAAAAGGATTTCCGCGTCGAGGACGTTTTATTGGGCGTCGTGGGTGAGTGCATATACCACAATGGTGAAATTATGAGCCTGATGTGGCAGATAGATGCTGAGCCACCTTACAAGGACTACCTCGGATTCCTTCTTGATACCGGAAAATACGAACGAAAGGTAAGCAAGAAAAAGAAAACGAAGATCAGAAAGTAACACCTCATTTCCGTTGAGTGATGTTAAACTGCGCCATGGGTGTAGCTAGTCGGCAAAAGGTCCACCCAAGGAAAAGGGGTATGAGGAAAATCAGGATCACCTGGATTATACGGCGCCATTATCGCGTAAGCAATAACGGTTACAATGGCCGTTCGTTCCGAGTTGGGTCCATATGATCGACCTCGATGATGGACTGGATAAGTTGCGGAGGGAGAGGGTGGGGGCCTTGATGGCCGTAGCTGAGAAGGTATGGAGCAAACATGAGCCTCTGGACCTCGTGGCTGAGGTCGAGGGGCTTTGGGATTCGATGAGCGATGATCTCGGATTCGAGATCGAGCCCTTGTGTCGATTACCCGATACAGGGGGCGATGGCATCAAGTGCGTGATCATGGGCTCGGGGAGCTTCTCAACGGGCGGTGATGAACTTCGACGAGCTGAGGAAATGAGGCTTAGGATCGGCTTTAGTCCCGTAGAATACGTCGCGGTGGCGACTAACAGGTCCTCATCAAACGCCCCGAAAATCGCTGAACGATTCGGGAAGCCGTTGATATGCTTGGACTTCGAACGATGGTACAGGGACAATGTCGATCGGAATTCCCAAAACCCAATACGGGAGACGAGGTTCCTCTATTTTCCGGGTGATGACGATCGCCCTTCGGTCGAGGAGGTCGAGAGGAGGCTCAGCATTAGGAGCGAATACGGGTCAGAGCTCATGAAGGCCATTGAGGAGGAGATCGGCCTCAGGCCAGATACGATTTCCCTCCGTGGATACAATTTCCCAATTACGTTTCCCATCAGCGCGGACGATACCCATCCCGCGGATCTATCCTACGTCCACACGGATACAGGTAGGCCCCTTTATCCAGGTTGGCAGACCAGAGGTACGGCCAAGATGGCCGAGGATGGACACGGGGTATTCAGGTCGAGCTTGGTCAGGGCGCCTCCCGTTAATTCACTTGAGGACATAGAGCGCGTGGACGCTGGGGAACTCCTGTCGCTCACCCCGGGTCTTGAGCCGTCCAATACGCGGGATGCCAAGGTGATACAGGAGGCCATGAAGAGGAGCGAAGATGGATTCCTGGTCACCCTTAAGGCGACGGGCCTCCTAAACTATTTGTGGGGAATCGGTGAAAAGCCGATCGGGTTAAGGTATAGGTCACTTACAGGGGAAGTCGAGGTCAAGTGCAGGCCCGTGATAGTCGGAGCCAAAGTCATGTCCGGGAAGGACGCCTTCGGCCAGGCCCTTGAAGATCTAAAGATGCTAGCTGACTTATAACGTATGTCCCCTACCGTTTGATCTGGCATTTTGGACAGATGTATGTCGATGTGCTTCCAGTCCTAATCTTCCGTATGATCGTCTTACATGTAGGGCATGGTTTTCCTTCCTTATACCCCACGAGGAATTCCTTTGAGCTGAATTTCCCATTACGGCCATAGAAGTCCCTCTCATAAGCCAATCCCCCTAGCTCGATGCTCCTATTCAGGGTCTTGAGGATTGCCCGATATAATCCACTGACTTCCTTCTCAGAAAGGGTTGAGGTATTTCGACTGGGATGCAATTTGGCTCGGAAGAGGATGTCCTGGATGTAGACGTTCCCTATCCCCGCTATGCTCTTCTGGTCGATCAGGAAGTTCTTTATCCCCGTCTTCCTTCCAGCCAATAGGCCTTTGAGGAATCCCTCGGTGAAGCCTTCATCCGTTGGCGATATGCCGAGCCTAGATGTCATTTTGTGCCTGCTCAGGGCGCCTTCCTTAGCGAGGTGGATGTAGCCGAACCACCAGAAGCGTGCTGTGAATCCGGTGCCATCGCTGAAGACGATCCTGAAGTGGTACTTCTTCGGGAGCCCCTGCCTCTGGGTGAAATAGAGCAGCTCTGCCCCCATCCCCAAATTAATCAATAGGAAGTAGTCGGGCCTAAGTCTGAGGAATATCCATTTGCCCTTGCCCGACGCACTTTCGATCGTTTTCCCTTTTACGGCATTCACGAATTTTGAAACCGGAATATCGAGGTTCTTTGGTTGCCTGACTTCAACTTCTGCGATGCGTTTTCCTGATATCTCATCGTTCATCTGTCTGGAGATGACGGTTATCTCAGGCAGTTCTGGCATGACCGTGATGCGCGTCAGTGGCGGTAATATACATGCTCTGATGGATGCCCTTTCTCCCCTTCGATATCGGGGCGAGTTGATGCGTCTGACTAAACTATGGCTTGTTGTCCCTTCCAAATCCCCTGCCACGCCTTCTCAGCAGCGGGAGCCGCAACCTGTGAGCGTATGATATTTTATAACTCTCCTGAGGCCTTCCTCTAAAGGAACGATCGGTTCATAGCCTAGAGTGCGTCTGATCTTTTCGATTGAAGGATAGCTCCTCATCGGCTGGGCTTCCTCTGTTGTCCTCGGAGGCATGTCTATCAACTCGCAATCGGAGTTCGCAAGTTTCCTTATCAACTCCGCAAGTTGCCTTACGGAGACCTCATTTCCAGTCCCCACGTTGAAGGCCTCGCCCACTGCCTCCTCCCTTTCTAGGCACAGTTCAACGGCGTGACAGTAATTCTCAATGTGGTACGGATCGGTTGTATCACTGCCGGCATTGTACAGCTTCATCGGTTGCCCTTTAAGGCAAGCATTAACGAATCTGCTAACTGCGGTCGTTGGGGCATCATGCTCTCCAAAAAGCTTCCAGGACCTCAGGATCACGAACGGCAGTGCCTTGTGTTTGCCATAACTTCGGATCATGATCTCGCTTAGTGCCTTCGAATGATCGTATGGTGTTCTTGGATTAAAGTTCGCGGTCTCCTCCACTGGAACCTTCGCTGGAACACCATAGACATTGGCACTCGAGCTGTAGATGAACCGCCGTACCTGCTTCCTGATGGCGAGTTCAAGCATATTCAGCGTGCCGAACGTATTGATCCTGTAACAGGAGTATGGGTCATCAATGCAGGCCCTGATGTCGGCCATTGCCGCCAAGTGGACCAACGAATCGAACTCCTTCCTTGCCAATGTTTCCATGACGAAATTCGCATCGGCGATGTCCCCAACACAATCGCCGACCTTCAGATCAACCCTAATGATGACGTGACCCCTGCCCTCAAGATAAGAGGTTAAATTTTTGCCGATGAAGCCGTTCGCGCCACTGACTAGAATCTTCACGGACAATTACCGGAGTATAGGGAGTTAAAAGGGAATCCCCTTAACCATTGCCATTCTTGTATAAGATATTGTCTCTAACTACCTACGATCAAAGGACTGCTTATGATGCCCCTTTCCCTCACTCGCTTCCTTTTCCTTTCCGTTCTCAGATAAAATTGCCTTAACTTCTTACGGAATAAACCTCTTTTCATGGTTTCCTCCCCGTATTAGTAGAAGCCCCTTCCTGGCCTATAAATGTTACTATGAGCCTTCCCTTAACTCGTCATGACTGGGTCATCTGGCATGGAATAAAACCTTACATTGCCAGCAGGCAACAACTTGGGAACTGCAAGTGAATGGTTTGGCCCTTAACTTGGATTTATTGGTCATCCATGTGATCATTAATGTCATTATACTGTCTCCGGTATTATGGCTATCGGGAAGGGCACTTTCTGGAAAAGACAAGGCGAAGTTCACCGATGCCATATGGATAGTTGTCCTGGGAACCGTCATTGGCGCGCTTTTAGGGTCAGTCTTCAGCGGCTTCATCGCCTCCATAATTCAACTGATAATCTGGCTTGCACTTGTCAAACGTTTCTTTGATTGCGGGTGGCTGAAGGCCCTAGCGATCTCAATTCTGGCGGTGATAATCTTCATCGCGATTGCATTCGTCCTCGCGATGTTGGGATTTGCGTTAATCTCATTCATCTGATATTTATTATACTGACAACGACGAGACGATTATGGCTCTCTTGCTGGGATGACATAAGGCCTTATGGCTGGGCATTTATTTAGATGAGCCCTACGTTTTTCAGAGCGGATATCACAGCTAGTGTTGAGCTATCCTTATTTGGTTCATCCCCCCAAGAACCATCTCGATTCTGGTTATCGACGATCCATGGAATAGATCGCATTATCGCCACCTTTGAGACCGGATGATCGTAGCTCGCGAATAGGCTCAGGTAACCTGCCTGTGAATTACTGAAATATCCTTCAGGGTATTTCCCAATGTATCTCCCATCTGCCGAATGCTGCCTTCCCGCAAACCTCCACAGATGTGCTTCAGCATACCTCTTGATCCTTTCGTCTCTGACTTGGCTCATGGCCCTCGTAGTTATCAGTTCGCATCCTTGGAGGTGTTCGGGCATCCTTAAGGTGTACTCCTCTGCTCCTGCTTTGTTGTTGCGACCGATCCTGGGAATCGCATTTGCTTTATGTGCTTCTTCCTTTGTGTTACTCATCCCGCCGTATCTATATTGTAGCATGCACTCCTCCTCGATCCTCGTTATCTCTTCTCTAGAGTAGGGCACTTTCCTTCCGAATCCGCTCAGCCCGTGTTGATATGCGCATTCGCACCAATCGTGGAGCAGCAGGGACCATAGTGCCCTCCGTACCCTTTCGTTCATTTCGAAATCCTGCTTCAGGAGAGCTTCTAGAACCAAGGCGTTCGGCCACATGATCCTCGGCCCACAAGGTTTTCCTATCAGGGCATCCCCGGCCTTCACTAATCTGATCTCCGGTCCTCGTTTCTGCCTAAACCTATCCCTCGGCCCTTTGGTTTGCTTCCTTCTACTCCTTATCACCTCCTCCTGTTCCTTAACGAGCTCATCCGTCACAAAGAACATGCCGGGATTATACGGCGACTCGGGTCTCTTCATCAACCAGCTCACCGCATGCCTGACCTCCTTGGCATCCCTCCGCAGTCCCAGTTCCGCTAGTTCCCTCAGATTCCGGGCGGTTATGGTTGACGCGCCTTCCCAAGAACCGTCTTCGCTCTGGCTCTCCAACCTCTCCCTCACCAGCTCCCTGCGTAGATCTTCATCATACCGCTCGATTTTACCTAGCATCCTCCGCGCCTTCCAAGCTTCGAACGTTCGCCTCCCCTGGAGGAACTTCATCGCATCATATCTCAACTTGAACCTTTTGTACTTCCGCTTCAGTTGACGCAAGGCTTTCCATGGCATCGGATTGACCTCAATCATCCTCGTTATCTTATACTTCGTCTCAATATCGACTATCCTAGCCCTCTCTCCTTCTCTCTCCGAGACCTCGAATCTCTTGATGGCCACCGCATTGCCCCTTTGCACTAGCCCAATGAGTGACCCAATACGGATTTTCAACTTCCTAAGGGCTTCTTCCGGTAAAATCAAATGCCCATCTTCAACATGGGTCTTCTCACCTTTTCCCCTCCCGACTGAGAGGAGCACCTCATCACGAATGTGAATGAAGAGAGCGCCTTTCATCCCAAGGTATTGCCTGACGTTCTTATCCAAGTTCATCCTCCCATCGGGGGAGACTGGAATTATGGATATTATTTGAGGGATCCCCACAGTCATGAATGTAGGTTCTAAATCGGTTAAAGAGCCTATTAAATCAATCGCGAACAATGATAAGTATTGGGATGGATTATAACACTGCCTGCAGTGTTTATTCCTTTGAATAAGGCTTGTAATCGCTCGGGGGCGTGACTTTTTTGGCAAAG
>Ga0315308_1001761_pt1 | contig 12348 bp, 9 predicted proteins | sample TDP3_MG_FD_203078 | JGI IMG/M metagenome (GOLD analysis project Ga0315308, IMG submission 203078) | Freshwater sediment microbial communities from Lake Towuti, South Sulawesi, Indonesia - TDP3 | ecosystem: Environmental > Aquatic > Freshwater > Lake > Sediment | place: Indonesia: South Sulawesi... | reverse complement strand
CGGCTCGCTCCACCGGGATTCCCTGCAACGCGGCTTCAACGGCCTGCATCATAGCCCTCCCACCAGCCGTTGACCCATCCGGATGCCCGTGAATCCCGCCGCCTGCTAGGAAGAGCATGTCGTTGCCCATAACCTCCATGTTGGCCTTGATGTTGCCTGGATGATTCCCCGCAGAGGACACGGGCAGCGTAGGTTTTATACTACCCCATTCATCCCTCAACGCTGAAAGGCAGCGCATAGTATCCAAGGTGTCGTAGTAGAACTTGCCAGCGACGCTTCCCACGTGAAGCTGGTCCCCGCCGCACAGGCGTACAAGCTTCGACATGAGGGAGGAGTCAATTCCATGCTTGGGGTTTCGGGTGTAGGCTCCGTGACCGCAGCGGTGGACATGGATTGGTACGTTCACCGAGGGGTCTTCAGCCAAGGCTTGTACCCCGCCGTAACCCGTGTAGGCCATGCATACCATCAGGTGGTTCGCTCCAGCTCCTAAAACCTTCTCCGCTAACTCAACCAGTCTATGCGGAGCGGTTGTTATGTTAACGGCGTATAGAACCTTCTTCCCCGTCTCCTCCCTCGCTCTGTCTAAGGCTTCAGTGACTGCGACTACGCGGTCCATTAAGGGGCAGTACTTGGGATTAACGAGGGCTTCATCGTCTTTGATGAAGTCTATACCGGATTTCGCGGTTTCAAAAGCGAGCTGCGCATACGTCTTTGTGTCAAGTCCTATGTTAGGCTTAGTTATCGCGCCTATTAAGGGTCGTTCGGCGCCTTCAAGTCCCAGTAGTTTCCGTGTTCCCGCTACGCCGAATTTGGGTCCTGGGTATGCCTTAGTCCAATACTTGGGAAACGATATATCGATTAGCTTAACGTTGTCCAAGATCTTCATATCGTATAAATTACCCGCTATGTCTGAGAGGAGGCAGCTGATTCCTCCGACTTCAGGGTCGTAGTTGGAAGCTTCGTAGGCTATTTGAACGTAGCACGCACCTTCGGAGCCCATTATCCTCAGGATCTTCGCCCCGTACCGCTTCCTAAGCTCAAGGGTTTCGTACCCAACCACCGTCCATGTACCCGTTGAACACTCGATCGCGGTTTCCTCAGCCATCTTGGTTAAGGAAGCCTTCCCCTCAAGGTAGTAAAGGGCTATGATATGCGAATCGGGGTCGATGGATTCAGCGGTCTTATACATGATCCCCCTAAGAAGCTCTTCATCAACCTTCAATCCCTTAAACCTCCACTTCTCATTGAAAGGTCTCAGGTTTGTACTTAACTCTTTAGCCACGAGTAAGCGCTTATACTTCAAACTGTTTACGCTTTAATCCTTTCCCAGGCCGCTACCATAATATACCTTGGAGTCTGACATTCTCGTACCCAGAGTAGCTTGTCGTATATAGTTAACCATGCAGCACCGTTCCTCACTCAAGTCTTCCTGACTCCCACAAAGTAGTGATCATGCACTGTGGTTAAGCTATTTCACGACCTTCGTTATACGTTGGATGTTCGGGTCTGTGAACACATCCTTCTCATCCACGCTCTTCGTTGAGAACTCCGATACAACGGCGCCCTTAGCCCCTGACTGGAACCAATGAAGGGTGTCAGGCGTCAGTGTGTACTGTTGCCCCGGTTTTAGAACAACCTCATCACATACAGTGTAGTACTTCTCCCGTCCTTTAGGAGGTACGCTGTGAGGTTTAGCCGTTTTATCCCCTGGAACGTATAGGTATACCGTACCCCAACGGCAGCGGAAGGTTTCCTCCTTACCTAAGCGCCCGTTGATCTCAGGGTGGCGATGCTCAGGGCAGGTTTGCCGCGGGAACAGAACAAGCTCCTTGGCACAGCATCTCTCTGTGTTAACGTATGTGAGAAGCTGCAGCCCTGTGTGGGCTAGTTCTCCTAAACCAAAATCAGCCACCTCTATCCTCTCCCTCTCCTCTGGAGTAAGTACAATACCTGCTTTTTTAAAAAACGGTAAAGCCCTTCTCTGCGCTGCTTTATACTCTTCCTTCGTTAACATGGTTTTTATCCTCCTTAAACCACGCATTAACTTCTTTTAACCTTGAAGATAGTAGACCATAAAGGTTTAAACTTATAGGAATAACTGTAGAAGGTGGTACGGTTTCGCGTTCTCCCTTTTCCTTTACACAGTGATCAATCAATCTCGGAGTGGTTTACCCTCGGTTATCACTGTAACACGTGCGCGTGCATTGATGTTAGGTGAAGCTTCGCAGATGAAGCTCAGCTGATTGAGGCCTTCTTCGATAATAGGCACTTCACCTAATGGCATCACCTCCGATATTAGTTCTCCCTGTGGTCCATACAGTTTGCAGTCGGTGACTGAGTAGAATTCCAGATAGCAGCCGCTCTCCATCTCTACGGGAAAAACGACCGTCCTTCCGCCGATGGTAAAGGCGGGGTTCTTAAGCTTCGCCTGCATCAGAGGAATGGCTTTGATAGGGCTTAGAAAGCAGGTGACTGGCTTATCCGCGGGGAGGTTGTTATACCAGAGACTGAGGGATTCAACATGCTTAAAGTTCACGCTTTCACGGTAGATATGATAGACCTGTTCACCGTAGGGCCATGTGTAGTCGTCGAAACGTTCCCCTTCTGGTTCGATCAACTCGAAGTAACGCCAACCTTTGAAGTCGATGATCACGTAGTGGTCGCCGATTCCTCCGGAGATATGCTTCGGGCTTTCCAATTGAAAATTCAACAATTCCCCTTGACCGTCGCCGTACACCCACACACCCAAAGCCTGTTTTTCGCTGAGGTTAAGGGGGGGTGTGAACCTCTTCCCTACCTTAGCCCATCCGGAATGCCGTGCGCGGCGACTGCGTAGACCGTGGTCTATGAGCGAGAATTTATCATCCATCTGTGTCTTTTCAGATACATTTTCTGAACACGTGTTTAAAGCGGCGTAACAGCCGCTAAAAGCCCAATCCCTCACTACATCTGAGGATGGCTTAATCTCGGCAGTAACGCCGCACTCGACGGCACGGTCGGTGAACTCACATGGGTCACTGAAGTCAGCCACTGTTAAACCTTCGGGTGTGTCATAATGCTGCGCTGACATCAACGCCTCGATGCGTAGACGCAGTGGCTGTCGTGCAAACCTGTTACTGATCTGCCAGACATCGCTCCATCCGTCGATGCCCTCCACCTTGTGCTTGATGTACTGGACAGGCTGGAACTGCCATTTCCCAGTAGGGTTTTGGATAAGCTTAAATTCATTGCCTGAGGCCCTCAACTTAGCCTTAACAGATTCTGGGAAGTAGTTTGCATGTCGCAACTCCTCGTACTTCTTCGTGATGAAGGCACTCCTTTGCAGGGCTGAGCTATTCAGTAGGCTCTGAGGGGTAATCCCCATCAGAGCGAAGCCGCTGTCGGTTGCGAGGCACTTACAGCAGAGGTATTCTATGTCATCGCTGAAGGTGGGCTCACCTTGTGCCCCTGACCATGTCTTGAAAGCCCACCAGCCCAGTTCTGCTGGCAGGAAGATGCGGCGGCACTCCTCGTTGGCGGCACAGTGGAGGTCTATGAATTTCTTGTGGCTGCGATTCGGATGGTCCCATGCACCCATACGTGAGCGTACGAACCAGAGATGATGGTGGAAGGTGCTCATCTCCATCAGCGCAGGTTTCTTCAGCCGCTTCCACAGTTCAAAGACATACTTGGAACCGTAGTGCCACCCATTCTCCGTCCCTCCGAGGATGTCTTCTCCATCGAGTGCATCTAGGTACATCATGTCGAATCCGCACTCGTTGAATGTCTCCGCGGTTTTCGCCGCAATCTCAGTAAGGAGCGTCGAGTCGCCATCGGGTGTAAAGAGCCCGAAGCACTCCTTGAGATGATGTACCTTCGCTCCACTAACGTGTGATGTGGCGCTAGTGCCGTAGGCTCCCCGCTGGCAGCCAGTGAAGGCGTACGGCGGTTCTTTGGATATACCGGAGTATGTGATAAGTTCGTCGTCTATCTGAAGCGTGACACTGTTACGTACGAAGAAGCCGGTGATAGTGGACATCTTCTCCGTCGATTCAACGATAGGCACGTAGGGAGCGTCCGGAGTAAGTGGCTTTGCTAAGGTAAACGTCGCGTCCTTGCCGAGACGGGGGTCAGGCAAGGGTGTCACCCAAGGACAGGTTTTTGCGATGAAGAACGCGTAGGTATGTAAGCCGGCGGCTATCCCAGCCGCGTGAAGTCTGTCAACGACGGCTTTCAGGCTTGCAAGTCCACGGGGATATGTCTGTTGGTTGGGTTGGCAGTCACCGAATCGGAAGGAAACGCCGCCGTGGAAATCTATCTGGTTCATCCCAAGGGTTTGAGCCAACTTGATCCAGTCGTCTACCGTTTCCTCGGAAAGGTCTTTGAAGTTGAAGAGGTAGGACCCTCTGTTAATCTCAGGCTCCATCGCCCAAGGGCCGCCGAGGGGGGAGTGCGGCAACTCCAGGGCATCGCTCACCACTTCTTTCATAACTTGGCGTAGCTCTTCCTGCGGGCACCCGATGAGGGCTGCCTTAGCTCCGGCGAAGCTAAATCTTGGATAGCATGAAGCGCGTAAACGGCTCTGTGCCCGAGGAAGATCCTCTACCTTCGTTTGAAGGTTCAAAGCCAGTATACAGCCGGCGAAAGGTTCTCCTGGTTTCCCCTGAAGCGTGAGGTGAAGGTTGGCGAAGACCAGTTCCTCCACACCTCCGCCGATGACGGAGAGAACCTCGATGACGAAGTAATGCCTCTGCGGTTTCACCGTTATGACAGCGCTGATCCCTGATCTACCAAATTGGACGGTTATCCGCCCGTTAGTAGTTGAGATCCGTGAGGCATCGTATTCACGTCCCATCTTCTTCACACGGGCAAGGGGCATCTTAGGGGTTCGGAGGCAGTAGTCTACACCCGTCCGCTTGTCTATGAAGTGAAGATTCCTCCCGTTTCCATCGATGACATATTTCACGTAATCATTTTCGATTGAAAAGCTCACGCCTAGCTCATGCCTCCTCGTAAAACGCATCCTTAAAAAAGGTAGGATGGAGACTTCTTAAGGCTTTACGAGCTGACCTAAGCTGATCCATGAGCCAAGATCTTGACCTACGTACACTGAAGGAGTTTAAGGGTTAAGTTGTACGTGGAAGTCATCACCTTGCTCAGCCAGCAACTTCTCCACGTTCACTCTGCTAACCGATGTGGTTGTACCCTCAGCCATGCAGCAGACAGCACCTGCAGCGGCGGCGAAGGTTAGGGTTTCAACCCATTTTTCAACGGAGACCAACCGCGGCTTCCCTTCTTCAATCCTCGTTCTCAGGTGTTCCTCAACGAGTTTTAGGATGATCCCCGCGCAGAAGGCGTCTCCCGCTCCAGATGGGTCGACGACGTTAATCTTAAACGCTGGAAAAGCTATTCGGAAGGTCCTAGCCCTTGCGTAGCCCCCGCGTTCACCCAAGGTTACAAGGGTTACTCCAACCCCTGCTTGGATAAGGGTTTGAGACGCTGAGTATAGGTCAGTTTTTCCCGTGATGCTCTTGGCTTCATCGATGTTACAGTGAAAAAGGTCCATGTATTTGAAGGCTGGGAAGAGGAAGTCCCATCCCTTCTGATAAGGTTTCACAACGTCCACGAATGTGACGCATCCAAGACCCTTCGCCTCTTCCAAGGTTTCCGCTAATTTATCGTCGAAGGACCCGAGTAAACCAGTAGCGCCTACATAGAATAGGAAGGGTTTCTCCTCCCTAAGCCAAGCCTTCACAAGCCCCTGGTCTAGGTAGATGTTCGCACCGACGTCTACATGGAAACGCCGGTCTTCACCCTTCACAACGAGGATCATGTCTTTACATGTGCCAACGTTTTTAACAGTTTGGAGATGAGCCTCCACACTGTACTCCCTTAACACATTGGCGACGAAGGTTCCGAATGGATCATCGCCCACGGGCCCGGTGAGACTTACCTCCCCCTTGGGTAAACCTAGTTTAATGAGGTCTATGGAAACGTTGGCTGGGTGACCGCCAATACTGACATGGATACCTCTGGGAGTGTAGAGTAGCTCCCCCGGAGTGGCGACGGCAGGTAAACCTGCGGCGATGATGTCCGTGACGAGGATCCCACAGGTTGTTACGAGCATAGCCTAACTTCCATCCTTACATACACAACTGATCAGAGGCATCCTTGTATATTTATTGGTCTTTGTTTAGGGTTTAAACCTTCATGAAAATTGGTTTTATAAGTACATTAAAAATATTTAATGGTTGAGAATATAAGGAAGAGTTAAGTTTTTTTAAGGTAAATCCTTTTAAGAGCTTCAGGACGATGTGCGTGTTGACTGATTTCTCTATGTGGTAAAGGGTTGGCGGAATAGGCGAAGTGATTACTCTGGAGTTAAAGAGGGGAAAATCCCTAGTGGAAGAGTTAACGATAAGATTGAGTATAGATGCCCTATGCTTAGGTGAAGAGCTAACCGGTACTCTCCGCGTGAAATCGGAAGAAGACTTTGATGCGGAGGAGATGCATGTTTCCCTAACTCATCAAATTCGGGAGCAAGGAATCCCATCCAACGGAGTTTAACGATTATGCTATCCCGTGATAGGCTGTTTACCGCTCTCGGCAAAGGTCAACCTGATCGCGTTCCCATGGCTTTAGGATGTTTCCCCATGGCTCTGCCACAGATTGCGAACGATGATCCAGATGTGTATTTCCAAACAGATATCCGCTACATTAGTTTTCAACCCTTGCAAGAAGAGAGAGCGTTCCTTCATTATTTAGAAGGTCTACCGAAAAAGTTAAACATTGGTGAATTAGCTACTCTGCGCACCTACTGGGAGTGGAGCTATCATCCTGAAACCCCGGGGGCTGAGCCTTTTGCAACAGCCCAAACTATAGAGGAGCTTGACCTTTCACTACTTCCTAAGATCACTGATCCCTCTCGCTACCAAGGCCTCTCTGAGAGAGTACGCACGTACCAAGGTGAGGGCTTGGCGGTTATGGGTGTTCCGCCTCACCTTGGGGGTGAGGTCTTCGAGACGGCTTGGCGACTCAGGGGTTTTCAACGATTATTATTAGACTTGAGACGCAATCGAGAGTTTGCACACTACCTTTTTGATCAGATGACGGCCATGCTCATCCACAACGCTATAGTCCTAGCCCGTGCCGGTATAGATATCCTAGCTCTGGATGATGACCTTGGCACCCCTACATCCCTGATTATCGGCCCCCTTATGTGGCGGGAGTTTCTTAAACACCGTATGGCAAAGGTTATACAGTTTGTGAAAAAGGTAAAACCAGACATCTTTATTCTCTACCATAGCGACGGCTACATCGAACCTATTATCCCAGACCTCATCGAAATAGGGGTGGATGTCCTCAATCCAATCCAGCCCGATGTGATGGACCCAACAAGGTTGAAAGAGGAGTACGGTGATAAGCTGGCCTTCTGGGGGACGGTGGGCACCCAAACCCTCTGGGCATGGGGTAGGCCAAAGGATGTAGAAGAAGAGGTTAAACTCCGGATAAAAACCGTCGGCTGTAAAGGGGGCTTCATTCTCTCCCCAGCCTACGACCTCGATCTACCAGAAATCCCGTTGGAAAACATAGTCACCTTCGTTGAAGCCTCGAAAAGATTTGGAAACTACTGATAAGATCTTAATACTTTATGCAAGCCTCTTGGAATAATCGACAGGGCAAAAAACTCCTTGAAAAAGTGAAGACTCAGCGAAAGACTAGATGAAAGTAAGAATAGAGAAGGAGAGGGGCGTTTGAGAAAAAAGAGGGGTTTACAGGGGGATATCGCTACTCAGCGCGCCAATGTTTATTAGAACCTCATGGACTTGAGTTAAGGGATACGTGAGGCAATCTCATGGCTCTTGGAAAGCTCGGCTCCTCTATCTATGAAGCTATCAGGAAGCTCATTAGAGCCCCGTCCTTAGATGAGATGGCTGTGAAGGAGTTGTGCAACGACATCGTGAGAGCTCTTCTCCAAGCGGATGTGAACGTTAAGCTCGTCATCGACCTCTCGAAGCGGATTGAGGAGAGAGCCCTCCGTGAAACGGTTCCACCCGGTATCTCAAGGAAAGAACATGTGGTGAAGGTTGTTTACGAGGAGATCACACGGCTCCTAGGAAGCGAGGCACAGGCTCAGCCTAGGGTTACAGCTGGTAGGTTAAATACCATGATGTTTGTGGGGATCCAAGGATCGGGGAAAACCACATCAGCCGTGAAGGTAGCCCGATTCTTCCAGAAACGAGGCTTTAAAACAGCTCTCATATGCGCCGACAACTATCGCCCAGGGGCCTACGCCCAGTTAAAACAGTTAGGGGAATCCGTTAGAATCCCCGTCTACGGCACCCCAGAGGAGAGAAGCGTTATAAAGGTGGTTAAAGATGGGCTTAGAAAGCTTAGCCAAGAGAAATTCGAGCTTATCATCATCGACACAGCTGGGAGGCATAAGGATGAGAAAGGGTTGATGGAGGAGATGCGGGCTCTCGCAGAAGCCATTAAACCCGATGAGGTCGTCCTCACCATCGATGGGACCATAGGGCAGCAAGCGGCTGCACAGGCACAAGCCTTCAACGAGGCTACAAAGCTCGGTTCAATCCTCGTGACGAAGCTCGACGGGACGGCCAAAGGCGGCGGCGCGTTATCCGCGGTCGCCGCTACCGGTGCACCTATCGAGTTCATAGGGGTAGGTGAAAAGCTTGAGGATATCGAGCGCTTCATCCCATCAAGGTTTGTCGGTAGGCTCCTAGGTATGGGAGACCTCCAGGGGCTCTTGGAAAGAGCTAAGGAAGCTGAGGTTGAGGTCTCTGAGAAAACGGCGAGGTCCATCCTCGCTGGTAAGTTCACGCTTAAAGACATGTACGATCAAATGGAAGCCGTGAAGAAGCTTGGTCCCTTGGAGCACGTGCTCTCCATGCTTCCAGGTGTATCCTATAAGATCCCTGAGGATATGATGGAAACGGCGAAGACGAAGCTTGACAAGTGGAAGGTGATCATCCAATCCATGACTGAAGAGGAGAAGGAGGACCCACGGGTTCTCAACGCCTCAAGGGTTCGCAGGATCGCTAGGGGTGCGGGTGTAAAAGAAGGCGATGTAAAGGAGATGGTTAAGCAGTACGAGAATTCGAAGAAGATGATAAAGGCTCTTAAGGGTAGGAGGATGCCTTTCCTAAGGGGTTTACCCTCCGCACGGGGAGAAATACCGAGGTAAACCTGAATTTACATAGGAAGCATGTTAAGGGGGGCTATCGCTTTAAAGATTCTGGGCGTAGATGAAGCTGGGAGAGGCCCGGTTATAGGTCCTATGGTTATATGCGGGGTCTTAGCGAGGACGGAAGCGGTTAAAACCCTAGTCGAGCTTGGAGTAAGAGATTCAAAGGAGTTAACCCCGCATAGAAGGATGGAATTAAGGGCTAAGGTCGTGGAAGCCGCTGAAGCCGCGTATCTCATCGAGGTTTCTCCAAGGGAAATCGACGGAGCCGTTAGGTATAAGAGGTTGAATCGACTTGAAGCTGAAAAGATGGCTGAGATCATTGAAAAGCTTAACCCCGATGTGGCCTACGTGGACGCCCCAAGCGTTAGCCCAGGGAGTTTCCAAACCCTCCTTCAGAGATTCTTGAAGACCAACGTTAAGATCGTGGCTGAAAACTATGCGGATAAGAGGTATCCCATCGTAAGCGCGGCTTCGATCTTGGCGAAGACGCGGAGAGATGAAATCGTAGAGGGTTACCGTGCGGTATACGGGGATTTCGGCTCAGGCTATCCCTCAGATGAGGCGACGGTTAAGTTCTTGGAGACATATTATAGGACGCATGGAAGCTTCCCAGACATCGTTAGGCTACGGTGGGAAACGGGAAAGGAGATCCTAAAGAGGATTCTGCAGACACCGTTGACAAGGTTTACAGAAACAAAAGGAAACGCGTAGTATTAAGGAGAAATTTCCCATGGAGGGAGGAAAAGCACTCGTTGACTATCACGTCCATACACCCATGTGTGGGCACGCAGTCGGTGAACTAGAAGACTATGTGAAGGCTGCCCAAGCTCGGGGGTTACATGAAATAGGGTTTTCAGACCATTTAATCTTCCACATGGATAACCGAGACTACTCCATGCCCCTTAAACAGTTCCCATTGTACATTAAAGCCGTGGAGGCGGTTCAGAGGCGGTTTCCTAGATACCAGGTTAAGGTCGGGGTGGAAGTTGACTACTTCCAAGGAGAAAACGATGTGATCAAATCCACGTTTCAAGGTGAACCACTCGACTATGTTCTAGGCTCAGTCCACTGCATCAACGGATGGGTTTTCGACGATGAACGGTACATATCGGAGTATAAGCGCCGAGACATCGATAGGCTCTACGGAGAATATTTTAAGCTTGTACAGGAAGCCGCTTTATCAGGGCTCTTCGACGTCATAGCCCACCCGGATGTCATAAAAAAATTCGGTTATAAACCGATGAGGGATTTAAAACCGCTCATTATAGAAACCGTTCAAGCCTTCAAAGAAGCAGGGATATGCGTGGAAGTTAACACATCAGGGTTGAGGAAACCAGTGCATGAGATCTACCCCAGCGTGGATTTCCTTAAACTATGCTTTGAGAAGGGCCTTCCAGTCACACTAGGCTCAGACGCCCACAGCCCGGAGGAGGTTGGATGGTGCTTCGATAAAGCCGTCGCTGCGCTGAGAAACGTGGGATACAGGGAGATCACCGTGTTCACTGGGAGGAAGAGGAAGGCGGTTAGGCTGGAATAGCCTTAGAAAATATGGGAGGAATCCGCGTTTAAATCTGTCAAACCCCGTTATTGAGGAGGAAGAAAGATGCTCGTCGAGGTTTCTAAGGAACTCTTGAAGAGTTACCCTCTATGCGACAGTTGCCTCGGTAGACAGTTCGCCATGCTCATTCATGGTACAACAAATGAGGCTAGAGGGAGAGCGGTTAAACTCATACTCGCCGCTGAAGGGCATAAGGAGGTCTTGGAGGGAAGGAAGAAGGATGGGGTCGCTCTTCTACGCATCCTAGCCGTTAACGGTATGCTAGGGGAGGCTAAGGATACCCTTGAAAACCTCGGTTTAGAAGTGAGAGAAAGCGGGAAGAAATGCTATCTCTGCAACGATACTATCGCGGGGGTTGATAAGGTAACCGCGTCAGTTGTTGAAGCCCTTAAGGTTTATAGTTTTAAGAGCTTCCTCATCGGTGTTAAGGTTCCAAGCGGGGTTGAGGAGCGGGAGGATGAGGTTAGAAGCCTTGCGAGGGCGAAGTTCAGTGAGAGTATCAAGGGTGAGTTCAGCCGTAGGATAGGGAAGATTGTTAGTGAAACCCTAGGTAAACCCGTGGAGTTCAAGACGCCAGATATCCTCGTTGTGGTAAACCCCTTTACAGCGGAGCTTGAGGTAAACGTAAACCCATTTTACGTATTCGGACGCTATTTGAAAATGAAGCGTGAAATTCCTCAAACCGCGAAACCTTGCCGAAGCTGTCGAGGAATTGGATGCCAAGAATGCGGATGGACGGGAAAACAGCTTCGAGAATCTGTTGAAGACTTCATCGGGCAGCCCATCATGGAAGCCACAAAGGGGGAGCAGGTGCGGCTTCACGCAGCGGTGAGGGATGGAGTTGACACCTTAGTCCTTGGAAACGGACGTCCCTTCATCCTAGAAGTAAAGAGGCCTAGAGAAAGGTTGGTGGACTTAAAGGCATTAGAGAAGGAAGTCAACGTAAGAAACGCGGGGAAAATCGCTGTTAAAGACCTTAAGTTTTCGACGAGGGATGAAGTTAAGAAGGTTAAGCTGGTGGATAAGGTTAACGAAGCCTATAGAGCTCTCATAGAAACTGAGGCTGAGGTTACCCCGGAGGAGCTTGACGCGTTGAGAAAGGCCCTGACGATGTGTGAGGTGAGGCAGTTAACGGTTAAAGGGTTAGGGAAGGTTAAAAACCGGCTTGTGTATGGGGTTGAGATACAGGCGCGGAGCTCAAGGTTGATAGAGTTGAGGATCAGCTGTCAAGGCGGCTTGTATATGAGGGGGTTCATCACTGGAGAGGGGAGTAGAGTTACGCCAAATATCAGGGAAATCCTTAATAAAAAGGTGGAATGCTTGGAATTAGATGTACACGTGCAAACGGAGGAACACTAATACGCCAAGCTCTAAAGGATTCCGCGCGGGAACCAGAAGCCTTCTCAAGAAACGGGTGGAAGATGAGGGCCTACAGGTTACACGCCTTCTAATCGATTACAAACCCGGTGACATGGTTGTAATAGACATAAACCCGAGCGCCCATAAGGGTATGCCCCATAGAAGGTACCAAGGTAAGGTTGGGGTGATCTTGGAGAGAAGGGGAAGGGCGTACACTGTTGAGACGCAGGTGGGGAAATCAACG
>Ga0315308_1001760_pt1 | contig 12349 bp, 13 predicted proteins | sample TDP3_MG_FD_203078 | JGI IMG/M metagenome (GOLD analysis project Ga0315308, IMG submission 203078) | Freshwater sediment microbial communities from Lake Towuti, South Sulawesi, Indonesia - TDP3 | ecosystem: Environmental > Aquatic > Freshwater > Lake > Sediment | place: Indonesia: South Sulawesi... | reverse complement strand
ATGTTCTCCAGACATGAGAACTCTAAGCATGAGGATAATTCTACAATGCTTTTCTACTCACTCGATAGCCAAGTTGATTGCTGAATTGTAGGTCAAAGCAGTTACTTAACATTCTCTGGAAAGAGTTTCTTTCCTTTTTCTGTGTATTCGATAACACCTAATTGTTTGAGAAAATCCAATTCGTCATATACCGCTGACTCTTTCTCCACAATCTTGCCATCAACTATACGCCAGATGAGAACACCTGTTTCCGTAGACTTCTTGCCAGTAGGGGCAAATGTACTCCCTAAAAATTCCAATTCGCCTGTGTGTGTCCCTGTAACTTTGATGCGAACCCACACTTTATCCCCTTCAGCAATTATATCCTCAATTGTCTCATGCCAATCGGGAAAGCCCTTCAAAAACATAGTCAAGAGTTGTTTGTAAGCTTCCAGACCTCGTACTTGAAGGGAAGGGTCAAAGTAGTCTGCTGCTAATAACTCGTCTAGTGCAGCTAGGTTTCGCTTATTCCATTCTTCAATAAACCTGCGAACTATAGCCTTATTCTCTTCTAATGACATAGCACATCGTCCCCCTAAACTATCAATCGTAATTATCTCTTTTGACATTTAATAGTTCTTACAAAAATTACCTATTTGTCCAAGTTTAACAGATGTTCTCAGAGAAGACAACTACAAGAAAATAATTCCTTCAACCAATACTCTGGAAGACGCAATTAACTACATTAAGAGACTTTATGAAACAACTGAAGGAGTATTTACAGTTTATTACTTCAAGTAATGTTTCTTCCAAAATTCGATTAATGCCTTTCAACAAGAGTAGGGGATTCATCGGTGTTGCCCTACCTATGTTTCCATTTTAGCATTCAGTTAATACCATTACAAAAGAGGAAATGTGGATGGGAGAGTTATTTTCAACTGTGATTGTTGAAGAATACTCTCTTATTTGGTACGGTACCACGGTTCTGGCTTAGGAATCTTTTTTAGTTTTGTTCCATTACAAAATCTTGTCGGTGGATCTTCCATGTCATATGATATCGAGGTTAAGGTTAAGAGCATGAAGAGGACATGTCGTTTCGGTCATAAGGTCGGTGACATAATACGCTTTGACGGAAAAACGATAAAAGGAGACATTTGTTACAGCGCTCTCACGGTATTGCTTCCCAAGGTTTATTCAATGCGATACGGAGCAGAGTTTCCTTGGGCAGAAGATAGGGACGCTATAGAAAACGCTTGCCCAGACCCAGAGAACCAAGTGGTCTTTGAGATTAGGAGAATTAGAAAATAGCGCTTGGTCAATCTTCCCTCTTTTTCTATCCTACACACCTTGTATTAGCTTGATTCATGGTTAAGAAAGAAGTCTTTGAATGGATACGAATTGGACAGAAGAACATTGAGCTTAGAAAAGGAAAAGCCAAGGAAGGTGATGTAGCAGTTTTTGGGAGAGAGAGTTAAAATTTAATTCTAAAAAAAAGGAAGGTTATGGCTTTAGGTCATTCCGCTACCTGAAATCTTCTGAGTCCACTATCATCATTGGATAGATTCCTTCACAGGGCACCGGAACTTTGGCTATTACTTTGCGGACAGCCTCGATGTTTAGACCGTTCCACTCGCATAGTATCTTAACTATCTTGCCCTTTTCATTCAGCTGGCCCCAACTGCGAACCCAGTAGGCATCAACAGTTGAACTGGCTTTTGCCTTCTTACCTATGGGGGTGACTTCTTCGATTGTAGCAGGACTAGGTAACGGGTGAACAGCTAAGAACTTAGGCATGAAAGTCCAACCTCCCTCCTTAGCATTATAACTTCATGCTGAACTATTCTTAAAATTTTGGGTCAAAATTTCACCGCCGTCCTTTTTTTAAATGTCCTCTTTTCCCCATCTAGCTTTCACATCCTGAAAAATAAGTTTCTTTCTTAGCGCGCGTAGAGTTAGCGCGCGCTTTCTTCTGGGTTTTCTTGACTAAGTAATTTTGAAAAGGTTCTTTTTTCACGGTTTTTTCTGCCAAAATAGTTTAAATTAAGCTTCTTTCCCAATTTCCTTAAATATTGTGGGGCCAGAACCGTTTTGGCATCTGTTACTCCAGATCGTGTTCGTAACCGTGTAAACCTTTCAAGCTCAGGTATTGGTGACCCTATAGTCACCGAGTTCATTGTTGACGCTTGTGCTGAAATTGAACTTGAGACGGGTCGCACCATTGATTATCAGAATTGTGAGAACGCTGAGGCTGCGTGTATAACTGATCTGGCAGCGCTTTACTGTCTTGCCTATTTGACTGGAGGGTCGGCTTCTGGAACCACCTTTACTCTCGGAGACTTAAGCGTCAGAGAAATTACAGGCGGGGTTGAAACTCCTTCTCCTGCTTTCTTGCAGCAACGTGTTCTCAAAATGATTGAGCAACTCCGGCAACCATCTCTGAGGAGGGTATGAAACAGTGGGTGCCCTCCAAGATTATTTTGATTTCGTTATGACCCATGCACCCTATTTTTATTGGCTTCCAGATACGGAAGAGCATGACCCAACTTGGGGAAGAGGAGCCTTCGTAGCAGCATTCGCTATTGATTTTCTCTATGAATGCTATAATGACCCTCGGTTCGATCATGAGAAAACCAACATCTATAACAAAATCGTTGAACTCGCAGATTTCATTTTAACTCAGCAATGCACGGACCCGGCTAAGAAAGCCTATGGCGGCTTCAAGAGCGCGGAGACAAGCACATACTATTACAGCGTTGATGGTGGCCGAGTGATTCCAGGGCTTTTACATGCTTATGCTTTAACGAATACGGCGGGTTATCTTAACGCTGCCAAGTTAGCTGGCGGGACCTTCCTCAAAACCATTCTTCAATTCATAAAAGAAGGCCATGTGCACTACGCTGACATTGAGAAGAAAACGGTGGCCACATGTCTGCGATTTGCAACATCAAACACTGTTAGAAAGCAGTTTTACGGCTATCTACTTCCAAACGGCTATGTAGAACGAGTCAGCAGAGGCATCTACAAAATGACGCCAAAAGGAGAAAGACTCTTAGAGATTTTGAATTAGGCTTTTCTAGGCTTGAAGAAATGCGCGCGTAATGTATGCGTGCTACAAAACAGAAAAAGGGAGGAAAAAGTTTTTCTCTGTCATGCATGGGCGCGCCCAATATCTCGTTGAAGTGCCTGAGAAGAGCATAACGATGCCTTTTTTATCATAAGTAACAGCCCTTGCCAGAACCCTTTTTAACGTATCTCTGCCAAACCATTTTGCCTTGAACCCTTTGATGTTCCTTTTGTCTAGATGATTGACTTCAATAGCAATTACATCAGCGTTTTGTCTCAATCCTTCAATAATTGGATTTGCGAGATTCTCTATTATTGTGGATTCTGGTGATACAAACGTCACTAATGTTTCACGTTTTTCTGGAATCTCTTCTCGCTTCAAGGAATAATTATTTTCCAAAAACTGGTAAATAATGTGGGTTGCTGTTTCTTGGAAGATTTGTTTCAGATTTTTATCTATGGTTTGCAATAAGAGCTTCTTGAACTCTTCTCTGGTTTTTACATTCACAGAACAGTCACCATATTTGTATTGATAATATTGTTCTTCACGCAACCTTTAACAATTTATGGCATGTTCGGATCCGAATATTCTGTTTATGAATAATACGCATTCGAGATTCATACAGATTAAATATGATGATCCAGAAGACTCACTTTGTGAGGTCATGTGTCGCGGTAGAAGTCGGGGGGTGAGTAACGATTTCACGTCATAGAAGTCTAGAAGAAGAACTGGAGGGATACAGGCTTATAGTTGAGAATCTTCCTGATGGGATAATTACTCTAGACCACATGGGAAACATTACGTCTGTAAACGATGTCGTTTTGCGCTACGGGTACAAGAAAGAGGAACTTGTTGGAAAGAGTTTCCTAGAGTTTGTTCCGTTTGTTCCGGAAAAAAACAGGTCTATTTTAGATAAACATGTTGCGAGTGTAACGAGTGGAAAAATCGCTCAAGGGGAAATGGAATTTAACACACCAAAAGGCAGACTGAATATGTGGTTCAGGGCTAGTCCCATGAAAAAGAGGGGAGAAATTGTCGGTTTCCAAATTATTCTCATAGACATCACAGAAAGAAAGAAGGCGGAAGAGGCGCTAAAAGAAAGTGAACAAAGACTTAGAGATATTATTGACACTTCTCCTGATGGTATCGTTTGGGTTGACACAACAGGCAAGATAACGTTAGTTAACAAAAAAGGATTTGAGATAACAGGATTTTCGGAGAAAGACCTCGTTGGAAAAAACTTCATGGACGTAGAAGCGTTAACACAGGAATCAAAAGAAAAAATATTGGAAAGTTTCATGAAGAGAATTGAGAGAATAGATACACCCCCGTATGAGGTTGGGCTTGTCACAAAAAATGGGGAAGTTCTTCCATTCGAACTCAGCGCTTCTCCCATTTTCGAAGGAGACAAAATTGTTGGTATACAAGCGGTTTTTAGAGACTTAAAGGAAAGAAAGAAAACCGAGGAAAAGCTTAGGGAATCTGAGGAAAGGCTTAGGAATTTATTCGAAAGTATAAAGGACCCCGTGGGCATCTTCGTTGGAAGAGAAGGGCGTCTCATAGAATACAACAAAGCATTCAAGAAAATGTCCGGATACGCCGATGAAGAACTGAAAAACAAACCCTTCTTGGATTTTGTTCACCCTGACGATCGTGCCTTGGTTCTAGAAAGATATAGAACAGAATATTCGGAAGATGAGCTTCCCCTTGTATACGAAATAAGAGCAGTGAACAAAAAGGGAGAGATTATTCCCCTAGAAATAAGCGTGAGCACGTATAAAGTGAAAGGCAAAGTCATCGGCATAGAAATAATACATAGAGACATCACCAAACGCAAACAGATGGAAGAGGAGCTTAGGGAATCTGAGGAAAGGCTTAGGAACTTGTATGAAAGTGTACCAGATGCCTTGGCAGTTTACGTTGGAAGAGAAGGGCGTCTCATAGAATACAACAAAACATTCAAGAAATCATTCAGATACATCGATGAAGACCTAAAGGACAAAATATTCTTGGATTTTGTTCACCCTGACGATCGTGCCTTGGTTCTAGAAAGATATAGAACAGAATATTCGGAAGATGAGCTTCCCCTTGTATACGAAATAAGAGGAGTGAACAAAAAGGGAGAAATCTTCCCAATCGAAATCAGCGTGGGCACGTATAAAAAGAAAGGCAGAGTCATCGGCATAAATGTAATGCACAGAGACATCACAGAAAGAAAGGCGATGGAAAGGAAACTACAGGAATACGCGGAGCACCTAGAAGATATGGTGAAAGAAAGAACTAGAGAGTTAAGGGGGTCACAGGAGCGGCTTATCAAGGCTGAGAGAATGGCTGCCATCGGACAACTAGCCACCATGATCGGACACGATTTAAGGAATCCCTTGTCAGCTATACAAAACGCGTGCTATTACGTGAAAACGAAAATTGGGGCTTCTAAGGATGAAAAGCTGAGAAAGATGTTTGAGGTTGTAGGGAAGGAGATCAATCACGCAAACAAAATCGTAAACGACCTTCTAGACTTTTCAAGAGTCAAGAAACCTGAACTTAAGAAAGTAGACCTTATTTCATCAATCCAAGATGCTATAACCCAACTTAAGTTTCCTGAAAAAATAACACTCACCAAAAAGTTCAGCGAAGTCCCAACAATAGAAGCTGATCCATACCAACTGCGAAGAGTCTTTCAAAACATAGCGTTGAATGGAGCGCAAGCCATGCCTAACGGCGGTGAATTAACCGTTTCAACAAGAAAAAACGGCGATTTCGTCGAGGTCGCATTCACGGACACCGGGGTCGGCATACCAGAGGAGAACATGGGTAAACTCTTCACGCCACTCTTTACAACCAAGGCCCAAGGCGTTGGCCTAGGATTAGCCATCTGCAAAAACCTTGTAGAAGGCCATAATGGAAAGATAGAAGTGAAGAGCAAAGTTGGCGAAGGGTCAGCCTTCACCGTAAAGCTGCCCATTCATCAAAATAAAGGAGGTGAAAAGCAAACATGAAGAAGGCAAGTATTTTGATAGTTGACGACAACGAGGGCATTCTAGAAACCTTGAGCGCCATTCTTAAAGAGAAGGGATATGATACAGACACAGCCAAAAACGGCAGAGAAGCCATCGAAAAATCGAAAACAAACTTCTATAACCTCGCGCTTCTGGATATCAGACTACCAGACATAGAAGGCACAAAACTGTTGACGAAAATGAAAGAAACTAAACCGAAGATGGTTAAGATAATGATCACTGGATATGCCTCTCTAGAAAACGCAGTTGAGGCTTTAAATCTTGGAGCAGACGCGTACGTTATGAAGCCAGTGGATCCCGAAAACTTGCTGATGGTTATAAACGAAAAGTTGAAGACGCAGAGAGAAGCAGAGAAGATGAATGAAGAAAAGGTTACAGAATGGATCGAAACTCGAGCACGCAAACTCGCAAAAGGACGGCCCTAGAAACTGAAAATGAAAATTCTACAGTAAGGTCGAAAAGGTGATGATTCAAATGAGTGAGAAGAAACTTAACAAAGTAATCGTAAACACCGTAGATGAGGAACTGAAAAGAATCTTTGGGGAAACAGCAACCCTCGTAATCTACAGCTACCTAGAGAACAATCTCTCATTAAAGCGAGAAAAAATTCCGGAAAAAATACATTTGTTTTCTCAAGGCCTTGACAGTTTCTTTGGTTCAGGACCCTATATGCTAGAGAAAACGATTATAACGAATTTATACTCCAGTTTTGGATTCAACTACCAAGAAAAGAGAGGCTACACCTTTGTAGAGTACGTAACTGAATTGAAGAACCGCCTCTCGGTCAACAATAATAAACACCCTTAATAATCATTCTAAGCCTAAACTTTGCGTCTATTTTGGGAAGTTATACCCGATAGGCGTTAACAAGAAGTCGCCACCCTCTGCATCTAACCCTTCTGAAGCTCAGGAAGAATTTTTTCAAAGTAATCCAGCGATTCTGGATTAATTAAAGCATCCCTATTTAAGACCGGCCTCCCATGTATTATGTCCGTGACAGCAATTTCAACCTTTTTCATGTTGAAGGTATAAGGAACATCCGGCACCTCCATGATTAAAGCTGGAACATGCCTTGGAGAAGCATTTTCGCGCAGGGTTTTTCTTATCTTATTTTTTAAATCCTCTGTTAAATTATATCTCGGAGCAAGTTTAACAAAGAGGATAATGCGCTGATCTCCTTTCCAATTCTGCCCTATAGCTAGGCTATCCGCAATTTCTTCTAATTTTTCCACAGCATTGTATATTTCAGCTGTACCTATACGCACCCCGGAAGGCTTTAAAACGGCGTCGGAACGACCGAAGAAAGTTATTCCACCTGTGTCGCTGTGAATCATGATAGAATCGCCGTGCCTCCATACGTTTTTATCGAGATAAAAGGTAAAGTAAGCCTCTTTGTATCTTTCATTATCGGGATCGTTCCAGAAGTAGAGGGGCATAGAGGGAGAAGGAGCTTCACAAACAAGTTCTCCTTGTTGATCAACTATTGGGTTACCCCTCTCATCATACGCCTTCACTTTCATTCCTAAAGCCGGAGCCTGCAATTCACCAGCATAGACGGGCAGGGTGGGACTTCCAGCAGCAAAACAGCCATTGATATCCGTGCCACCCGAGATAGAATTAAAATGCAAATCTTCCTTAATTTCTTGGTAAACATATTCAAATCCCTCAGCCGAAAGAGGTGAACCAGTTTGGGATATTTCTCGTAACGATGACAAATCGTAGTCTTTTCCGGGCTTAACTCCCTCACTTCGGAGGTAATTGATATAACTTGCACTGCAACCGAAAATGGTTATTTTTTCATCCTGAATTAATTTCCACATGGCATTTGGATCGGGATAATTGGGATTCCCATCATACAACACTATGGTGGCGCCCACTGCTAAAGAGCTTAAGAGCCAATTCCACATCATCCAACTACAACTCGTTATATACATAATTGTATCTTCTCGTTTTAAATCGGTGTGGAGCATTAACTCCTTTAAGTGATTGATAAGGACTCCGCTGGCTCCTTGCACCATGCACTTTGGCTTACCGGTTGTTCCGGAAGAAAACATAATAAACACTTGATGATCGAAAGGCAATTGTTCAAATTGGATTTTCGGTTGTTTTTCTGGAGACAGAAAATCATCGTAATGGGCAGAGTTGGGAATGTTGCTAATATCGGGTTTAGCTTCCACGTACGAGGCTACAATCACTTTTTCAAGCGAGGGAATTCCTTTGGCAGTTTCCTCAGCTTTGAGTAGAGTGTTGAAAGTGTTGCCTTTATAGAAATATCCATCAGCCGTAAACAAAACTTTCGGTTCAATTTGACCCAGGCGATCCAGTGCCGCTTGTGTCCCGAGGTCAGCACCACAAGAAGCCCATGTAGCACCGATGCTGGTAGCAGCAAGCATGGCAATAGCCGTCTCCATTAAATTTGGCATATAGGCGCATACTCGGTCTCCCGGGGCAACCCCTATCTCGCGTAGCGATTTGGCCAGACGTGCCACAGATTTGTATACTTCTGCATAGGTCATTCTGGCTGATTTCTGGGTTTCTCCTTTAAATGTGAAGGCTGCACGGGTGTCTCTGTATCTTAGGAGGTTCTCGGCGAAATTCAACTTTGCGCCTATGAACCATCTTGCACCAGGAAACTTGTTTAAGTTGTCGACCACCTTATCGTACTCACGGGAAGCTTTGATTCCTCCAAATTCCCACATGGCAGCCCAAAAGTCCGGTATATTTTCAATCGACCAGTTGTACAGTTGAGCGTAAGAGTTAATTTCAAGACCGTATTTTTTATTGACAAAATCGATAAACTTGGTCATGTTGGCCCGTTTTACGAGTTCTTCAGAAGGTTGCCAGAGTAATTTTCCCATTTTTTGTTTCCTTCACGTTTTTGATCCGTTACTGCACGCGCGTTTTAGGTTAGACTCAAATTTGTTTAAAAAATTTTTCCACTGCCCACTATCCAATAGCTTTTTATGTTGTTGTGCGTGAAAGTAAAGAACTAAAAAAATGTTGAACATACATATCTAAAAGAATAGCACAAATAGGCCATAGGCACAGAGGTGATCACACATTCTTAAAATAGAAAATGTGACTAAGCGGTTCGGAGGAGTAACTGCGATTTCTAACTGCACCATTCATTTAAAAGAAAATTCTATTACGGGGTTAATAGGACCTAATGGGTCAGGAAAAACTACTTTAATGAATTTGATTAGCGGTCTCTTTAAGCCTGACGCTGGAGTAATATATTTTGAGGGGAAGGATATTACGCGTTTGAAGCCGCATAAGATTGTGCGGTTGGGTATTGGAAGACTCTTTCAAGTACCTAGGATTTTCGGGCATTTGACAGTCACCCAAAACCTGTTAGTACCGGTAATACCTTTGTGGAAGAAGGATGAGATGGTGCAACGCGTAACGGAACTATTGATAAGTGCCGACCTTATTCAAGTGAGAGACAAATTAGCTGGAAATGTATCTCACGGTCAACAAAGACTAACGGAAATTTGCAGAACGCTAATGCCAAACCCTGACCTCATACTGTTAGATGAGCCCTTCGCAGGTCTGCACCCCGACATGATTGAAAAAATGGTTTCAATCATCAAAGAGTTTCGCGGATTGAAGAAAACATTTTTTGTTGTAAGCCATAATATAAGTACAATCATGAATGTTTGCGATACTATAATCGTGCTTAATTCTGGCGTTAAAATCGCCGAGGGAAAACCACAGGAGGTTCAAAATAACCAAAGAGTTATTGACGCATATCTAGGGGATTAGTATGTCCTTAGAGGTAAAGGACGTAGTTTCAGGTTACGGTAGTTCCATTGTATTGCGTGGAGTTTCTATTATTGCTAGAAGATCCAGAATAACGTGCCTATTAGGTGCTAATGGTGCGGGTAAGACGACACTGTTGAAAACGATCTATGGTCTTCTTAAGCCCAGAACTGGAAAGATAATCCTTGACGGTGAAGATGTTACGGGTTCAAAACCCTATTCGCTTCTAAAAAAGGGAGTTAGTTATGTTTTGCAACATAAAAGCGTTTTTCCTTATATGAAAGTGACCGAGAACTTGGAGTTAGGTGGATATGTATTAAAGAAGGAAAAAATGAAACGTCGTGTGAACGAAGTTTATGATCTATTTCCAAGGCTTAAAGAAAGGAAAGATGTTAAGGCTGGTAACTTAAGCGGGGGGGAACAGAGAATGTTAGAGATCGCCAGAGCCCTGATGGTTGAGCCCAAGATTTTAATTCTTGATGAGCCTACGCTAGGATTAGCACCAAAAATAGTTGAACTTTTGTTCAAAAAAATAGAAGAAGCGAACGAGATTGAACAGACAACTATTCTACTCGCTGAACAAAATGTACGTAAGGCCTTGACAGTCTCACACTACGCTTACGTGCTAGATTTGGGTCGCGTCAAAGTTGAGGGGCGCTCAGATTCCTTACTTAAAGACAAAAACTTGGCAAAGTATATCTTGGGAGTTTACAAATGATGCCTACGCCAAACCAAAATGAGCAGAGTTAAAGGGCTCAAACGGGTTGTGTTTGCGGCTTCCGTTATTTTGGTGGTACCCATGCACGCGCTGGGCGCACAATACTTTATTTGTATTTCGGACTTCACGCGAGCATTTTTGATTTTGAATAAAAGTTTGCTTTCTTCGGTTATGAACCCTGAAGCCCTAGAAGAGATATTAAAAGCAGTTTAATACTGTGAAACCAATGGCGAAATACTGGGCGAAACTGCCCTTCTAACTTCTTCTCATTTCTCATAGGGCTCGTGTATAACTTGCTTCACCTTCTCGGTGATTCTTGGTCCTAGACCATGGACGTCTTTTGGCCACTGATCTATGTTTATTAGGGCGTTTAGGGGGGCCTGATAAGATTTTAGGAGGGCTATGGCTTTTTCTCTGCCTATATTTGGGAGACTGGCCATAAAAAATATCTGGGCCTCAGCCAAGGTTTCGGTTTTCTTTACAGGGTGAACAGTTGGAACTCTCTTTTCAACTATCTGCTCTTGTCTTGCGGCTGTGTAGAGGAAGTCTGTTGTTTCTTTGTAGCTGGTTGTTTGGACCATGAAGATTCCTTGCTTGGCTAGGGCGAACATGGCTCCCCAGACTGAGGCTGGCTGGATTTTGCTGAACTTGTAGATGATGGGCAAGTATCCCTCTATGAGGATGAAAGGCTTAGCGTAGGCTTCTTTCAACTTGAACAATTGCTCGAATAAGTATCGTCTGGTAAGCGTATAGACGAAATCATGAACGGTTTTCCTTTCAAAAGCGCACAAGTCCGAGATAATGTAATCGCCTTTGTCAAGAACTTCCACTCTAATTTCAGCTCCCAACTCCTTTAATCCCTTAACGATTTTTGGAGCAGTACTCGCTTCACGACTATCCACGATAATCGTGGGCTGCTCTTCCCCTTTTGGCTCCTTAAGATAAGGTAGCAGGGTTTCTGTTCCAGACATGATCACTCCGCCCAAGATTAGTAGTGGGTTGTTGTTAAATAAGTAGAATATGCAGATAACTTTTGATCCGGGGTATTTATTGATTCCAAAATTCATTTGATACTCTCTGTTCTCAGGAAGATAGGTTTGATGCAGTTGCTAGGATAAGATTTATCAGTCTGAGAAGCAGAATCCCTCTACTGGAGTTCTTCATGGCTAACATGGAATATCACATTCCCAAGATGGTGGGTCGAGACAAGGAACTGGATCAACTGAAAGAGTTTTTGTATGCAGCCATCAATGGGAAGGGTAATACTGTCTTTGTGCCTGGAGAAGCGGGAATAGGAAAGACCAGGCTTGTCAGTGAGCTTATACCTTATGCGGAGTCGCTGGGTGTTAAGGTTCTGGAAGGCCGCTGTTTATATGAGTCTCCAACTCCTTTTTTACCCTTTAGAGAAGCGCTAAGGAGCATTTTTCAGGTTTCGAAGGGTGATGCTCTTCCGCTACAAGAAAGAAAAGTCAGGAAGGTAGTGGAGGAGTTTGCTCCTGACTTTTTGAAGGCTGTTCCTGTTGTTGGTCAGATCTTGGAAGGATTGGGATGGCATAAGAAATACAAGCTTGTTTACAGGGATCTGCTCAAAGAGTATCCCAGAATCCAGAGAAGAAAATGTAGGGTCGCCGTCGCCCAGATAGGCGTGTCCAAGACAGGCGATGTCCTAAGCGAGTTCTACGAAGAGAAGGCTAGAGGTCTCTTCGGCCTTAGAGAGGACAAAGTCGAAGCCTTAAGGTCCAAGGTTAAGAACATGATAGAAGTCGCCCACGAGAAAGGGGTCAACATCTTACTCTTCCCGGAGCTGAC
>Ga0315308_1001758_pt1 | contig 12353 bp, 14 predicted proteins | sample TDP3_MG_FD_203078 | JGI IMG/M metagenome (GOLD analysis project Ga0315308, IMG submission 203078) | Freshwater sediment microbial communities from Lake Towuti, South Sulawesi, Indonesia - TDP3 | ecosystem: Environmental > Aquatic > Freshwater > Lake > Sediment | place: Indonesia: South Sulawesi... | reverse complement strand
GAATAAGTTTTCTCACAGGGCTAGGGTATTGAGAACCTTTGCATCATGGTTCCTGAAGAAACATGAGGAAAAGTAGGTGCGGGGCGTCTTGTAGGGATTGCTGTTACTATGATTACAGGGAGCTTTGTCCTGGTTGCGCAGTTGAGAGCTGCTTGGTTGATCTATGCATAAAAGGGCATTCCTTCACTGGTATAACGCATCCCAAGTCATTCTGTAGGCTTAGGCCATACTGCCCCATTGGAGGAGAAAGAAGGCCACCTCCAGTTTTTATTCCCCCTATAAGAAAGAAGGATGTATCCAAGGTCAATTTCCCACTATTTATACCTCAGATTGATGTAGCAGACAAAGGATCATGGTTTTGGAGAGAAGGAATAGAGATGCCGATGATATTCGTTCCCCTCTGGCAACTCGTTCTTAACAATAGGCTGCTATCACAAGCTTCGTGCAAGGGTCTTTACGATTTTCTTGGATTCTAATTGCTATTATTATGATTACAGAGAGTTATGCCAAGTCTGCGCGATTGAGTTGCCTAGTATCTGTTCTTGCAGCCCCCAGCTTAAAAATAAGCTTAGTGCGGAAGGCTGTCGAGAACAATCTCCAATTTGTATCCTCCTGCCTACTTCAGCGTCTTCCATCATGTTGGAGGAAGATATTGGGCCAAGAATTTCACTTAAAAAAAGTCAATCCTCCTGTGGTTTACCCCCACATCAAGAATACGGGAAGTCTAAACGCTTCTCCCGCAATTGAGCGATCCAGAGTATCTCGAAATTTTACGTTGTATTAACGGGACGGGGTTGGCTGATAGAGCCTTAAAGTACTTCGAAAATTATCTCGTGATCGCATTCGAGTTGGGAGACCAAATCAGCGGCAAGATCACTTAACCCCATATGCGCCAAAAAATAGCTAACCGAACCTAGGTAACAGAAAGGTTATCAGTCCCTTGTAGAGGCTGTCCGCTGATAGGTAGAAATTGGCAAGGCTCTACTCCCATAAAAGGGGCAAATCGAGTTCCAAGAGGCCGATATCGAAGAAGCCGCCCTCGTGGCTGAGGATAACGGGCGACGACGTCACGGCGATCGTGACGAAGCTCGCCAAGGAGGGGAAGAACAAGAGCGAGATAGGGGCCATACTCAGGGACCAGCACGGCATACCCCTCACAAAGGCGGTGACGGGCAAGACGATCAGCCAGATACTGAGGGAGGGGAAGGCCGAGGCCTCCAGGACCGAGGACCTCGACAACCTCGTGGAGAAGGCGAGGGCCTTGAGGGAACATCTGGAGAGGCACAAGTCCGACAGGCTCGATCGCCACTCCCTCCAGCTAGTCGAATCGAAGATCAGGAGGCTTGGCAGGTACTACGTGGACAAGGGCGTCCTTCCCACGACTTGGCGATATGAGTACAGATAGATGACAGATGGATGACGGCATATGGCTGAAGGCCAAAAGGTCTTCGCAGAGTTGGCGGCAGAGGCCGCTAAGGCGCTCAAGGAGGAGATGGGGCGGGGACAAGAGGCCCTAGTTTTTACACATCTCGATGCCGATGGCCTCGCATCCGCTGGGATCATCGCGGCAGTTCTGGCGAGGGATGAGAAGCCGTACATGGTGCGCGTCGTCAACCAGCTCTCGCAGGAGGACTATGAGCTCGTGGCGAAGCACAATGGACCGGTCGTCATGACCGATCTCGGCTCCGGCTACCTCGAGGAGATCGGGAAGATCAGGGGGCGGGGGGCGTTCGTCATCGACCACCACGCCCCAAGGGGGCAGGCCGGCGAGGGCACCGTCCATGTGAACCCGCATCTCTGTGGAATGGATGGGGCGAGGGAGCTTTCGGCTTCGGGCGCGACATACCTGGTGGCGAAGGGCTACTCTGGGGATTGCCCAGATCTGGCGGCCATGGCCATAGTGGGGGCGCTCGGCGACATGCAGGACAAGGGCGCGAGGAGGGAGCTAACCGGCGCGAATGAGTCGATAGTCAGTGAGGCCGAGGAGTTGGGCGTCCTCATGGTCACGGAGGACCTGGTCTTCTTCGGCAGGGAATCGAGGCCGATGTACAAATCGATCTCGGTCACGACCGAACCCTACCTGCCCGGCCTGAGCGGAGAGGACGATGCCGTGATATCGCTGCTCGTGAAGTCGGGCATAGCCCTGAAGGAGGACGACAGGTGGAGGACGATAGGGGACCTCACCGTCGAGGAGAAGCAGAACATCTTCGCGGCCGTAATGCAGAAGCTGATCTCGGACGGCTTCGACACGGCCGGGATGCTCGAGCTCACCGGCAAGGTCTACACCCTGGTCAAGGAGGACCGCTGGACGCCCCTCAGGGATGCGAGGGAGTTCGCGACGCTGCTCAACGCATGCGGCCGACTAGGGAGGCAGGGGGTGGCCGTGGCGCTCTGCATGGGCGAGAGGGGAAGGGCCCTTCAGGAATCGATGTCGCTCGTCGAGGATTATAGGAGGGCAACGCGCCAGACGATCGAGAGGCTCCTCGTGACGCCCGGAGCCGTCAACGCATACGAACACTTCACCCTCGTGAGGGGCGAGGGGATCGTGGACGAGAAGATGCTCGGGGCCGTTGCGTCGATCCTCTCGGCCAGTCCGGTCATGAAGAAGGATCGGCCGCTCTTCGCGACCGCCCTCCTCGGCGATGGGAGCGTGAGGGTCTCCGGGAGATTGGATGGCAACCACGCGAAGGCAATGGACTTGGGCAGGATGTTGTCGGAGGCCTCATCGAGGGTGGGTGGCACGGGAGGGGGGCACGACGCTGCGGCAGGGGCCACCGTCCCGAAGAAGAGGCTCTTGGAGTTCTTCGAGGAACTCTCGAGGATGGTGGCTGGATGCGAAGGGCAGACATCGACGCGGAGCTGACGGTCGCATACGGCGGGGCCTTGGCCGCGAGGGCCGTGCTCAACTCGCTCGAGCCGGATAACAAGTTCGCGCTCGATGGATTGAAGATCAAGGGGAAGGTCAGGGGGAAGAAGGTCATCATATCGATCCACTGCGAGAGGGGTATGCCGTCGCTCATCAATACGCTCGAGGACATATTCACATGCCTTGAGGTGGCTGAGGAGGGCCTCTCATCGATCCAGGTCATCCGGAGGTCCGGCCCTCGCGCCAGGAAAGGGGGGAGTGGAAGGCGCGGGAAGGGGCGCTGACTTGGGTCGAATGGATGAAAGGGATATGAACTCCGAAATTCGCCCGAAGGTGCGGCCATGTGGCCGATGGAATATGTGAGGGAAACAGGTGAACGGCGCTGATCGACATCAAGATCGTGAGGGACAATCCCGCAATCATACGATCCGATTTGGAGAAGAGGGGCGACGTTGGGAAGATGAAGTTGTTCGAGGAGCTGATCCAATTGGATGCGGAGGCAAGGCAGCTCCAAGTCCAGGTTGAGGGATTGAGACATAGGAGGAACGTCGTCTCTGAGGAGATCGCCTCCCTTGCCAGGGCTGGGAAAAATGCCGACGAGAAGAGGAGGGAGGCCGAGGCACTTCCCGTTAAGATCAAGGACCTGCAGGCATCCCTGGATGAGAGGCAGGGGCGGATCCGGCAGATACTGATGGGGATCCCCAACATATTGCACGAGAGCGTGCCCATTGGGAAGGACGATACCGAGAACCGAGAGGTCAGGAGATGGGGGGAGCCCAAGCGGTTCGACTTCCCGCTCGTGCCGCACGGTGAACTCATGGAGAAGCTGGGCGTGGGCGATTTCGCAAGGGCGGCGAGGGCCTCGGGGGCAGGATTCGTCTACCTCATGGGTATGCTCGCGATCCTCGACCAAGCCCTGATTCGGTTCGCCATCGACTTCCTTGTCGCAAAGGGCTTCACCCTCGTCGAGCCGCCACTGATGCTAAGAAGGGAGGCCTATGAGGGAGTCGTGGATCTGGCAGATTTCGAGACCATGATGTATCAAGTGTCTAACACGGATCTATATATGATAGCCACCTCCGAGCACCCCATCGTCGCGATGCACATGGATGAGATCCTCGACGAGGACAATCTGCCCTTGAGGTACGCCGGCATCAGCACTAACTTCAGGAAGGAGATCGGATCGAAGGGCGTCGACACGAAGGGCTTATTCCGTATGCACCAGTTCAATAAGGTAGAGCAGGTGATCTTCTGCAGGCCCGAGGACTCGTGGGACCTGCACGAGGAGCTGATCGGGAATGCCGAGGCCCTCTTCCGAGCGCTCGAGATCCCATATCGTGTCGTGAACTGCTGCACCGGAGACATCGGTACGGTGGCGGCCAAGAAGTACGACCTGGAGGCCTGGTCCCCCAGGCAACAAAAATATACCGAGGTCGTATCGTGCAGCAATTGCACGGACTACCAGGCCAGGCGGCTGAACATCAGGTGCGGGAAGGTGGGCGGCGAGAAGAGGATCGCCCACACGCTGAACAGCACGGCCATCGCGACCAGCCGGGCCTTAGTTGCCATATTTGAGAACTACCAGCAAGGCGACGGCTCCGTGGTGATCCCGAAGGTGCTCGTTCCATACATGAATGGAGTTGAGCGCATCGAGCCACTCATAAAATGAGTTGGTCTTACCTTTAAAGCCGATGATAAAGCAACGTGCTAATCCATTTATTTAGGACCTGAGAGCGTACGGGGTGAGGGAGAATTGCCTCCATCCTCAGGTATGCCTAGTTCCCCGGAAATTCCCAAGAGCAAAGAGGATCGGCAAGCATGAGCGCCGGCCCCAGGGGGAACTCCGGGGCCGGGGTGACGCTTTTGAAGGCGAGCGCCAGTATTTTCGTTTCCCCGTTTATATTTCCAGGCGTTTGGTATGCCGAAGACCATCTAGAACGATTTATTAGGCAATGTATGGCAGAGAGCACGCGAATTGACCCGCTCACAAATGGGTGTTAATTCATGATATCAATGGAATCCGAACAATCGATGCGTTCAATCGTCTTTAAATGGAGGCGCGAAGGCCTTCCTTCTCCCCCTAGGAGCTCGGACCACGCCGGTCACATCGTGGCGACCGCCATGGCCGGATATGCGGAGCTCGCGGCTGACCACCTGCTGAACAGGGAGATGAAGGGGCGGCTCGATGTTGTCGTTGGCGACGTGATCCGCCAGCTCAACCTTGAGTTCGTGAAGGGCGCACAGTTAGAGGATGCCCTCGACGAGGGGAAGGTCAGGTCCAGGCAGATGGCCTACGGGGTCTTGGCCGAGATCGCCCTGAACCTCTACGGCATCGAAGGCGCGCTAGTGGGCTTCTCAGGGGAAGAGGCGACCAAGGTCCTTGGGAAAATCACATACACGCTCGCGACGTGGGAGGACATCGAAAGGAAGGAAGGCAGCTCGATAGGCCGCTATGTGGTCGAGAGATATCTCGGCGAGATGCGGAAGGTTTTTTCGGGTGGTGGCATGGTCGCGAAGATGGGCGACGAGATCGGACAGAGGCTTCAAACGGTCTTAGTTTCGGAGTTCGTGAAAGCAGCAGGGCCCGTCATACAGGACAACATTTACTTCGTCATGGCCAAGCGCAGGGCCTGCAAATTCGGTAACGACTACGCCATCGGCCTGAGGTGGCTGAGGCATCTCGGCTATGTGCAGGTCTCCACGAATCCGGTCCTTGCCGCGAGGGCCTACGACGACGATCCGGAGCTGATGGAGCGGTTCGTGGAGGAGACGAGGGAAAGGCATGCGGAGTGGAAGGGGGACTTGCATGCCTTTGACGATGAGATCGCCATGCAGGCAACGATGGTCGCCCTCTGGCCTAATCTGGCGGTCTTCAAGCCAATAGCATCGCTGACCGACTACCACGATGGTATGGTGAGTTACCAGCTGAACCCGAACGTAGCCTCAAGCCTCGAGGGGAGCATGGCCGATGCCCTCAAGATCTATTCGGCCGCTCAGGATTTCCTGCGCAAATACGACGAATACCTCCTGTGGGGATACCCCGTCGGTGAGGAAAGGGGACGCCCCAACATCGTCTTCAAGATCGCGGGCGGATATCCAGCAGCGGTGGAGATAACGTCAGCCCTCAACGGCCTCGGGATCGGCACCAACAACACGGTCACCTATACCGTTGCTCAGGAGGCGACACTGATACTGGCCGCGATGAAGGGGATGGCCGAGGCCGTTAGGAAGGGCATCACGCCAACGCAAATTTACGAGACCAACATGGGAGGGAGGCTAGAGAGCCACCTCAGGGAGGTCGAGGTCGAGAGGCTCGTCGTCGAGGCCCTTAGGGGTCTCGGCGAGAGGAGGGACGCGCTGCTCCTGGAGCTCGCGAAGGGGCTCGGCGCGTCCAAGGAACTGGAGGCAACTGGGGGCTTCGAGGAGATGGTGAGGAGGGTCTGCTCCTTCAGGTACCTGAAGTCACTGGTAAATGAGCCCCTGATCAACATCCTGGCATCCGCCAAGGGCATCTCGCGGGAAGGGGCCCGTGCCTCGATGACGGAGCTCGAGGGCGATATCGGCATGGCCGGAACGCTCGTCGCCCAGAGGACATTCTGGATCTTCTTCAGCCCTGAGAACAGGTCAAGGTGGCTAACGTACCTTGAGAAACATTATGGACTTACGCCAGCTGAGGCCGATATGATAATTGACAGGATCGACGTGCTGCCGGCATCGAAGAGGAAGCCTAACGACACCTACCTTACGCTCGCCAGCAGGAACATGACCAATACCGAGTTCCCGGACCACCAATACAGGGTCCTGGAGGCATCGAGGCAGGCGGGATTCAACCTATCGAAATTCGAGAACTCGATCGCACACGAGCACGATAGGGCGATCATCAACAGGCTCCTCCTCCTCAAGGACTTTCGGAGGGCATATGAGCTGACCCCAGAGCTTGGCGAGAAGCTGAAGAGCGTGGGCATCCAGGGGGATCATGGAAGAGGGGGGCTCAGCGCCTCGGAATGGCCCTCGTTCGGCTCGGTGGTGAAGACCATGACCGAGTTCACCAATGCCTACAACGCCTTCAAGGCGAAGTGCGTAGAGGCGATCAGGGCCACCCCATAGTTGATTCGATGGATCGAACGCGCTGCCGATCAGCTCACCCGTTCGACGTATCTCCCTCTCCTCGATATCTCGACGAGCCTCTTCAAGATCGCCGATGACGCATCGCCGAGCTCCCCCCGATATCCGGAGACGAAGTGCCTGAAGAGCTCCCTCGAGCGCGCGTGGTGTGCGCTCTTCAGGGCCATCTCCAGGACATAGAGGTCCTCCCCCATCTGTTCGACCTCCGAAGGCTGAGAGGCCAACCCGAAGTCGACAATGAATACGCCCTCTCCCCTCAGGATCATGTTCGATGTCGTGGGGTCGCCGTGGGCGATCCTGTTGCGATGGAGGATGGCGAGTGAACGCCCGATCCCCTCGAAGACCGGCCTCAACTCGGCCAACGGCGACTTCGATGCGAGTTCGCTTACCGTCGGGCCCTCGATGTATTGCATGACGATGATGCCCTCAACGGGGTTCACGTGGAGCACGAACGGCGTCAGTACACCTTTGCCACGGGCCCTGCTCAACATCAGCGCCTCGTGCGTGGTCCTCGTCGCTATGATCTTCCTGTCCAACTCCCGCATCCTGTATCCCTTCGGCCGCCTCCTCTTCACGACGACCTTGTACCCGAGCCAATCGCAGAGCGAGATCTCGGCCTCCGCCCCGAGGTAGAGGTCCCTGATGAGCTCCAGCCTCATGACCCAGCCCCGCCAGCCCGCCACGCCACCCTCGTCCTATCGACCCTCCACTTCGGCCTGACCCCCGATCGCGCGACGGGGGTCTCATCACCGACGCTCCTCGCCAAGATGCCCGTCAGGGCGATCATGACGCCGTTGTCCAGGCAGAGCTTCGGCTCTACGGTGCAGAAGGAAGCTCCTCTCTCTTCACACATCGTCCGGCACATCTCCCTCAGCCTCCCATTCACGCCCACTCCCCCGACGAGCAACAGATCGTCCTTCCTGAGGAAGGCCATCGCCCTCTCGGAGACCTCGACCAACATCGAGAAGGCCGTCTCCTGAAGCGAGAGGCAGATGTCCTCAAGCCTGTGAGTTGTGATCATGCCCTTCGTCCTCGTCAGCAAGCCCGAGAAGGATACGTTCATGCCCTTGACGGTATAGGGGAGATCGACGACCTCCTTTCCGGAGGAGGACAGGCGCTCGACTTCAGGGCCCCCTGGGAATCCCAGGCCCGCCTCCCTGGCAAACGAATCGAGGAGGTTCCCGACGGCGATGTCCTCGGTCTCCCCGAATATCCTGTAGAAGCCGCCGGCATACGAGATCACCTGCGTGCTCCCCCCCGACACGTACAGGACCACGGGATCGAAGGAGTCCCCGTACTTCCTCCCGACCTCGATGTGGGCGACGCAGTGGTTGACGCCTATGAGGGGTACCCCCAGATAGGAGGAGATCGACCTAGCGAGCGTCGCCCCCGTCCTCAGGCATGGCCCGAGGCCCGGCCCTTGGCTGAACGATACCAGTGACAGGTCGTTCGGTGAGGCGCCCGACTCCGAGAAGGATGCCCTCAGTGCCTCCCCTGCGTGAGAGGCCATCATCCGAGCAGCTTCCCTCGGGTGAATGCCGCCGGTCGTAGGCCGGTAGGTGCGGCGCACGTCAGCGAGGGCCTTTCCGGCCGAGTCAACCAAACCTAGGCCAAGCGTATGGGCCGTGCTCTCGATGCCCAGACAGAGCTGCTGCACTTCGGGCCGCTCCGTCCCCCCTCACTTCACTTCAGCGCTTGGCGAACTCCGTGTACTGGCATCCGCCACAGGCCCAACGGGCCTGGGGTTCCTTGTGAAAGGCCATGACCTTGCCGCACCTTGGGCATTTCTTATTGGCCAGCTTAGCAGTTCCGCCCTCGATCTTGTAGAGGTCCCATGCCCCTCTCTTCCCCCCCTCCTCCTTCGCCTTCGGCTTCTCCTCCTTCGGCCTCTCGGCCTTCTCCTCCTTCGGCTTGGGTTTCTCCGCCTTCTCGCTCATGGCTATGACCATCATCCTTTAGTCCTGGCCTTTGCCTTCTTCGAGGCCCTGGCCTTCTTCATCTCCTCGAGCACCTTCTTCCTCTCATCGGGGGCCATGTTCAGCCTTCGGGTGTGCTCGGGCTCGAGTTTCTGACCATCGGCAGGCGAAGAGTAAATGTGGCAGACGCCCTCCGATCTCTGTAGGCCGGCCAAGCCCCTCAAACTCACTATGAATGTCGCCTCTGGCTTGGTGCCCAGAAGGCCAGCCACCCTCTCCTTGAGGGAGGCGGCCGTTGGCGTTGCGGAACCTGGGTGCTCTACCTGGAAGACGATCTCCCTCCTCCTGATCAACGGGTTCGTCCTGTCGTCCACTATGCTTAGGCTCACATCGACCAGCTGCGCTAGAGTTTTGGGGGCACTTGAAAAACGTTGTCTTCGGGCGCTATCCGAGCCCTTCCGTGTGCTCCATCGCGCCGACGAATTCAGCGATCTCTTGCTTCTTGGACCCGGTGACGTGGACGGCGACCAGCCCCTCACCCGGCTGTCCGTAGAAGACCATGCTGCCGACCGGCGCCTCCATGATGGCGACGAGGGTGAGCAGATCCTCCTCGCCCTCGACCGTGACGACGGCCCCTCCGCCGACCGAGATCGCCCTCCTGATCACCTCCCATGCGCCCCTGGAGATGTAGCCCGCTGGGTTGACGATCCTGAACCCCTCGCCTCCAGATGGAGGGGCCCCGGTAGCCCTCGCCCTCATGACGAGGCCGTCCACCACATAGACATCAGCGCCCCGGCCATGATCCGCGAATAGCCTCGATGTCTCGTCTCCTACGGCTATCACCTTCCTCGGCCTCAATTCCTCGATCAAGCCGAACGCCCTGCCCCAAACCTCACCGCCGCGCCCGGGGATGAGGATCCCAAGGGGTGCCTTCAGGAATGCCCTCTGCTCCGGGAGCAGCCTGAGCTCGCCCGAGAACATCTGCCTACCTGACCTTAATGGCGTACCTTCCCCTCTTCTTGGCCCCTATCCTCTTCGCAATCTCGGACCTCTGGGGATCGACCACTATCGCTATCCCGCTCCAGTCGGTCGTGAAGCTGGTGGACCTGCAGTTGGGGCATATGTTCTCCGTAGTCAGGAGATGGCAGCTCGTGCACGCCTTCTCAACCATCTCCCCCACCGCCCTCCTGCTTTGCCGCCTTCCCCGGCCCCGCCTTCTTCAGGTCCTCATCTATCCACTCGAGCTTCCCGAGGAATGGCTGCCTGGCCGTGACGCCGACCTTGTCTCCCATCGCCCCCTTCCCTATCGAGACGGCCACGACCCTGACCCTGACGATGTCGCCCTTCCTCAGCGTCCTGTTCGACTCCCTGCCCGTCAACGTCCCCTGGCTGCCCTCGAAGGACATGAAGTCGTCGGCCACCTGGCTGACGTGGAGGAGCGAGTCGACGGGCCCGATCCTGACGAAAGCGCCGAAATCCTCTATCTCCACGACCTCCCCCTCGAGTGCCTCCTGGAGTTCGGGCATGAACGTCACCAACTCGAACGTCACCTGGTGATAGGAGCCCCCGTCTCCGGGCATGAGCTTCCCGACTGGATTGAACTTGTAACTCGAGACAACTATCACGTAGCCCAAATCCTCGTGCACGGTCCCCTCATATTTCTGCGATAGGATCTTCCCCACGACGTCCTCGTAAGACTCGCCGAACATGGCCGGGGGAATGCGGACCGTGTCCTCGACGACCACGCGTTTAAACAAACCGAACACCTTCAGCGGATAAAACCTTCAACCCTAGCTCTGCGTCTGCCCGTAGGGCTGAAGACGGGGATGTTTAAATCTCTTAACCTGCCCCTGAGGTCGGAGTCGCAAGTGGCCACGGCATAGCGGAGCTTCAGGGCCGATTCGATCAGGCCCTCATCGCCCCTCTTGTCGCTCGCGTTGGGAACAACCCGGTACCTCTCGGCGAGCTTCAGCGCATCCCTGGCCTCTGATGCGACTCTGCCCGACGATGCGCTCAGCGTCCTAAGCTCCCTCAGCGTATCCTCCAGCACGTAGAACTGGACCTTCGAATTGGCGAGTTCCTCGATCCGCCTCTCGAAATCGATTCCGAGTTGGAAGGGGGCCAGGAGCGCGCTCGCATCCATCAAAACTGCCTGAGGGCCTCGGTCAGGCCGCAATGCCATACCCTATCAACCTCCACCTGCCAGCTATGTTCCTGCTGATGGCGACCCTCTGCTTTGGGAGGATGCAGACTGGCCTCATCAACTTGATCTCGAAGGCGTCCTTGCTTATCGAGGAGGTCCTGCCGGAGGTTATGGCAACCCCCACGTTCATCGCAAGCGCCTCGCCTGTCTTCAGCGGCTCCACGGCCACAGCCTCCTTCATGCCGACGACCTCATCGAAGAGCCTGTACTCGAGCCTAAGGTTGTCGGTCGGAGGTGGCAGGGACCCGGACCTTCCGACGAGATTCCCCACGAGGCCATCGCCCTTCGTCAGAGATGGGTCGAGCGAGGTGCCCATGCCGACGAGTCCCCCGCATCCCACTTTCTCGACGAAGGCCTCCCCGATCCTTATCGACAGCAATTCGGTTTGAAGGGGGATCGTCTCATAGGTGTTCCCAGCACGCACCCTGGCGCCAGGCCTGATCTCCAACTCATCGCCCACCCTGAGCTCGCCCTGAATGAGGGTGCCGCCGAGGACGCCGCCCTTCAAGTCGCTGATGCTGGTCCCAGGCCTATTCACATCGAAGGTCCTGATCGTGAAGGCAAGGGGATCGAGCATAGTGTCCCTCTCCGGGGTCGGGAGGAATCTCTCAATGGCCTCGATCAGGAGGTCGATGTTCAACCTCCTCTGGGCCGAGACCGGAATAATGGGGACCTCCGCATATTCGCTGCCCGACAGGAAGTCCTTGATCTCCTGATAACTCTGGATGGCCCTCTCCCTGGAGACGAGGTCTATCTTGTTCTGCACGACGACCATGTGCTTGATGCCCATCGTCCTCGCTGCGAGCAGGTGTTCCCTCGTCTGGGGCTGAGGGCAGATCTCGTCAGAGCCGATGACGAAGATCGCGGCGTCCATAACCGCCGCGCCCGAAAGCATGGTCGTCATCAGGACCTCGTGGCCCGGGGCGTCGACGAAACTGACCTTCCTTAATGGGACGGCGGGCCCTCCGCAGCTCTTGCAGGTGGGGTCTATGCCGTAGCACGAAGGCGGCGGACAGCCGCCGCACTTGTAAAAGACAACATCGGCATAGCCCAGCTTGATCGTGATCCCCCTCCTCAGTTCCTCGCTGTGACGGCTGGCCCAAATGCCGGTCAAGGCCTGGACCAAAGTCGTCTTGCCATGATCTACGTGCCCAAGCGTGCCTATATTGATCTCCGACTGCCTCAAGTCCTCAGCAGGCATCTACCCCTTCTCCTCTGCCTTCCCCTCGGCCCCCTCCCCCGG
>Ga0315308_1001755_pt1 | contig 12363 bp, 7 predicted proteins | sample TDP3_MG_FD_203078 | JGI IMG/M metagenome (GOLD analysis project Ga0315308, IMG submission 203078) | Freshwater sediment microbial communities from Lake Towuti, South Sulawesi, Indonesia - TDP3 | ecosystem: Environmental > Aquatic > Freshwater > Lake > Sediment | place: Indonesia: South Sulawesi... | reverse complement strand
ATGAGCTTAATCGATGGGATAAAAGGGTATTGTATCTAGAATCTGGGCTTCTTGTTGAAGCCCTAACGCGGAGAAGAGACTATGATTTCCAGAGGATGGTTGTTGAACAACTCGCTGAGGGACGGAGCCCGAGTGAAGTCGAGGAGGTGGTTAATGAAGCCTTGAAGACATTGAAAGACGAGTATAGGGTTTATGAGTATGTGAAAAAATTCAGTGAGAGAAGGGGTAACCTCGCCGTAGTAACCCAGCTTCCAGTTAAAGGCTTCAGCGGTAAAGCTGCTATTTACGCTTCAGCGGTTACAGGAGCAAAGGTTGGAGTCGGTGTCACATTGAGAAATGGGAGAGCAGACCTAAGCCTTAGAACCAGAGATCCCTCGATAAACCTAAACGATGTGTGTAGGAAGTTAGCTGTGAAGCTAGGCGGTCATGGTGGCGGACATCCAAAAGCCGTGGGTGTGGAGGTGCCAACGGAGAGAGTGCAGGAGTTCCTCGACCTCTTAGACGCTTCCTTAAGAACGTAATAAGGTCAAGGCTTATCCATATCTTGGAACTTTTCTTGGAATGTTCTTATGCGTATTATAAGCCTTTCAATATTCGTATGCGCGACTATATCGTCCCTCCACTCCTTAGGAAGCTTCTCCCTTAACCTTCCTTTGACCCGCCCATCCATTAGGATAATGACACCTTTATCCTCAGGGCTGCGGAGTAGCCTCCCAGCCGACTGAGCTATGGCTGTTAGGCATGGAACCTCATTCGCGTATGTGAAGCCCTTCCCGCCGAACTTCGCCTCGAAGTACTTTAACAACGCGTACTGGGTTTCTGTCTTCTTTGGGTAGGGTAGGCCTACAATTGCCACGCATGCGAGGAGGCTTCGTCCTTTATCAGCCATGTCGATACCCTCGCTGATCTTCCCCGTTGCCACGCCGAAGACGAGTACTTTACTTCCTGATCTGAGGAAGTTGAGAACATCCCGTACATCTGTATCTCTTCGCTCAACGAGGATTGGGTAGGGTGTTTTCACATGGTTTAAAACGGCTTCCATAACCTCGTAGGATGGGAAGTAGAATGCCATGCTTCCATTCACGGCTTCAGAAATTCCTTCAATGTGAGCCGCGATCTTCTTCCACTCAGCCTGACCCCTCATTGGATAACGTGTTGTCACCGCCTTGTCAACAACGATTAACCTGTTCTCCTCTGGGAAGGGACTGGGAACTTCGATGGAGTCAACTCTTTCTCTATTCAACCCGAGGACATCTGTGTAATAATCCATGTCCCAGAGGGTTCCTGACATAACAACAGCGGCGTGGAGGCTGTTAATCACGGTGCAGCTGAGGGATGGATCGAGGCATTTCACCCCAATCCTGCCCTGAACACTCCCACCTTTATCCTCAACCCCGGCGACCGCGTAGCGGATGTAACCTACCTCGCTGGTGCCTAATAACGCGGTTAGGAAGGAGGCGCATCTTGAGAGATAGGAGACAGGAGTTTTCCCGTCCTCAACCCTCTTCCATCTGACCCTTTCACCTTCATCTGCGAGGTCTGAGAGGAGGTTCAGAAGCTCTCCCTCATCCTGAAGTGTAAGCTCCTTAAGGAAGAGGGACAATGTATTTTGTTGTTTTATTACTAAAACCCCTTCCTTACCATAGCGCGTGTAAGCTCGGTTTCCCAAGTCCTCAACGAGTTCCTTGAGAACCGATAAGATCCCGAAGTCCTTGGCACCGTATTGTTCAACTTCGCCTAAGGCACGTCGAATGGAGACGTTTGAAAGCTCATCGGAGAGGATTCCAGCCGCGTACCTTGGAAGGGAATGGGCTTCATCTATTATGCAATTAACCTTCTCAAGCCTCACTCCGGCTTTTCCTAGGATTGAAGCCCTTATGGGCTGTATAAGGAGGTAGTTGTAGTTGCCGACGATGACATCTGCTTGCTTCGCTAGGAACTTCGTCACTTCATATGGGCAAAGTCCCGCTTCAATACTTACAGCGTACACTTCATCGGGGAGAAACGGGCCTTCTTTCACGATCTTATAGACTGTTTGAAGCGTCCTCCAACTTGGCTTCCAACCGTTTAAAGTCCGTTCGTAGTGCTCACACGTCTGCCCGAAGGCGCCTGTTTTTAAGCTTTTACAGTATCGGAGGAAGTCTCCGTAATCTATGTCCTTAAGTTCCTTACACTCACGAACGAGGGGGCACATATCCTGTTTGCTCTTGAACATCGAAGCCGTAAACCTTAGCTCAGAGTGTTCCTTGATCCGCTTTAATTCTCGACTGTAGATCTCCAGCTGGTTCCGTGTCCGCGTTAAGGCTAGAAGCCGCTCCCCGAAGCCCGCTTCCCGCGCTATGAAGAAAGCTGTTAGGACAGAGATGCTTTTACCAATGCCGCAGGGCGCTGAGAGAAGCCCGATCCTACCGCGTTTCATAACGTTACAGGCGAATTGTATCGTGTCGAGTTGATAGGGTCGTAATTCAGGGTAGGGGAAAATCCTCTTCACATCGGTTTCTGAAACCTCCAATTGAGACCCCCAGAGTTAATAAACGGGTTTTCCCTGCTTCTAAGAGCTTAGACTGAGGTAATTATGCTTATAGGACTTACAGTCTAACCCTCGATCCAACCTAATGCTTTTCCGGAGGGGAAAATGGAAACCATGGTCATGCCATGCTTTAGAGGCCCTTGAATATAAAACTACGATCGTTGGCAGAGCCTGTTGGAAGTTGCAACTTAAGGTTTGAGAAGCGCTCTGATCAATTCGTAGTGTCTCCTTTCAAACTTGGCGAGGGTTTGGAAGAAGCCTTTACCTTTTTCATCACTTACCTTTCCAGCCATTCGAGCATAGTATTCCTCAGATTTTCTCTCAGCACTCATGGCGGCTAACAACAGGTCTTCATCGGAGGAGGTTACTTTTATGATGGGTTCCGTAAGCATTCCTTCAAATAAACGGGGTTTCCCCATTTCTTTAGCGTCAATCTTTTTTAAATCGATCCATTTCTTGTTAGCTTCAAGGTTTCTCTTAACACGTTCTAGTATCCTTAAATGAGCGAGTTCCTCGTCCGCCAGAAAGCGGAGAAGTGTCTTCCCGTTCAGGTTCTCCATCTCATTAAACTTGGAAAGATAGTAGTTACGGCTTTTTACCTCCAGTTCGATGGCGATTGTTAAACCTCTGACTATGTTCAGGTCTTTAGATTGGAGATACTCATCGAAGAGCGTAAACATATCTTCCAAAGTATTCCTCACCGGCAAGGGTATATGACAGCGGAGACTGTGGAATAAGGGTTTCCCTTTCAAACAAAGATAGAGATTTACGAGTAGCCTCTGTCAATCAAAGGGAAGAGTACCTGGATTAGTTTAATCAGATAATGGTAAAAATGACTACTTGCCAGTTTACAGTTAACAATCTTCTTATGACGATGGGAGACTTGATGGTAGCCATGAATTTTTTCAGGGAATAGAGCCTTTAAGGAAACTCGCAGCATAAAAACTCCGAGAAAACGAGGGTCTCTTCACAGTGGAAGCAGCGGAAAAAATGCCAACCATTACTCAGACGTATGAAGATGAAAGCGTTTAGGATAGGAAAATCGTCGATTTACCAATCTAATTCGAAGTCTTTAATAGGTCGATGGGCAAAGTAAAGTGGTCTCAGTGATGTAGTAGGGAGAGATAAGCAAGCAACAGACCTTGCACGCGGAAGAGGTTGTATAGGATGAGGAGATGATGGGCAAATGGATTTGTTGTTGATCGCTCCGATCTCAAGTTTAGTTTCAATTTTTTCCGCAGTTTACTTATTCTACTATGTCAGGAAACAAGAGATTGGAACTCCAAGAATGAAGGAAATTTCTGATGCTATAAGGGAAGGTGCTAATACCTATCTTAAAAGACAGTATATGACGCTGGCTGTTTTCGTCTTTGTCGTAACTTCTTTATTGGGAACCTTTTTTGGTTACGAAATGGCTTTGGCCTATCTTTTAGGCTCTGTTTGCACTAGTATAGCAAGCTTTTTCGGGATGAATGCCGCAGTAAGGGCGAATGTTAGGACGGCTAACGCTGCTAGAAAAGGATTGAACAAGGCTTTTTCTGTGGGCTTCTACGGAGGAGCGATAATGGGTTTATCCATAGTTGGAATCGCTCTACTCGGGATAAGCGTTTTATTCTACTTCTTTGGACCTGGAAAATTAGAGGTCATTCTAGGCTTCAGTTTTGGAGCGAGTGCCTTAGCGTTATTTGCGAAAGCGGGTGGAGGTATATACACAAAAACAGCTGACATAAGTGCTGATTTAGTTGGTAAAGTAGAACTGGGTATTCCAGAGGACGATCCTAGGAATCCTGCTGTGATCGCAGATAATGTCGGTGATAATGTCGGTGACGTAGCGGGTATGGGCGCAGACCTCATCGATTCCTATATAGCTGGTATTATCGCATCGATGATAATCGGTGCAACTCTAGGGGTAACATATGTCATTCTCCCTCTACTGATTGAGGCAGCGGGAATTTTATCTTCAGTGATTGGGATGCTTTTCACAAAGGTAGGCAAAAGAGAAAATCCCGGCGCAGCGCTTAATAGGGGAACCTATGCAACATGCATTATATTCGTAATCCTAAATTATATCGTTATTTATTCTCTAGGGATTGGAAATCATGGTCTGGGAGTATTCTTTGCGACGATAGCAGGGTTATTAGCTGGGTTGTTAATAGGGATGACCACTGACTTTTTCACTTCGATAGATAGATTACCCGTTAAAAAGACTGCTGAAGCTGCAAAAACTGGTGCAGCGATAAATATTCTATCTGGTTTTTCATATGGAATAATCAGCATCATACCTCCTGTGATCGGCATAGTCGTTGCGACACTAGCCTCTTGGTATATCGCAGCGTTTTATGGTCTCAGTCCAATATATGGCATAGCGATAGCCGCAGTCGGGATGTTATCAACGCTGGGCATGATCATCTCCGCTGACGCTTATGGTCCGATAGTAGATAACGCGAAGGGAATAGCAGAACAGTCTGGCTTGGGAGAAGAAGTTATTGAAGTGGCTGACAAGTTGGATGCCGCAGGTAACACTGCGAAAGCCATATCGAAGGGCTTTGCCATAGGCGCTGCGGCTTTACAGGTTCTCGCCTTGTTTACCGCCTATGCGGTGTTAGTTGAAATCGATGTAGTCAACCTTATGGACCCGAAAGTCATAGCTGGAATTTTCCTCGGCGCGATGATGCCTCCAGTGCTTTCAGCACTGTTGATATTAGCTGTAAGCAAGAACGCTTTTAAGATGGTTGAAGAGGTTAGAAGGCAGTTCAGAGAGATACCGGGTCTACTCCAGGGTGATGGTAAGCCTGATTATAAGAGATGCGTTGATATGGCAACCAAGGGTGCTTTGAAGGAACTCGTTATACCATCTGTGGCAGCTATGACCGCTCCTTTATTGGTTGGATTCATACTTGGCGTTCAAGCTCTTGGAGGTTTCCTAGGAGGTAGCATCATCACAGGAATAGTCTTCGCGTTACTAATGGCTAATTCAGGTGGAATGTGGGATAACGCTAAGAAACACATAGAGGCTGGAGCCTTTGGTGGTAAGGGGTCTGATGCTCATAAGGCAGCAGTCATAGGCGATACCGTTGGAGACCCGTTCAAGGACACCGCTGGTCCTTCTCTTAACACCATGATCACCGTCATGGCCCTAGTTGCTTCAGTTTTTGCCCCACTCATCGTTATGTATTCCTTATTCGGATGATCATTTTTCAAGTTTAAGGATGTATTTAGGAACAGAAGCGCAAACCATTTACTTGCGCTAAACCATAATTTTATCAATTTAACTGTGAGGGAACAGTTAATGGTTTTAAAAGGAAAAAAGACATGGGAAGTCGAAACATGATGACCTTGGCTTGCGATGGATGAAAAAATGTTCCTAATTGAAGTAGGTGTTTATAGCCACATATCAGCGATGAAACGCTAAATTCAAGCTGCAATCCTTGAAATTAGCTAAGAATAGGGGTAGAGGTTTTGTGAAATAGGAATTCGGGTTATGTTCATGAATCTACGCTAGAGTCTGTTAATTCCATTACGGAGAAATATAGAGAAAGGTTTAAATGCATTTTGTTAATAATATTTCAAATATAACGTCACTTATCTGTAGGGATGAACCCGAAACTACGCTCTAAGTTGAAAAGTTGCCCCAAGAGGGCTTCTAGTAAGGGAGAACCTTCTATCGACTCATCATCCGCAGAAATTAAGGCGAAGAGCGTTTTTGGGATGCCAGTCAGGCATTTCGACGGTTTATCCCATTCAGGTGTCAGTGATTTAATAGAATCCTTCAAATACACGTCTTTCCAGAGTAGAAACCTTGCCCGATGCCTCGATGTCTTGTTAAAAATGTTAACAGACCCTACTAGACCAGTTGTCTTCATGGGTTTAGCTGGGGCCATGGTTCCCGGTGGTATGAGAAAGGTTGTACGGGACATGGTTAAGCTACACATCGTGGATGTCCTCGTTTCGACAGGGGCAAACCTTCTACACGATTTACATGAAGCCCTAGGTTTCCACCATTACGTTGAAAACAAGCAAGTCAGCGATGTGGAGCTAAGGGAGATGCGTGTGGATAGAATCTACGACACCTACGCTCATGATAATGAGTTTATACAAACTGACCTATCCATCGTAAACTTCGCTGAAACCCTGATGCCACGTCCATACTCAAGCAGGGAGTTTCTCTACCTTCTTGGAAAGCAGTTACAGGATAAAGAATCGATTCTCGCGACAGCAGCTGAGGAGAACGTGCCTATCTTTTGCCCAGCCCTCAACGACAGCTCAATAGGGATCGCTCTCACCGCGCATAGGGCCAAGAAGCTAAAGGAGGGAAAAAAGTATTTCCTGATAGACCCTATTGAGGATAACTTAGAGATCCTTCGGATCAAGGAGGCATCTGGGAAAACTGCGACGATCTATATTGGGGGAGGGGTTCCAAAGAATTACATCCAACAACTAGAGCCTATGGCCGAAGTAGTCGGGTCTAATGTCCAGGGACATGTCTACGCGGTGCAGATAACAACCGATGATCCTAAATGGGGTGGTTTATCAGGATGCACCCTTGAGGAAGCACAGTCTTGGGGTAAGCTAACCGCGGAAGCTTTCCACGCCACAGTGTACATGGATGCGACAATAGCTCTGCCCTTTCTCTTTAGAGCCCTTGTGGAGAAGAAGGAGCTGTGGTATCCAAGACCGCGGCTGAAACAGGATTGGCATCAACTAGTTGATTCAATCTAGAGCCTACACAGCCTCACTCCTTCTCCTTCGAAGGGGTTTTGGTCATCCATATATAGGTTCGAGCTTCTGAGAAACCGGCCTTCTTAAAGAAACTAATCGCTTTAAGATTATCGCCTTCCGTGTCGACGATAACCATTCTTACACCTTGTTTAAGCATTCTCTTCTCCATCTCCGAGTATAATCTTCTTCCCATCCCCGTCCTTTGGTAGCTCCTCTTCACGCCGAGCCAAAGGAGATAACCGTATTTCCACGCTGTACCAGGCTTCTCAACCGTTGTACCGATGGCGAAGCCGACTATTCTCCCTTCAACCTCTGCGACTAAACAAAGCTCGGGTTCCGTGTTAAAATAATGTGTAACCTCGTATTCATCCCATGTGCGGTAGAGGAGGGGAAAAGTTGCACTTGTGAAAAGTCTTTCCCCTAGATGATAGACGGCGGGTAGGTCATCGATGGTCATTTCCCTTATAGTCACAGAATGCTTTCTACCACTTCTCATACCAAGTTAGCCACTCCACTGCTGAAGGATAGACTTACACAGCGTTCAATAAAAACTATAATGTCTAATTGTTGATGAGTACCCTATAAAATGTTGAAAGTGTAGATTTGAATTATACAAAGGGAACTCCAAATCAGCCGATTGCTTGACACAGTAAAGCTTCCTGCATAACAGAATAGGACAGATTGTGAAGAGCATAATAAGGTCAATTTAATTATTCATCTGTTTACCATGCTTCTCTTAACAGCGTACCTCTGGTACTTCGCTGGAAACTTGCTGCGAAACGTAACTAAGTCCTCCGCTTTTCAAGCTTCTTGAGACTGTCCCTTGACTGGCTTAGTTAAGATATGATTTGATCGGTGAGGGTATTAGCCTACCATAACTATTCCTCTGTTTATATTTTGTGGCTGTGTATGTGTGCTACGGAATTTTGTATTGCTTGGTAAAGAACGTCTCAATATGGTCAGTTGTATGTTCTTGACTTAAAAGCGTTCTCTGCTCGCTTGATGAAAAATTCCGGGAGTGCTAAGAACGCCAGACTTGATGTCAGTAAAACCACGATCCATTGCGTTGTATCAAGAGGGGTTGTTCCGAGGAGGTTCTGAAAGAAGGGCATGTAGACTACTAGCAGTTGGATGAGAGCGGAAGAGGCGACAGCAGCTAGTAACCATCTATTTGAAGTCGGATTCAGCCGGAAGACTGATCTTGTCTCAGATCGGCAGTTAAAGATAACGATGAGTTCAAAGAAGACTATTTGTGTGAACGTCATCGTGCGCGCGACAACTTCATTCGCAGTTATCAGGCCCCAGTAGAACGATGCCATAGCACCTATTAGCATAAGGAGGGTAGAGGCTAGGATGAAGAGCTTGCATCTGCTCAGGAGCCCCTCCTTAGGGTTCCTCGGTCTTTGTTGCATTACATCAGGGTCTGGTGGGTCGAACCCTAGAGCTGCGGCTGGCAACCCATCAGTAACAACATTAACGAAGAGGATTTGAACAGGGAGGAGGGGAAAGGGTATTCCGAGAACGGTAGCTAGGGGTATAAGGGCGACTTCGGCGAAGTTTACGGCGAGAAGGAAACGAATGAACCCAGCTATGTTATCGTAGATCCGTCTCCCCTCCTCGACCGCCGTCACTATTGTTGCGAAATTATCGTCTGCGAGGACCATGTCTGAGGCCTCCTTCGAGACCTCAGTGCCTGTGATACCCATCGCGATACCCATGTCAGCGTTCTTAAGTGCCGGCGCATCGTTCACCCCATCTCCAGTCATTGCGACGATGTGGCCCTTCTTCTTAAGTGCCCTCACAATCCTAGTCTTGTGTTCTGGCGAAACCCTGGCATAGATGACTACGTCCTCTATAACCTCATCAAGCTCGGTATCGTTCAATCGATCTACCTCCGCGCCGGTAAGAACTATTCCCGAGCCTTCGATGAGGCCGAGTTCCTGGGCGACGGCGACGGCTGTCGACTTGTGATCGCCGGTAATCATCACGACTTTAATCCCCGCCTCCTTACAGGTCATGATCGCCCTTTTAGCCTCCTCCCTTGGTGCATCGATCATCCCAACTAGGCCAACGAAGACCATGTTCCTCTCGACATCAACTGGATCGTATTGAGCTACACTAGGTAACTGTTTGTAAGCCGCGCCGAGCAGCCTTAACCCATGACTAGCCATCTCTTGATTCAAATCCAAAATCTTCAGCTTTTCTTCCTTGCTCAGGTCGCGCTCCCCTCCGTTATTGAAGATGCTATTACAACATTCTAAAACAACCTCGGGGGCTCCCTTCATGTAGGCGAAGACGCCTTCGTCCGGCGCCTTGTTGATCGTCGTCATCCTTTTCCGCTCAGAAGAGAAGGGCACTTCGTCAATACGTGGTGAGGATTCCCTAAGTTCATCAAACATTATCCCGGATTTCGCGGCTGCGACAAGGAGCGCACCCTCGGTGGGATCACTTCTAATCCTCCAGAACTCACCTTCCTGAACTAAATCCGCGTCGTTGCAGAGTGCTACTGTCTGCATTAACCTTGATATCCCTGTATCGTGTAGACTGTCAACAGACATCTCGTCTCGGAGTAGTTGTCCCTCCGGTCTATAGCCTTCCCCTGTGACCTCGACCAAGTCCCTACCTACATATAGCTGCTTGACTGTCATCTCGTTTCTCGTCAATGTACCAGTCTTGTCAGAGCAGATGACTGTAACTGAGCCCAACGTCTCCACAGATGAAAGCCGCCTCACTACAGCGTTTTTTAATGCCATCCTAGCTACGCCCAAGGCTAGGGTAACGGTTACGATCGCCGGTAACCCCTCGGGGACCGCTGCGACGGCTAAGCTGATCGCGACCATGGAGACCTCAACTGGGTTTAGACCCTCCAACATCTTGGCTGCGAAGATGATGATTATAATAGCTACGACAAGTAAGCCGATCTGTTTCCCAAATCGATCCAGCTTTTGCTGTAAGGGGGTTTCAGTCTGCTCTTCGGCTTGGACGAGCTTAGCTATCTTCCCGAGCTCGGTTCCCATGGCTGTGGCAACGACCACAGCTCTTCCCCGACCACTCATCACACTGGTGCTCATGTAGACCATATTCCCCCGGTCCGCAAGTGGTGTTTCAGGGTTAAAGTCACGCGCCAATTTACGGACAGGGGTGGATTCCCCCGTCAAGGAGGACTCGTCCATCTCTAAGCTTGCAGTGTGCAGTAGCCTCGCATCGGCAGCTACTCTATCCCCTGCCTCCAGAAGCAAGATATCCCCTTGAACAACCTCTCGGGCGGGAATCTCAGTTGTTTCACCATCACGCATCACGCGAGCCTTGGACGCAGTTAAATTCTTCATTGCCTCAAGTGCTTTCTCAGCACGCCTCTCCTGTACGAACCCAAGGAGGGCGTTAGCCAAAATTATTAAGGTAATTACAAGAGCATCTGTTACCTCACCTATAAGCGCTGAGATGATTGTCGCCGCGAGGAGTATAAGGACGAGAATGCTCTTAAACTGGCTGAGAAACGTCTGTAGAGCTGAGACGCGTTTGGTCTGGTTGAGCTCATTTGCTCCGTGTTGTCGAAGCCTATACTCAGTCTCTGTAGCCTTCAGACCCTTTTCAGATGTTTGTAATAAGGCTAGGGTTTCCTGTGTAGGGGTCGCATGCCAAGTCACACCAATTATCTGGTTTGGAAGACTTTCACCTACCCCATCTCTAACCATTGTGACTGCGAACTCCCGACTATCATGACAGAAGTATGAAAAATGAACCTTGGTATTACGAACGTAACGTCCTACAGCATATGTTTCATTGGAACTGTATTTGAACTCGATTCGTGAAGTACTCGAACTAGGTAATGGGTCAAAATAATCTTCGAGTATTTTAAAGCAGCATGCGTAGGTTCGAGTGCCACTATCATGTGGAAAATAACCCGCGAGAATTATGTGAGTAAGCTTTTAAGGCATACCTGATTACTAGGGTTAGTATAATCTTTTATTCGGATTAGTTTGTAAAAACCGTGGATGTTCACACCTTATTAGGTGCGGATACTTTCCTTTGATGATCCTAAAAGATTGAAACAAGGTTTTCGCCGGAGAATGAGGTAAAGAATGATTTTGAAGATTGTCAGAGAGACCTTCTCAGAAAAACCTGTACTTCGGAAATGCAGTAAACCTCTGCATTTGACATCTTGAGTTCATGGTTTTACTATAACTCTTCGTTGTATGTGAGAGTGCAAGGGTATTGAACGCGTCGCTGTTATACTATTACTTACTTGAATAGCACTACTTGAGCCTCGAAGGTTGTGGCGAGGAAAATATTGTAGATGATAAGTAGTAATAATCCCTCACGGTGTGTGAGCTTCCTGAGCTCTAGGAAATACCACATGAAGAGGTTGGCGAGGAGGAGGAAAAATATGAGGGTTGAGAAGACGCTTATGTTCACAGTAACCGGGGCGACTAAGAGAACGATGCCGAGGTTTAAACTTGCGTTCGTCATGCAAGCGCCTATAGCGTCGCCTAGGGCCAAATTATAATGCTTAGTCCTTAAAGCCGCTAAGTTAACTGACAACTCCGGTAGGGATGTGCCCACTGCTACGACTGCTGCTCCGATAACAGTAGGAGCTATACCTATGATTGAAGCCACGTTCAAAGCTGAGTCCACGGCGAAGCTTGAGCTTATGACAACACCTCCGATTCCTGCGAGGAGAAAGGCCGTTGTTGATAGAATGGGTACCTTATCCACATGGGGAATTTTAGACGTATTCGCTTTTCTATGTCTCCGATGTCTCCTCACAATGTTCTGCTTCAAGGAATAACCGCAGAAGAAGACGAAGAGGGCTAGTAATACGACACCGATGAGTTGTCCCGCTTCCTTGATGAAAAGTAGGAAGAGGGGACCACAGATGTTAGGAACAGTATAGCTGAGAGGTCTCTGAACGTCCACTTAGAGACCTTCATGGGTTTTAACAGGGCGACGATGCCGACGATGAGGCAAATATCGGTGATGTTGGAGCCGAGGAGGTTACCAACAGATACTCCTATGTTACCCTTTAACACAGAGGATATGGAGACAGCTAGTTCAGGTAGAGATGTGGTAACCGAGATTATGAGGAAGCCAATAACCAACTCGTCGAGCCTTGT
>Ga0315308_1001753_pt1 | contig 12373 bp, 11 predicted proteins | sample TDP3_MG_FD_203078 | JGI IMG/M metagenome (GOLD analysis project Ga0315308, IMG submission 203078) | Freshwater sediment microbial communities from Lake Towuti, South Sulawesi, Indonesia - TDP3 | ecosystem: Environmental > Aquatic > Freshwater > Lake > Sediment | place: Indonesia: South Sulawesi... | reverse complement strand
TATTCTGCCGCTTTCATAAACCTCTTCGAAAGTTGAGGGTGTCGTAGGTTGCCCATGCCAGCCGTTTCCATTAATCCACCAAATCAGATACAGTCGATGAGCAGAACCATTTTGAACTATTTCCTGAGCCATCTTTTCAGGAAGTTCGTAACCGATAGAGATTACCTGGCTTCTATTAAGAGTCAACAAGGACCAACCGTAAAAAACATCGTGAGCAAGCAACCGCCCCCCGTCATGTATGTTGCTTTTCAACCATTGCAGTGCATTGACCGTGTCTTGACTGTCTATTGATGGCACGGTGTTTTGCAGCATCGATGTGGGCACATAATATGGATACAAGGTGTAATATGGGAAAGGAGTCCTATTCGGCAACACTATAAAACCTAAGGTCAAAGTTGCTAACATCAAGCCAACGGCTATTCGGTACACATTCAATCGAAAGCGGGAGATGGCTTCCGTAGTGTAGAAGGCTAAAGGATACGTAAGCATCAGTGTCCAGCGATAAGGAAATCCCGCAATGAAAGCATTTGGACTAATCAACGAGGATGCGAGCGCAATCAAGATCCAGAAAATCCAAGCTTTCAGCTCTAGGTTGCCGCCAAAATGTTTAGCACCCAACAACACTAGGGGCAGCAAAGGCAAGTAGCAGAACACAAGAAAGCCAAAATTGTTTGCTACCATATCAAAGTAAGAGGCAAAACCAAAAACCGCCAACCATCCCTCAGACTCCCTCGCAGGAAAACCACTGACAATAGAAAAGCTAGATGAAACAACATAATTTGCGTAAACAATAACCAAAAACAACAGCGCAGCTGGCACAGAACTTGTCACAAGTCTTCGCACTTCAAGGGGTTTGCTGTCAAGATGCAAGCGGATGATTGTAGCAACGACTATGGCAAACATAACAACAGCTACAAGCGGATGAGCTAAGACAACTGAAATCATAGCCAACGAAAGAAACACGCCGTACTTCCAATGATTTCCATTCTTCTGAAGAAAGGTTAGAGCCACAAACAGAAAAATCAAGCTAAGCTCGTTCCTGAGCATGTCCCATGAGACTCTTAACGCCACGAAGTACAAAGTTGCAATGAAAGCCACAAGCAAACTCTTCTTATGCGACCAAGAAAACGCTTTTCTGGCGTAGAAATACACGGCGAGAGCAAGAAAGCCAAGGAGCAACGGAGGCATAACCTTCAGCGAAACTACAATAGGAATTCCCATGGAGGTGACTCCCATAAGTATCACATAGAAAAGCGGGGCCATCGCGATAAAGTTCCAGAAACCCACACCTTCTCTCAGCCAAATTAGAACATTTGGAACGTAGTAGCCAAGCGTGTCGAATCCAACTATGTAAGGGCCTACGAGAATCTCGGGTATAGCCCTTACAGCCAAAGGTATGAGGAAAGCTAGGAAAGGAAAGATTCTAGGATTAAACCGTGGTTTGAAGAACATGGTTCTCTGCAGTGACTACGCCTGTTTTCGCTGTTTTCATCCACTTTCGCGGTCTCTTCAAAACTATTTGAACAAATGCGTAGAGAGCCACCAGGTTTTGAACCATCCAATAAGCGTAGACGAAGGGCAACCACAGCAGATTTCTAATTTTCCTAGGTTTTGTTAAATAAATCAAAGCTGTTGCAATCAGAAGCAATGTTATCGTGTTAACGAAGGCAAGACCTTGAGTCATAAAAGCCAAAACTAAATCAGGTGAAAACGGAAAGACTAGAGAAAACAATCCTAAGAGGTAACCTAGTGCACACGGAAGGAACATATAAGGTCCAGTCAAAGTCATTTCGGCGTCAATGCTCTTTCTGTTAGGGTTCCGGAGAAGTCTTCCATATTTCAGTGAAACCTCCATAGACCCCCTGAACCATCTGATTCGCTGCCTGAGCAGCTGAGTAAGATTTGTAGGGTTTTCTTGCCATGATCGCACATTTGGAGCATACTTGATGTTGTGGTTTCTTTCTGTTAGTTTGGCTGCCATTTCCATGTCTTCTGATAGGGCTTGGTCGTCCCAGCCGCCGACGCCGTCGAGAACGTTTCGTCTTATGAAGTAGCAGCTGCCTGTTAAGGGCACAAACAGGTTGAGGGCGTCTTTGCCTCTTATGTAGGTTTCATACCGCACCGCTTCTTCGTATGAGATAAACTTAGTCAACATATTTTCCTGAGCATTTATCGAGCAGGCTCTGCCTTGAACCGCAGCTATTGAGAGATCCTTAAAATATTCGGCTGTTCTATGCAGCACATCATGCTCGGGAACATTGTCAGCATCGAACACTGCCACAATCTCACCTTTCACATGCTTTAGAGCGCAGTTTAAGGCTGAAGGCTTGCCGTTTGAGGTAGATTGGTGGATGATTCTTATTTGGTCAGAATATTTTGCGGCGTATTCTGTGCATATTTTGGCGGTTTTGTCCGTCGACCCATCCTCAACGACAACGATATCTTTCTTTTCTGACGGGTAATCAAGTTTCAACAACGACATAAGGAGTCTGTCCAACACCCTCTCTTCGTCTTTCGCTGGAACTATAATCGAGAAAACCGGTAGGCTTTCCCCGTTTGTCTCTCTCACTGCGATACTTTTTTGGCGTGCCTTTCGCAGATGTTTTACACCTGCGGCCAGAACTGGTATGTTATAAACGCTCCAGATGTAAAGAACAGAGAGCACAAAAACGACTAAAACATAGAGCGGATTCAGTCTTTTTCAGGCTCCCTCGGCTTTAGGTGCACAGAGTTTGAACAGTTGGCTTCAGTCACTTTGCATCAGAGGCTTTTTAACAGTTAAGGAAGGGTCCGAATCAAAATCTGCTTCATGACGGCGTGTTCATGTAGGTTATGGTCAAATACTTGACAAAGCCAGAGTCTTTCGTCCATTGAACGGCTGATCTGTTTCCCCAGTCTTGGGCGATCTGACTAAGTTTTTGAGCAAGGTTGTCTCCTACCTCGCGCATTAGGCGGCTGACCTTGCTCTCCATAGCTTCTTCGAGTTTGTTCAAGACTGAAGTTAAGACTCTTTGGAGAAGGCGGCTGCGAACCCTCTCGACAACAATTATGGCTAAATCTAGACACGCTCTCTCTACCTTTGTCAACACTCTGAACCATACGCCTCGTCGAAGAGCACGAGTCTTGACTTTGACTATTTCGCTTCGCATGAGAGTGGTTCGCTTTTCACCCAACATGTTTTTCATCACTTGATTCCAAGTTTTTCGATTTTACACCTGACTAGGTTGCCCTCTTCGATGTTTAGGGCAGCTCTGACCTCTCTGGGAACGGTTATTCGGCCTTCTTTTCTCACGTACACCGTGAATTCTACTGCCTTCTCCTCAGACAAGCGCTTCTTGCCTCGAAAAACGTCGTTTTTCTATTTTTTCTGTCAATAAAAGTCTGTCCAACATTCACAAGTATCTGAGCATAATATTTTTGCGACACCCCTAACTTTTTCTCCTTGGCAACTGTCGCTTTTCATCAAATTTCGCCGATTTCTTTTAACGGTTAAGGAGTTGTCTGAGTTGAAATCAGACTCGAAATGCATACAGAGCCTGTTTTTAGGCTTTAATTGTCGTCCGCAGAATTTCTTACAAGTTGATTTTGAGCTTCTCAGAGAGATTGCCTAAGTCAGAGACAACGTATACGAATGCTAGTCTCCGCCATCTGCCCCACCTCTCCGCTGCTTGTTTTCGCACGATCTGTATTGCTTCCTGTTTAGGGGGCTGCGGTCGATGTGGAAAGAAAAGTTTGTGGAAGATTTGGGCGCTCCAGATGTCTATTGGAAAGGCTTCGCCGTGGGGCAATATTATTTCTGATGAGTACTCGCCTATTCCCTTCAGCTTTTTCAGCTCTGCCCTAGCTTTTTCAAAGGGCATCTGCAGCAATTCTTTAATTGTTGGACAGGTTTGCTTTTGGACGGCCTCTGCGATGAATTGAAGGTATCTTGTTCGATAGCCGAGTTTGCATTTCTTTGTCAGTTCTTCGGTTCCAGCGTTCATTATTGATTTTGGTGAAGGCCACGTGTATGTTGTCTTGTGGTCGAATGTGAGTTTTTCTCCGTAGTTTGTGATGAGGAGTTGGAGCATTTGGTCGGTTCGGCTGATGGGGGCGTTTTGCAGAGTTATTGCTAATATGGCTGAGTTGAAGATATCGGTACGGAGCATTGCGCCTCTTCGCATTCCATATAAGTCATGTATTGTGTGTTTCAGAATTAGGTCGGTTTTGACAGCTTGATAAAATTCTAAGATGTTATCTCTCAATCCAGCTCCCTCTATAACCATCTCAATGACTTCAGTTTCTTCACTGTTTGTTAGTTTGCGACGAGAGAAAATCGTGGCTAGAATCTTCGGCTTTTCCAGACTTCCCTCCGATTCTAGTCTTATTCCAATAGGCTTTCCTGATGAAAGGTGCAGCGCTGTCCAGACCCTTCCTGCCTCGTAGACTTCTAATGGGTTGTGCCAAAACCAGCCTGCCGGATTGTGCACTGTGAGTTCGAAACTGTATGGAGGAATAGCGTCTAGTTCCTGAGAGAAGGTGCGCATAAGGCTCTAGCCTTTTTCAGGTCCTGCTATTTCCGTACATTCCCATATTGTCGCCTTTATGATTGAGCTTTTTCTGCGAGATGCACCGATGCTACCAGAAGTCCATTGTAAGAAACTGTTTTTTCGGAAACAGTGTCCTTAGTAGCCGATTTGTTCTCTCTTGGCTTAGAGTCGTCTCCACCTTTAACTCACCAGTTTTTAAGGATTCGACAGATTCGGAGACACCGAAAACTAGTTTTGTCAAGACGTCGCGGGTTAGTGTGACCTTGAAATCAATTGGTTGATTTGTCCACACGAGTGACTCAACATTTCCATTGGCTTTTTGTAAGAAGACACTGTGCCCCTCGCATTCTATTTGCGTTAAGACGCTTCGTTCTTCTAATTTCTTTAAACGATTGGCGAAGACTGATGCGAGTTCGTTGAGGAATCTTTGAGTGTCAAGGATTGCATACATGAAAACGCCCATGGACTCGGATTCAAGGAACCCTATGGCTGGAAAAATCTTTTCGTATGCAGGGTCTCGGAGAGAGCCAGCCACTATCGCCGCTACTTTCTTCTCGACGAACTTGTTGTTGACTTTTTCCACAAGTGATTTGGCTATTTTTTCGAAATCGTGTTTGGGGTTGACGACTACCTCTCCAAATTCCCCTCGGTTGAGTCTCTTCTCCAAGCGTGCATGAACATAACCGACAACGCGGTTTTGGTTATCTAGCGCAACCCAGTTTATGTTGTCTTTTTTGCGCAGCATACGTCTGAAAGCCTCTGTGTCTCGAGAAGCCGCACCTACAAATTCTTTCGAGAACTCGTTGTAAACATTGAGCATCTGTGGGATGTCTTCCTTCCTAGCCTCTCGCAATTGGATTTGCATGGTTAATCGCCCCACTGCCAATGCAGAATGCGCAGCAACATTTCAATGTCGCCCGCTTCGCCTCGCCTAACCACTAGTTTTTGTGTCTTAGCAGCTTCTTCCCAGGTCACAACGTTTCGCATTATTTTGGTGTACGTTTGTAGGTCCGTGGAAAAGTCAATGTCAGCTGTTGTAGAAGCCTTCTTCAATCTTTGAAACCCCCCCTTTCTAAATCTAAAGGCTAGGATTCCAACATCTGTAAGCTGTATGGTTACGGATTTTTCCCATCCCTCCAGCTTCCTTGAGGCGATTTTGGAGCCTTTTAGTGAACGATTGAGTTGTCGAACCCACTTGGCAAAAATAGCGGGATAGTCGAGGTATTTCATGTACGTGCGCCAAGTCATTATGTCAACGAATCCTAAGCGATGATATATTCTGTGAGCTGGAAAGTCAAGCCCAGTGTAGAGTGAGGCGTTTGAGGCTCCACTGTTCTTTGCGTATTCAAGAGAGAGTTTCATCAAATTGCTCACTATGCCCTTCTTTCTGTAGTCGGAATCTGTGCAGACGCCAGAGATCCCGCCTGTTTTCGAGTAGACGCCTTCGCCCATATGCAGCTGTTTGAGCACAATCTCTACACTGCTCACGGGTTTGCCGTCAGCTTCGCCTATGAAAACGTGTTTTGGAAGAACCTTATTCCGCCTATACCATTGCATGAGCTGTCGGGGGGTTGTGGGTCCAAAGCATTCGCTGAAGAGTTTGGCTAGATGAGTCTCGTCTCCCTTCCGATAGTTGCGGACCACGTACTGCACAGGTTTCTCCATCTGATGGCTCCTCGCAATTTAGTTGAATCGCTTTTAACCTAAACGTTGAGCTGAACATTAAAACCTTTTTCTGCCAAGCCCCTACGAATTAGGGTAAGGTTGAATTACCAGAAGCTGTATCAAACCTAAACGTGAACCTCAAAACCGTATTAGGCGCAGCTGCGATTGCTGTTCTCTTCTTCTTCGCTATCATATTCGCTTGGTCCACTGGAGCAGAAATCGCTTTTGAAGTGAAGGTGACGAGACTAATTATCGCTGCTATGCTGTTTGTTGTCGGTTTCGGAATCGCCTACTACATAACCAAAAAGCCAAAAACAATTGTTCAGAGGCTGGAAGTTTCTGGACAGATGAAGGCGGTTGCGCTCAGATGCCCAAACTGCTCGGCTTCGGTCGACGCTAACCAAATTAGAATCGTGTCTGGCGTGCCCTACGCAACATGCACCTACTGTGGACACACATTCGAGGTAACTGAGGAGCCAAAATGGTGAAGTCACATCTTCTGCAGACTGCACTAATTGCTGCTTTCATTCTGGCTGCGTTTGTTGGCACCGCGTCCGGGCAGGTTAAGCAGTATCGTATTGAGCACGAATGGGCAAAAGTTTGGATTAACCAAAACGGTTCAATAGATTTGCTTTATGACATAGGTTTCACAGCCGATTCAGGTAGTTTCAGTTGGGTTGAAATTGGTCAACCTAAACGTGACTTCACTATAGGGACAGCCTTAGACCAATATGGATACACACTAACGACTTCGGACGTTAGTTCATCAACCGACTTCAAAGCACGTGTTGACTTTAACTCGCCTCTACCAGCTGGACAGACTATTAGGTTCAACATTACCACAAATGTTGCCAAAATGATATACGAAGACACAACAAACCCTGACAACGTTGGCATGCAGTGTATTCCGGCGTGGTGGGTGTCAACTTCTAGCGTGCGCGCACTAGGAGTAGATGACCTCCGAGTGTCAATTGTTATGCCTTCTGGCGTCAATGTAAGCATGGTGAAAACATTAGAATCAGCGTTCTGGAACAACACGTCCCTTGAACCTGATGGTCGTTTAGCAGTTTATTGGAATAAAACAAACCTTTCACCAGACGAACGATTTAAGGTTGGAGTTTCGTTTCCAAAGGAGTTTGTGCAGAGTTATGAGACTCAACCTTCGGGCATAACTGCTTTTTTGCAGCAGTATGGACCGCCGCTTTTGATGCTGGGATTTTCTGTCGCTGTGATAGGCGCTGTTGTCTATGTGGTTCGCAAAAGACCATATTTAATGCCCAAAATCAGCATGGAAACCCTCGGAATAAAACATGGTTTAACAGCCGTGGAGGCTTCTTACCTTTTAGATGCAAAGCCCACTATGATAGTCACAGAAATCCTCTACAGTCTCTTGCAGAAAAGAGCTACATGGGTTGAGTCCACAACTCCCTCGCTCAAACTGAAAATCACGCAACCCTTTCAAAACAAGGCTGGAACGCAGGAAACACCTCTACGCTACTATGAAATCGACTTTCTCAACGCAATCAAGGAGGAAGGAACCCTCGACGAAGAGAAACTGGCGCACTCTGTGGTTTTTCTCAGAGACACTGTAGAAGGAAAACTGCACGGGTACTGCAGACGCGACACAATCGACTACTACAGAAAAATCGTGGCGAAGGCTTGGGAGCAAGTGGAACAGGCGGGCACACCTGAGTTAGCCTCCAAAGCCTACGACGAACAACTCCTGTGGCTTTTCCTCGACCCAAACTATCAGTCACGCACTCAAACAGCGTTTCGGGACAGAGCCTTCGAGCCAAGCCCCTTCTGGCTCTGGTATTGGTACGGCTATCAACACTACTACTCCAACCCCACGTATAGACCAAACGTGGAAACCCCAACTCAAGCCTCGAAACCGCCAACAATTCCGGGCGCCGACTTCGCCAACAACATCGCAACCGCCGTGGAAACCACCTCAAACAACATTGTTGGCAACCTTGAGAAATTCGCCAACGCAATTGTTCCAATGCCAGCGGCTGCGAAGGCTTCAACCAAGCCTGCTCACCACGGTTCCAGTTGCGTCTGCGCGTGTGCAGCCTGCGCTTGTGTCTGTGCATGTGTGTCGTGCGCCTGCGCCTGTGCTGGCGGAGGGGCTGGCTAAAAAAAGAGGAAGGCATAATCTTGAGTTTCTTGCGTAAGGTCTTTCGTGCGCCCAAGATTCCGCGAGGTCGTTACACCTATCGAGGAAGAGACAAATTTGTTGGTTTGGCACTTCAGCTCCGTGTCGAGCCTGACGGTCAAGGGCTTCTGGTCATAAACGCCAACACAGTCCTGTATCTAAACGAGACAGCCGTGGCTCACGCCTACTTTTTCATGCAGGGAATGCCAACAGACACCGCTGCGAAGAAGATTCAAAGCATTTACAGAGTTGACCAGAAAACCGCAAAAAGAGACCATGAAAAACTCATCTACACAGTTAGCACTCTGGCGCAGACAGAGGAAGTCTGTCCAATCTCGTTTCTCGATGTTAAGAGCGTCGAACCCTTCACGCAGCAGTTATCAGCCCCGCTTCGCATGGACATGGCGCTGACCTTCAAGTGTCAAAACAACTGTGTTCACTGCTACGCTGGAGGTCCACATGAAACTGAAGAGTTAACAACCGAACAGTGGAAAACGGTCATCGACCGCCTGCACCAAATCGGCGTGTTTATACTCACCTTCACAGGGGGCGAACCAACTCTTCGTGAGGATTTGCCCCAGCTACTGCAATACGCGCAGGACAAGGGAATGGTAACTGGGTTAGTCACAAACGGAAGAAGACTGAAAGACAAAGGCTACGTGAAAACTCTTGAAAAAGTCGGACTCGACTTTGTTCAAGTTACCCTGGAGTCGCACAGGGAAGAAATTCACGATTTGATGACGGAGACAAAGGGAAGCTGGAAAGAAACAGTCGCAGGGATTAAAAACATCATTTCAACTAAGATTTATGCCACAACAAACACAACCCTAAGCAAATACAACACATCGGATTTTTTGGAAACAATCGACTTCATTAAAAAGTTGGGAGTTGCCGCGTTCGGCTGCAACAGTCTAATTTATTCTGGGAAAGCCAACTCTATAAGCGACAAATTTGTTGTTCCGATTGAAACATTGAAGGAGCTGTTGCCTAAGGTCCGCGAAAAAGCCAATCAACTCGGGTTAAGATTTCTCTGGTACACTCCAACTCAGTACTGCCGTTTCGATCCAGTCAGCCTAGGCTTAGGAGTCAAGTCGTGCACCGCGGCTATGATCAACATGTGCGTGGGACCAAACGGCGACATGTACCCATGCCAGAGCTACTTTGAGAGACTCGGCAACATCCTCAGAGACAACTGGGAGAAAATCTGGAACCACCCGCTCGCAACAAAAATAAGGAACAGAGAATACATTGAACCAAAATGCAAAGACTGCCCCCAACTGCAAATCTGCGGCGGGGGGTGCCCGCTGGAACTCCAAAAAACGAATTACGTGTGCGCTGAGACCCAATAATTCGATGCTTTAAACTAGCTTTTTCTGTTTTTCGCCTGAAACTAAGCTTGAGACTCTTGTCCCTATTAGGCGAATTTTTCTTTCCCGTCGCAGATAGGGCTGCATTAGTTCGTGTGCTGTTTTCTCGAAGTCCGAAAGCCTATTCGTCAAGAATGGCAGGGTTTTACTGTGGGTGTGCGTTTCAAAGTTTTCGTAGCGAACTGTTATTGTGACTGTTTTGAAGAGAAAGTTGTATTGCTTCACTTCTTTGTAGACTTCTTCACAGAGTTTGTCAAGCGTCTGAAAGACAAAACCCCAGTCAGATGTGTCTTTTTCAAACGTCACGTTTCTGCCAATAGACTTTACTACGCCTCGCAACCCCACTTCGCTTCGGTCGATTCCCTGAGCAAAAAGATACAGTTGAGTGCCTATGACACCGAACTTCTCAACCAGCACAGATGGGTCGTAATTGGCGAGGTCTCCGATTGTCTTGATGCCTAGTTTGTTTAGTTTCCGCGCGGTTTTCTTGCCCACCCACAGCAGCTTGTCAATGTCTAAGGGCGCGAGGAAAGTCTTCACATCCTTCTCTTCCACCACAGTTAAGCCGTCTGGTTTTAGGAAGTCGCTGGCAATTTTTGCGACCAGTTTGCTTGGTCCAACGCCAATTGAGCAAGTCAACTTTTCCTTCTCATAGATTTCCATCTTGATTTTAAGCGCCAGCTTCCTCGCTTCTTCGTAGTCTTTGACTCTTGAGCTCACGTCTAGGAAAGCCTCGTCGATACCCCAAGACTCAAACTTGTCAGCGTGTTTGCTTAAAATGTCCATAATTTTGGCAGAGACCTGAAGGTATAGGCGATAGTTCACGGGTAAAAACACCGCTTGCGGGCAGAGTCTCCAAGCCTTTGTGATTGGCATACCGGATCTGACACCGTATTTTCTAGCCTCGTAGTTGCATGTGCTGACCACGCCTCGTCCCTTTCCCTCCTTTGGATCGGCGCCGACAACAACGGGTTTACCCTTTATTTCAGGGCGCTCTCGTTCCTCGACAGCGGCGAAAAACTGGTCCATGTCAACGTGAAAGATTATTCTGTTTTGGGCAGCCGCCATGTTTTGAAAATCTCCTAAAAGATGACTTGCAAGACTTGGTCTATGGCCTTCAATTCTTCAACTGCTTCTGAAGCTTCATCAATGCTAACCTTGCCTTTTCGTGTTTGAGCTATCAATTTCGATACTGTTTTGAAAATGGTGTCAAAGGCATTTTTGACGTGCAGGTCGTTGTTCATGTTCTCTTCAAAATCCTTTTTCAAATTAGCAATTAGTTTCTTCGTTTTTGGGTTTGATTTTCCAACTGTTTTTTCGACGCTTTGAAGAGTGGTCACCATGTCTTTGAATTCGTGCAGTCGGTCGCAAGCCTTTTTGAATTTTTTAAATGTGAAGTTGAGTCTCTTCCGGTAATAGCCGTTGATGAGAAAGAATCTTATGTGTTGCCATTGGCAGCCGCCTTCAACCATATCTTTCGGATAGATTATGTTACCCCGACTCTTCGACATCTTCTTTCCGTCAACGTAGAGGTGTTCCCCGTGAAGCCAATACCTGACAAACTGCGAGCCCGTGAAGCCTTCAACCACGGCGATTACGTAGTCGTGATGTCGGATTAGATTGTCTACACCGCCGCAGTAAATGTCCACTTTAGTGCTTAGACTCTGTGTCGCCATGGCTGGGTCTTGAACGTTCCAGGCGGGTCTGCCCTTTCCTAGGCTGGTGTTCCAGTGGACTTTGTCTCCTTCGCGGTAGCTGTGCCACAGGACGAAGTCGCCTAGGTTCCATCTGTTGCCCGGATACGTGTCCTTGTGAAAACGCCTCTTCTCCTCAGGCCAATTGTTCATGTCTAAGCCGTAGAGTCTGCCGAAGCTTTTGAACTTTAAAGGATTATAGTAAACGTTGCCCTTGTACCAGTAGGCGTAGCCCTTTTTTAGAAGAGTTTCGATGATTCTGACGGTTTGGTCCACGGATGTTGAAGACCTTGGAATGTGAGTCGGCGTCTTTGCTCCCAACCTCTTCATCTCGTCGAGGAAAATCCTTGCGTGCCTGCCCGTCAACTCTTTCAGAGTCACTCCTTCCTTTTCAGCCTCGGTGATTGCTTTGTCCTCCACGTCTGTGATGTTGAGCGCCCGCTCAACCTTGAATCCTAAATATTCGAGGTAACGGTGCAGAATGTCCTCATAAAGGAAGGTGCGATAATTGCCGATGTGGGGCAGTTGGTAGATGGAAGGCCCGCAAGTGTACATGCGCACCTTTCCCTCTTCGAAGGGTTGAAAACTCTCGAGCTTTCGAGTCATTGAGTTGAGGAGCATTAACAGGGTTACTTTCACCGTTATCCGTTGTAAACTATCGTCAATTATAGTTATAGGTTTTCAATGTTCCTAGCAACCACAAAGGTGTTAAACAGCGAAGAAGAACCACTAAAGCAAATAAAACTAGGTGTTTCCATGGTGCAGGGAATGGAAAATCCGACTTTGAAGACCGTTTTTCAACACAGGAGCATAAGAAGGTTCAAGCCCAGAAAGGTTTCGCGCAGGTTGATTGACCTCGTTGTTGAGGCGGGTCAGCGAGCGCCCACAGCGTGCGGAATGCAAACGTACAGTTTTGTTTTAGTTACCGATTTCAATTTACGCGAAGAAATTTTCGAGGCGATT
>Ga0315308_1001752_pt1 | contig 12377 bp, 18 predicted proteins | sample TDP3_MG_FD_203078 | JGI IMG/M metagenome (GOLD analysis project Ga0315308, IMG submission 203078) | Freshwater sediment microbial communities from Lake Towuti, South Sulawesi, Indonesia - TDP3 | ecosystem: Environmental > Aquatic > Freshwater > Lake > Sediment | place: Indonesia: South Sulawesi... | reverse complement strand
GCCCTTTAAAGAGGATGCAAAAAAATTAAGATTACAACCAGGTGAAATAAGCGCAATCGATTTGAAAAGAAATTTGGAGTCTTTTATAAATCAAATTGAAAAGTTGGAATATTTAAAGAAACAGAAAAAATCTAGATATGTTTGATATGCCTATGGTATGTACGTCGTAGCTTCTTTTTACCGGGCCCCGGTAAAATAAGTAAGTTTTGACTTATTACATGACGTCATATTGTCTAACTTTAGTACAGGGATTACTAAAGTGCTTGCACAAAAATGTACATATGACATATGTAGTGAGTCCCATGGGACTCACTCAAATTTGAGTAGCGTTACTTTGTTTGAATTTAAGTTAAAAATTTAGATATGTTTAAAGGCATATCGGATATGTACGTCGCTTTTTGCGAAGCTCACCCTTTCACATATAGGTCTGATTGTTTGGTTTGATTTCCGTTTCCGTTTTTGAAAGCCTTTATGGCCATCAACGCCTCTTTCTTTGCGAGTTCTCTATTTTCCTTATCAGAAATGTCGGCCACCACGCGGTTTAACCAATCTTCTATTGACTCTTCGTCTTCCGGCTTGTAAATTTTCTTCATATTAGATAGAGCCGCACAGGTTTGAGATAGGGCATGAACCCATTTCAACTTAACCGCATCCGATGGTTCATCTTCATTGATTTTCTGGATGCATAATTCCATTGTTTGCGTTAGATAATCGATTGCTTCTTCTTCTGGTTTACGCTTCTTTTTGGATTTACGCCTTTTTTTAGCCATAATTACCTACCCCCCCTCCCTCATATTTGCGAAGGAGTTGTTTTGTTTGTCGGGTGGCGAGTCCGAAATGACCTAGTCATGCCAGCTAGGTACCGGATTTAAATAGGCCCTCAAGGAGGTGCGCGGATTCATGGAGGCGAAGTTAGAGCCCGTCACAGATTACTCACGTGACTTACCGCTTTTCCTTTCGATACCCGCCGCTCATTACTGAAGCAGCTCACCGGTTTTGAACTCGCCGCCTTTCGACCTATGTTTTGACTATGATTTTCTTGATTTTACGTTTGGCTCGCTTGATTTTCCCTTGTTCTAGTTGCTTTCGTTCTTTCGAGGTTGGCCAGATTTCGCTTAGAAATATTTTGTTTGCTTTGTCCATTGTCTCTATGCGTTGTTCGATGAGGTCCACAGTTACGTTTAAGGCCCCGATTTTGTGGTTGCATTTGTCGATTTCTTCTTTAAGCGGCTGCAGTTTTTCTTCGTTTTTCAGCAGCGATTCAGTCTCTTGCTCGATAGTTCGCAGTTCGGCTCCGAATCTAGCTGTCTCCTTCCTTTCCGCCAATTTTTCCAATTTCTCGTTTAGTTCTATAATTAAAGGCACATATTCGTCATATAAGACCGCTATGTTACGTTCTTCCGTGAGCGCCTCCTTTAAACGACGATGCAACGCTTCATACCAATGATCCATGTCTTTCAGCAATTCAAGCTGTTCACTAAGGTTCCGAGGAATCTTGATCACTTGTTTGTCCGGTTTCTGATGCTTGTAACGTACAACTTGAATCAAAGAATCTGTTGTTCGATAAAGGTCGAACACAATCCCGGTTCTCGAGCTAGTGTATGACGATATTTTTTCCATTTACGTGTCACCTCCGTTGAGTCGTTTAAGCAAACCCTTCTTTTCGTTCGGTTTTGGTTTGAAAGTGAGTTGTAGTCCTGGTTGTTCACTGTGTCTATAGATTGCTAGATTATATCGATCTGGGATTCGAATAATTACGGGTTCTTTTGGCAAATCATCCTTTGAATATTGTTTATACGCTTCGGTAACGAGATATTTCCAATATTCAAGATTGATTGGAATTACTTCACTAACCGGAATCATATAAACCCAAATAACTGATTTTTCAGGATGAACCTCGTAGCGTGCAGCTTCAATTTTTTGTAATGGTATTCCTGCACTCGGGAATGGATATCCCTGCGCTAGAACAACTTCAGCATCTACTAAACAGTCTTCAAATTCAAAGGTGCCAATTTTCACTTTACCAGTTTCTTTACATTCCTTCCGAATCTTTTCAATCTCGTCACTCATGATATCACCTCTCTTTCAAATTTTACCAGCCGCGCCAGATCTTTGCGCGGGTGCCTGATTCAGACACCCTTTACGCCCTTCCGGCGCAAGCTGTCCCTCAAGGCAGAACTCGTGCCCTCGTATGAGCTACGCTTAACTTCTTCGGTGATTGCGGGGATCATGCCGGGTTCGATGGGTCCAGCAATGTTCACGGTTGACGAAACGTTCGCGGTGATGGAAACTGGTGGTGGAGCTGCTGCTCTTTCCTTCATGGCACTTATTGGTCGTGGTCCACCAAAACCAGGGATTCCAATAGGAGACGGTGTTGGCCTCCATCCTTTAGGCATTATCCCGAAACCGGGGATTAAAGGAGAAGCTACTGCCGGACTATGTTTTGACAATAAATATTCGCCTTTTGGGAGGCCGCCTAATCTTGCACCGGCTATGCCACGGGAAAGGGCTGCCGCTCCAGGATATGAAGTGCCTTTTCCTTCTCCTCCAGATGGAATCGTCAATGTGCCAAGGTCAACGTAGGCGCGTTTTAGTTCTTTGATCCAGCCTGTTAATTCGTCGATTTTCTTTTTGATTTCTTGGTTTGTCTTCGTCCATATTGCGACCTCGGTTTCCTTCTCTTCCTCTGTCATGGTGAGAATTTCTGAAAGGTAATCTTCGTGTTCGCCGAAGAGACTCCTTAAAACATCGGCTTCCTCATCTGAGTATCTTTCGTAAGCTTGAACTTCCGCTAGGCTAAGGTCCTCTCGTCCCTTCCCAAACCGCACCCAAGTCTGATACAGTTTGTCGAGGTTATCCATCGTCAAAAGCCTAATCTTATCTGCACCCTCTTCCTCGTCTTTTCCCAAGCGTTCAATGTCACGTTCAATGTCCTCAACCATGGCCATATGTTTACCACCGGCGCAACTGGTAAAATCCGCGATAGCCCGTTGAGCATCGCCAAGCAAACCTTCACGAATCAAGTCTGTAACGGACTTCACGCCTTCCTTAGTATATTTATAGAGGCCTAAGTCAAATTCGTGATATGACTGCATCACCGAAACAAGCATGCTTTCGAAGGGACCAAGGCCAGCTTCCACGCTTGGAGCAAGTTCTTCAATGTCTTTTCTCAATTTAAGGTGACCATCATGTAAGTTTCCTAGTTTTTCGTCGTATTTTTCCGCCGCATCAAGAAGTGTAAAGTACATGGCTGAGCCGAAACGCTCGGTCTCCGGCATCATTGCTATGGCTTCATCAAAAAATTTGCGTTGCTCCTCATTCAAAGCATTTAACCTCTGTTGATAATCCCAAGAAGACTTCGCAACCACTCCAACCATACCAGCGATGATCGCGCTTGGAAACGCCCAAGCCGCCGCATTTAAAGCAACCTGTGCGCCTGTCGCTAAGTCAGTATATTTTTTGAGGTCAATATATACAGACTTTAAGCTGGTTCCCGCAGTAATTAAGCCAGGTATAATTGATGTGGCGGCCATCAAATATGATTTGTTTAAGTCCTCTTTGGCCCGTTGAAGTTTGTCGGTTTGAATTTCCAACGTTTGCTCCGCTACAGCTAGTTTTTCACTCGCAATTCTATAATCTTCACTCTCGGTTTTTCCTTGTGCGGTTAAATCGTTTAACCGCTTCCGCAAAGACATGATTGTGGTCTCTGTCCGGTGAAGGTTCTTTTCCGCTGTATCCAAAGCAATCGACGCATCTTGAACCCGTTCATAACTACCATACAACGCGAAGGCGCTCGTCACGACGCCGCTCATGCCGGTTACGATTTTTCGCATAGACACCTCGGTTTTTTGGCCGAGTGCTTGTACTTCGCCGCCTACTCCCATGGCTTCTTTTCCTAAAGCGTCAACTTCAGTTCTTACCTTTTTAAGCTCAGAACTGCACCGGTCAACCGCCTCAAGAAGAATTTGAACGCGTCCACTTGCAGTTTCAAAACCCAACTAAAATCACCTCTATTTTTTAGATTGCTTGTTTATTTTTTCAACGTATTTATTCCAAGATTCCAGCAAGAAAATTTGCTCGATCTCATCCATCTGAGCGTACATACTCGGAGTTAAGTTAAAATGCATCAAAAACTCCAAAAATGCCAAGCCTTGTCTACTCCTCGCGAAATTTTTTTGTTGCTTCCGCCTCCGCCGGAGAAACCCCGCTTACGGCATCCAAAATCCGCAAAGGCACATCAAGATTGAAACCGGACCCTGTTTTCCAATATTCGGCATCTAAATCGGGGTCAATGCATACTGCGCCAACAATTTCGTATAATTCGCTAACCACATCTTCACTTTCTTTTTTGAGCTTGTTCAGTTCTTTCTCGCTTTTTCCGCTTCGCAGCTGGTTACTTAACTTATAGAGTTTCATGCGAAGGTCACTAACTCTTCGAGATTCACTAGGACTCAATAACCTGGCCTCAATCGTGAATTCGCCTAAGTCGTCGGTGAAAGGAACTTGCACTGTTTGAAATCTCAGCCTTCGGAGGAGCCTATCTTTGGCACTCAACGCCTCAATCAATTCAGCTTTTTCTTTTGCTTCGTCGGCTTCAGCGATTTTCTTGAATTTCTCCAACCGTTCATCTTGACTCATGTTTCTATCCCTCCAATTTATTTTAAATTTTGATACATAACATCTGACAAACTATGAAACTTCGCGGCTTCACTAAGCGAACGCAAATATTTGTTTTCTATCTCACTTAGATTCCTAACCGCACGCTCAATCTCGCGCAAACAATACCTACATTCAATCTCACGCTCAAGCCTTTTCAAATCAAATTCACTCAAATTTATCACTTCGCAACCATGAAGTTCGCGATTTCTCGCGCTGGATAGGTGCCGGATAGGGCTTTCCAACTTACTTTCCAAATGCCCGCTACTCCGTCGGACGGAATAACGTAGTCATATCGGAAGGTTCCGGTTCCGACGGTGCCAAATCCTGTGCTGCCTTGAGTGTAGGTTCCCATCGCTGAACCCGCTGGATTCGTGACTATTATTTGGTGGCTGTCGGGGTCGAAGAGGGCTGCGTCGAAGTCGTAGCATGTGGCTTGTACCCTAATCGTGTCGTCGATTAACCACGTTATTTTCATGCTCATGCTCAAGGTTTTTTCACCTCCAACTTGATTTTCCGGTGTTTAAACAACAGTTTGATTTTGCGTTTTAATGTGGTGAGGCTGATTCTGCGCCGCAACAAAATGAGGGCAATCTTACGCCTTGCTAAAGTAAGCTTGATCTTGCGACGTGAAAGGGTGAGGACCAAAAAGATGGGACGGCCACAAGTGGTAATGATTGAATCGCTAATGGTTAAGATGTCGGTGACAGTTTGAGATAAGGCTTTACCTAACGAAGAGAATGAGTAAGAATCTAGGATGGAAATTGTGTCTGTTATTCTTTTCGATAAGGATTTGCGTGTTTCGTCCGAAATGGTTAGTGTGTCAACCAATTTTTTGGTGAATGACCCGCAACCTCTATCTATGATTAGAAGCACATCCCAGATCGTTTTCGAGAAATATTTGACTTGCTGATCTGTTATTGTTAACGTGTCGCTCACGACTTTCGTGAAGGATTTAATATATTGGTCAGTTATGGTGATCGTGTCAGTTACGGTTTGCGATAAGGCCTCACCCAAAGCACCGAAAAATTCTGAAGTGTTTATGGTCAGGGTGTCTGTTATTTTTTTGCTAAATGATTTAGCTTGAGAATCTAGAATGGTGAGGAAATCTTTTAAAGTTTTTGTGAAGTTTTTAGGCTGCGTGTCGATTATGGTTAGGGTGTCGGTTTGCTGTTTTGTGAAGCTTTTCGAAAAAGGGTCTGAAATTCCAATCGAGTCGGATAATGATTTACTGAAGCCTTTGCGGAGCGCGTCGGTTATTGTTATGGTGTCGGTGACGGATTGACTAAGAGACTGTCCACCACTAGGCGTGTAAGTGCAGTAAATGCTAAATTTATCGCTATTATGACTGAAATTTGCAGGATTAGGCCAACTATTGTACTCTACAGTTATCATATGTCCTTGGCTGGTTTCGCCCTCATCAAAGTAAAAATATTTATAGGGGGATGGTCCACCGGAAACGTCCGCCCACGCCATTAGAACATATTGTGTATTCGCGGTTAAGTTAGGCTTTGGGGAACTGAAATTGAAGGTGTAAAAATTCTTTGTTTGAGCGGGTATATCCGTCCGTTCCTCTGTTTCTCCAACAAGACTTGAATCGCTATGTAAGTAAATGGCACATTTAGCTTTCCGCGTATTTCCTTTAAGCTCTAGACATGCACTTACACTATCCGCTACGCCATTTTCCGTGATGGTGAACATTGAACCCTTTGGAAGAATGGCATAGTGGGAACTGCCTTGAGTTTCATATCCAAAATTTGGCACAGTTTAAGCCGCCTTAATGATGCTGTGGCGCCTACTTAGCTTATGATAGCTGGTGGATGTATTTGCCTTCGAACGTGTCCGCCGTACCCTTGCTAACGGTGGCGAATGTGCCTCGGCTAATCATGGTTCCGCCGGTTGAAGCGTCCCACAAGCCCATTTCCTTAATGTTCCACGGACCCGTGTTAACACCCCAAGTGTACGCAACCGTTCCCTGCTTAGTGTTGTTCGTGTGAGAGTAGGTTCCACCTTTTCTGTCAACCTCAGCTTCCAACGCCGAGTCTGTTTCGTTTAGGGATGTGGCGACGGTGCCGATTGCTAGAAAGGTGCCTTTCGCCGGAGAAGTGCCGAATTGTGCATCTAAATAGTGGTCGAAACCCTCAGTAACAATGAGGTTCGGTGTTCGCCTATGTACCTTAACTTCACCAGTTGGATCGTAAAGCGTCACCTCTATGTACCCAGCTATTTTCATGTTATCTTCCAAATTTTATTCCTCCTTCTAAATTCAAAATTCAAATCGATTTTTACAAAACTGCAAACAAAAACCAGTGTTAAACCACCGGCAATGTACTCCGCAAACATCCTTACCCAAAAAACTCATTCCTGGATCTCCTCTAAATCGTCAAGTTTCTCATACCACGGATGCTTAAGATGCGAAGGCAACTCATCGTGTAAAGCGCAATAGTAGTATTTATCGTCAAAAACCAAGTTACCGAAACACTCTACACAATGATAGCCTTGACTTCCCATAACATCCTCAGCAGTTAGGCGTTTACCACAGCAAACGCAAAATCGCGGGTTCTTCTTAAGGTAAAAATCATAATCTTCCTTTATTTCCGCCGTTGTTTCATTTGAAAGCAAAGCTCTCAGCATCACTTCGAAACTCATTTAGGAACCCTCCCTCTTATAGGCCTCTTTTTTTAGACACATTCCCACTATTCGGCCACGTTTATCGCGTTTGTAATAAGCGAACTTTTGAAGTCTAATAGAAGCCATTTAATCGGTTGAGCTTCAAGACCCCACGTATAAAATGAATCTCGGGCGGTTCTTTGATATTTCTCTGGGATAGGGGACCAGATAGGTAAAGGCGCAATTAAGTCGAATTGAAGAAAATCTACAATGTGTCTCATGGCTGGTATGCGAGAATGACACATTTCGAATAATTCCTCTTTCGAAAAATGTCTTTTTAAGAACTCTCTAAATTTTGTCCCAAGGGACAAAATTTAATGTTGTTTGTTTACCCATTTACGATCCCTCCTTTGTTTGCCGAGAAACTATATTGTGCTCGGGTGTGGGGTAGTCATATATTGTGCGGGGCCTACGGATACTGCCGGTTTTTTCATTATTTACGTCATTATTCGGTGTACCCCCACCTCCAGCACAATATAGTTTTTCGTCGGTGTTCATGTAGAAACTAGGAACATGGTAGCGTTTTAGGCGTCGGTCCACCGGATCGATGTCCTCAATGAATATGCCTGCTTCTGTTAAGGTTCGTATTATTTTGCGGGACCCGTCGTATCCTAATGGTTTATGAAAGTTTCTGTAATATAATGCCTGGAAATCCTTGATGGTGATGCCTTCGTCGCCGATGTCTTTGTTTAAGGTTTGAAAAACGTAGTATATTTCCGGTGGGACGCCAAGCTCGTTGGCTTCGCTAACGGTGTAATACAACCTGAAACCGACTTCGACATCTTCGTCATTGACGAGTATCGTTTCAGGGTCCAATTTTTCGCGGTGCATATGATTGAGGAGCGCGTGGCCCTTCATTATATTTAAAAGCCTATTGATATCTCGTTGATGTCTCGGAATTAAATGTTCGTGATCCTCCAAGAATTGTTCGTAGATTTTGGCTCGCAACTCTTCGGGGATGTTGACGAATTTTATCCCGGCGTTTTTGATGTAGCGGACCCGTTCTTTGAGAACTTTACGGTTTGGGTCGTTTCCAATCCGTTCCTGAAAGCCTTTTCTATCACTTTCGCGTTCGATGCGGAGGGCGATGGTTTCTCTTAGCTTTTCTTGATGAATTTCCGGACTCAACATTAATAAGCGCGTTTTTTCTTGTTCTTCCATGTTGAACTTGGCAGCGCAGAAAATGACAGTTGGGAAACCCTCCAAAATCACGGTTTTGGTTCTCAAGCCGCTGCGTTCCCTCCTATCCGTAATTTTAAAGACGATGTTTTTTCGGTCATGACTTAGTAGTGGTCGAAGTCTTTGTAGGAGTTGGTCGTGTGGTTGATCCAAGAAAATCAGGATTTTTTGATGAAGGTCCACATGGATAATCTTCCGTTTTTTTTCATCTTCTACGTTTCGCGTGTCGCTTGGATCCGGCAAGGGGACCCCCCAATCGTGTACAAATGCCGTTGGCGAGGAATATCCATATTCTAATACGTCCTCTTGTGGAAAAAACCAAGCTGTCTCTAACGGAATATAGGATTTGCCGGTGCTTGACTGTGCTAGGAACCCTATATTCATTTGATCATCTTCGGTATAGGTTAAGAGCTTCGTGAGAAACGTAATGACCTTGTTTTCGTCGTCGTGTTTAACCGTGCTACCCAATAATTCGATGAGGTCGTCGACGGTTAGCGGCTTGTTGACTTCGCTCAAGTGTTCAAGCATTTGTGTCTTTTCCGGGGTCCTTAATCGGCTTGACACTTGGTCGCATTTTTGACATTTAAAGAATTTTGTGCCCACATCATCGACATGACTTACTTTGACATGGCCACCACAAGTGGGACAAGCATAGTTTTTTATGAGACCGAACTCATCACATTCTAAAATGACCTCTTTTGATACATCATTAGACATTGTTGTCCCTCTGTGGTTTCTCTCTCGTTAGCCATAGCATCTCACTCGCGACTCTGAAAGTCACTACATAGCTGTCTTTATCCTCTTCCAAAGCTTTTTTAATCGCTACGGAGTGGCCCAAGTTAGTTTTTATAATGGCCCCCACGAAAACCGGAGCCCTCAATAATTCGGTTTCGGAGAGGTCTTTTTCTATCTTCATATATACATGCCTCCTTTTCGTTGTTTACTGAAGGCTCCAAAATCCAACTATCTCTAACTCATTTCGAGGTTCCAAATTTAGCCCCGAACACTCCAAACTACAAAACTGTCAGACCTATAACAGTCGTCATGTCAATATTTTTGTAAGCTGCCCCGTTGCCTTGTATCCTTGATAATTTCTCCTCTCGGATGATCCGGAATTATGTGAACCTCTTGGAAGGTATGGCATAACTTTTCTAAAATTTCACGATTAGTTAGCACGTTAACGGATTCACCTTGGACCTTATCATTATAAGCCGTCGAAAAAAGTAGATTTCTCAAAAAATGTTCTTGCCGTTTACGCTTCCGGTATTTAATAGAATGTTTGCCGCGTTTAGTCAAAAACGGTCTCTCCGCTAAGCACTAGGATTTTGTTCGCACCAAGGCTTTTGCTTTTTTCACTGAGTCGATAAGTTTCAGGTATTCCTTGAGTAGTGTTATGAATGTTTCAATTTTTTTCAGTTTCTTGGAATCCTTTTCTAGCTTCCTTTTCTCTTGAATTTTTAAAGCCCAACCCATTAGTAATTTGAACGGGTCTTCTCTGCGGTTGCTTTTGATTTTAACAGTTGGGAAATCTGTCTTCACCGCCCTCTTTAGACGGTCAATGATTTCCTTGTGACTTACATTCTCAATTTTTAGGTCTAAGCGGTCTCCACATCTCTGGCAAATCGTATAAAAGAAAACATCCTTGATCCCCGTCGATTCCACTAGATATCCTGTCGGTACTTTTCCAATGATCTTGTTTCCGCAATAAACGCACACCGAAAGTTGACGGCCATCCTCAATGTGAACGGAATAACTAACATCAACACCTATTTCTACCAATCGGTTTGCAAGCTTCGCGAAACTAAGATGTTCGCCTTCTAACGTAATTAGACGACTAGTAAAGTATGAGATCCATGAAGTAATCTCGCTTGGCTCTACCATCTCAAGGACTTCTGGAGGAAATCCCAATCTTTTCACCCTTTTCTCAATCCACGTCAACATGGCATGGATTTGAGAGGTTTACCGCTAAGTTCTCGCATCCCGACCAAGGGAGCAGAGTTAATAAAGCGCCTACCGCGCCCACTTTCAGTATCTTTGCCCACCAATAGTATAGTGTCAACAATAATTATCGGCATTATTTTAGTCACGCCAGCTTTCAAATTCCTCATCGCATTTCTTAATTCGTTTTTTTGCAATTCGTTTCTCATGCCATCGAATCTTTGTTATGGCTCGTTCTAGCTTAATCCAGCCTCGAATCCTCTGACCATTTTTTGATTCAATTGTGCCTAACATCTTGGTCTGTCCCAACGGGGTTCCCAAATCTTCCCCGGGCAGAGTGATTTCGGTATGGTGAAGGCCCCGCTCTTTGGCATATTTTCTTAATTCTTTGTACGCATCTTCCCGAAGACGTTTAAGGAGCTTACGGTGGCACCGTTGACTATCTCGCCACTGCAGCTGCCGCGCAGAATTCCGGCATTCATCGCTACAGTATTTTGGTGGTGGTCCTCTCGATTGTTTGTAGGTGAATTCTTTTTTACAAACTTTGCATATTCGTCTGGTTTCCATGGTGTATCATCGTCTGTCTCCTTTTAGTTGGTATGAGTTTGGAGAAAGCCTTCATGGAGACAGCGGAGACACCAACCAACCGCTTCATACCTTCTCAACACAAATCGTTAATATTAAACCTTGCGTTTATATAGATACAAAAAAAGGGGAGTCGAGTGAAATATTGTTGCAAAGAACCGCAAGGCTTAAATCATAAAACGTGCGGTTTACCACGGAAAGCCAAAACGGTGATCGATCACCGTTTTCTAGGAACAAAAAGAGGGAATTTGATCGCCAGCGATCATTTTTGCGGAGTACATAGGACCCCTATTCTTCGTCTTCGATTTCCTCGGCATCTAACACAACATAATCCATGTTGATGATTTCTTCTAGTTCTTCTCCGACAATTTCAACGGCTTCCTGTTCGCTGTCGGCTTCGACGGTTCTCTCCTTTGGCAGCCAATTCGTGATGTGCACAACAAACTTCGCCATTCAAATCACCTCAATTTTTCGTTTTTGCGATTCACTATTTAAACTTGTCGCTTTTTCAATGTCTAAGTTGAACGTTTGTTATGTGATTGGTAAGAGTGTTGCATACATATTGTACTTCGCAGAGAAAAACCCGCAACTTGCTTGCTGGAAAATTCGTCTTTGAAACCCCAAACATTATACCCAAAAAAGGTATTACGCTGTAATACCTTTGAATGTTGAAAGGAGACCATAGGCAAAAATTTGCCGAAGGTAACATTGGTACGGCATACCAATGGTTCATTGTATTTCGCGAATTTCGCGCTCAGCAGCCAACCCTAACCGGAGGACCCGCCTTATAATATCGCCAAGGCCTTCGCCGGTGTCCTTCGCAAAGTCTTCCAGGTCCCGCATCAACTTCGCGTCAAGTTCCACGTCGAAATTTTTGCCAAGCCCCCAACTATGAAACCTCAATTTTGCCATTTCCATCCCTCCATTTCTTTTACTGCTCAATTTAAGGCGCTTTTCGTTAATAAAGCTTTCTATCACACGCTTTTAGTAAAAGATTTGTATTCCTGTGGTATTCGTTTGTTATGAGTATTATATAGATTTGGTAGGGGAATCCTTGTTCTGATTTCAGAACAGGGTTATTTGTCAAACCGGTTTGACATTACTACGACCAACTCGGGTATGGTCTCGGTTTACTTTCACTTGAGATAGTACGTTAGTGTATTATGGATGCAAAGTCTTAAATATTAAGTCGGAGAATAAGATTTTGGTAAAAAACTCCACTAATATCTGGATCTTACAGCTCATTGATAATCCCGTCATCGCCGCTGACCTAAATTATCGTGAGGATTATTTGATGACGAGGGCTTCTGGGAAAGGTTTATGTGTGGTTTGCAAGGGTTCTAAGTTTT
>Ga0315308_1001751_pt1 | contig 12381 bp, 15 predicted proteins | sample TDP3_MG_FD_203078 | JGI IMG/M metagenome (GOLD analysis project Ga0315308, IMG submission 203078) | Freshwater sediment microbial communities from Lake Towuti, South Sulawesi, Indonesia - TDP3 | ecosystem: Environmental > Aquatic > Freshwater > Lake > Sediment | place: Indonesia: South Sulawesi... | reverse complement strand
CTACCCATGACTTCGACGATGACTATTCTGTGATGCGCTTCAGCAGTGGTGCGCAGTCTGTCGATTGCATCTGTGGCTATGGCAACAGCAGTGTCGAAGCCTATGCTGTAGTCCGTGCCTGACAGGTCGTTGTCGATCGTTTTGGGAATGCCTACAATAGGCATGCCCATTTCGCATAGTCTTTGCGCCACGCTTAATGTGTCCTCTCCGCCCATAACCATCAAAGCGTGCAGTTTCAGTTTCTTGATGTTGGCAATAACCTTCTCAGGACCATTTTCAATTTTGAATGGATTGGTTCTTGAGGTGTATAGAACCACTCCTCCGCGTGAATGAATTTCCTCGACATCGTCTGGAGTTAGCAGCTGAGTGTCTAGGTCTAGGAGACCACTCCAACCACTCTTGATTCCGACAGTTTCAAAGCCTAATTCGCTTGATCTAGAAACTGCCGCTTTTATTGCAGCGTTCAAGCCTGGAGCGTCTCCGCCGCCGACCAGAATGCCCATTTTCATCTTGTTTTCTGCCTCAACTCGTGTGCGATTGTTACTTCTTTTGAGTTTAGTTGATTCCTCGTTAATTGAAAAGCTTTTCTTCATGTCAACGCTTTGTAAGGATACTTAGTGTCTGTATAGATTTGATGTTCTGTGAGTTTATAGGCTTAAGTAACCGTAGAATTCAGTTGGGTGCTGCAGGTGATGGTTCTTAAAGTTGAAGACATTATGATTGAAACTGTCATAACGGTTGAAGCCGACGCTACAGTGATGAGAGCAGTGAAGATTATGAATGAAAACGAAATCGGTTGCCTCGTCGTGACGCGAAATGGAAGAGCGGTGGGCATAATCACTGAACGTGATCTGCTAAAGCGAGTCATCGGCAAAGCTAAGAATCCAACCAAGACCAAAGTGCGCGAGATCATGACCAAACCGCTTATTGCGGGTCATTCCGACATGGACTTGGAGGATGCTACGCGGTTGATGTTTGAAAAGAAGATCAAGAAACTGCCAGTTGTTGAACACGGTCGGCTCATGGGTTTGATAACTCTGACTGATGTGGCTCGGTTCCAGCCTCAGATGATAAAGATACTGAAGAAACTTTCGGATCATGTGTCTGCTCCGCAGCGGATAAAAAAAGTCATGAACTACTACGTCTGCTAGAATGGCAATAAGAAAGAAAAAGAATTGGAAAGCTTGCCGCGGACAGGTTTCTACTTTTTCTTTGGAACTGTCTTCTTCATGCTGGCGATGAACTCGTTGATGGGTATTGCTGCCATGCTCATTATTTGTACTGTGCCTCTTGATCCCAGTTCCATGGAAACCTTAGCTACTGTCTTGTTGTCTGGGGCTTCGACTACGTTGACGAAGTCGTATGGTCCGAGGACTACGTATTGGCTGAGTACTTTGGCGCCTAGTGCTTCGAGTTCTTTGTTGACTTCTTGTATGCGTTCAGGTCTTTCTTTCACTGTTCTTCTTCCTTCGTCAGTTAAGGTTGAGAGTAGAATGTAGGTTGGCATGATTATGGTTCCTCGGAATACACGGTTAGGGTTGACTGGGCTTTTCTGTTTTTCGCAGTTTGGCTTAGAGGGTTAGTATGAGTGTAGAAAAAAATTTTCAGCGTGAAAGCTCTGCTTTTCTGTTTGGCTTTTGGGCGCTGTTTATGGTTCTGTATGGTGTTTCTGGCGCTGTTGGGTGGTGTTCTTGCGTGAAGTTGTATGTTGTTATGCGTGACGTTTAATGTTGCTATGCGTGGCGATTGGCATGTTGGCGAGCTATGCTGAAGAAGAGCACGGAGTGCATGTATGTTTCTTGGGAAGGGCATAAAAGGTTGCGTGTCGTTGCTACGTTTCGTGAGGAACTTGGATGTCGAGTCCAAGACGATTCTCTTTGGTGACTGCTTTTTTCTTTGTTTTTGCTGGTCTTTTGCTGTTCTTGTTGTACCTTTATTTTTTTGTTCCATTCGGTTCGATGGTTGATGCTGTTAAGAAAGCAGATCCGCTTTACTTGCTCTTGGCGATTGTTTTTCTTTTCTCAGGTGTGGCTTTTAGTTCGATGGCTTGGCAGCGGTTGTTGAAGGTGTTGTCAGTGAGGGTTTCTTTGTTCAAAGCGTACCAGCTTACTTGGATTGCAGGCTTTGTTGACGTTTTGATTCCTGCTGAATCTGTTAGTGGCGACGTTTCGAGGATTTATTTGATGTCTAGGGAGACTAAAGGAAATGAGGGAAGTGTTGTTGCCTCTGTTGTTAGTCAGCGGATTCTGGCGTTGCTTGTGACTGTTGTGAGTTTGCTCATAAGTGGCACGTATTACATTGTCCATTATAGGCCATCACTTCTTGCGCTTGAGGTTGTGATCCTTGTTGAGATGGGTGGTCTTCTCACTCTTGGTTTGTTGCTATACGTAAGCGTCTCGAAAGCCGCAACTGAAAAGATTGCCGACTGGTCGATTCGCATTCTTGTTGGCGTTTTCAGAGGGCGTTGGAAATTCGAGCAATTAAGAGAGCGTGCTGTGAAATTCCTGAACACTTTTCATGAGGGCATACTGACGCTTGGAGAGCACAGGGCAGGGTTAGTTCTTCCAGTGATTTTCACGGTTTTGGCGTGGCTTTCTGACATTCTGCTAGCAGTTATGGTTTTCCTGTCTTTGGGTGCGTTTGGAGTTACAATTTCCTTGAGCGCCATCGTGGTTGTCTACTCGATCAGCATCGCCATCGAGGACATTCCCGTGGGTGTCCCATGGGAGATCGGGCCTCTGGAAATCGTTATGACCAATCTCTTTGCACTGCTAGGAAGCCCAAACGTTATCGGTATTTTCGCAGTGGCCACGTTTCTTATCAGAATCCTGACCATATGGGTTCGGATGCTGATTGGAGGGTTAATGGTGCAACTGCTGGGAATCAGAGGAGTGTTAACATCGATGAGATCCTAGTATTTCATGAAATTCGCAATTCCTGAGCTATGAGCAGTGGTTAGTCTTTGTCAAGTTCTGAAATCAATTTCAAGACTCTCTTTTCTATCTCATCTCTGATTTGCCTGACCTTTTCGATTGGCTTGCCCTTAGGATCTTCTAATCCCCAATCGACTACGTTCTTGAGCAATGGCGCGGGGCAGAATTTCTCAACACTGCAGCCCATAGTGATGATCTTGTCAGCGTCTTCCGCCATCTCTGTGGTGAGCAGTTTGGGCTTGTTCATCGATATATCTATCCCCTTCTCTTTCATAACTTCAACCACAACTGGATTGACTTTGTCCGCAAACATCACACCCGCGCTTGACGCAAACAATTTTCCTTTCCCATAGTGATTCGCGAATGCCTCAGCCATTTGGCTTCTTCCCGCGTTTTCAACACACACAAACAATACGCGTTTCATTTCTATGATCGCACGCTCACTTCTCTGTTACCACTCGGCACCCGTTTGATTTTTGCGAGGCTACCTTAATGTAACCTTTTCTCCTGTTGCGAAATAGATGATTGACTCGCCGACGTAAGTGGCGTGATCAGCTATTCTTTCAAGATACCTAACCACGAGTACACTGGAGATGGTGCACTTGTTTGTCGCGGGCGCCTTTTCAACAAGTCTGTCGAGATATTTGAAATACATCTCATCGATTTGATTTTCGGTTTCAGACAGGGTCATTGCCAATTTGACATCGTGACTCTTGAGTGAGTCAACGCAAGTGCGAACCATACTCAACGCTTTTTCACTCATTTCTCTAATGGATGTCGTGATCCAGTCTTCACACTCTTCAAGTCCGCCCAGCCTCTTATGGATCTGTGACACATCCAAGGCATATCTCCCAAATCGCTCAAAATCATATGCAATCTTCATGAAAGATTTCAGAATTCTGAGATCAGATGCAACAGGCTGAAACCGTGCAATCAACTCGAAAGCTTTGTCCTCAGCCTCATCAGCCATCTCAACCAATATAGCTGAAGTGTTCCAAACTGGTACGTAAGCATCTCTACCGTTGACATAGCCGTTAAGGGCTGAGGAGACGGTTTCGTATGCAAGCTCTCCCATGCGAAAAATAATGCCTGCTAACTGTTTCATACCTGCGTCAATCAGTCTACTCATTTGGCTTTCACCTAACCGAATGCTCCCGTAATATACTTCTCTGTTAATTCCCTCTTTGGATTTTCAAAGATGTCCTTAGTACGCTCATATTCCACAAGTTCACCAAGATAAAGAAAGGCAGTAAAATCCGAAACCCGTGCAGCCTGTTGCATATTGTGTGTGACTATCACAACCGTGTAGTCGTTAGCGAGCATTCTGATGAGCGTTTCGATCTTTGCCGTTGCTATAGGATCAAGAGCCGAACAAGGTTCGTCCATCAACATAACTTCTGGTTCGACCGCAAGGGCTCGAGCTATGCAAAGCCTCTGCTGTTGACCTCCTGAAAGGTTCACCCCAGACTTGTTCAAATCTTCCTTCACCTCGTCCCAGAGAATAGCCATTTTCAGGCTTCGCTCCACAATTGAGTCAAGCTTTTCTCTGTCTCTCATTCCACTCAGCTTCAAACCGGCTGCAACATTATCGTGAATCGACATCATTGGAAAGGGATTCGGCTTTTGAAAAACCATGGCTATTTTTCTCCTTAAACTGACAGGATCCACGTGTTCATCGTATATGTCAACGCCATTGAACAGTACCTTTCCAGAAACCTTGGCTCTTGGGACTATTTCATGCATCCGATTGAAACATCGAATGAGAGTGGTTTTGCCACACCCAGATGGACCTATTATGGCTGTCACAGCCTTTTCTCTGATTTTCATGTTGATTTGCTTCAATACTTGCTTGCTGCCAAACCAAGCATTCAGGTTTTCAATTTCGAACTTGTATGACATGAACATCACGGATATTTCTCTCTCGTGAGGACCCTTACGACAGCGTTGATTCCAACAATGATTATTACAAGAACCAGAGCTGAACCCCAAGCGAGGGCTATCCAGTTTTCAAAAGGTGATATGGCAAAAATGTAGATGTTCAAGGCAAGATTTGCCGCAGGTTGGTTGAGTCCAGCGAACCACCATCTCCAATAACCCACTGTTATGAGAACTGGCGCGGATTCGCCGGCAATTCTTGCCACTGCCAACAATGTTCCTGTCGCTATGCCTCTTTTGGCTCCGCTCAATGCGACATAAACGGTAGTTTTCCATCTTGGTATTCCTAAGGCAATGGCGGCTTCCCTTAGAGTTGCTGGCACTAACTTCAGAGCCTCTTCAGTCGTTCGTGTAACGATAGGAAGCATTATGATGGCTAACGAAAAAGCCGCGGCGGTCACCGAGAATCCAATCACGGTAACTATGAGCGCGTAAGCAAAAATCCCGACGAGTATTGAAGGAAATCCGCTTAAAACATCGTTAAAGAACCTAACCACTGAAGAGATTCTGGCTTCGCCATATTCGCTGAGGAAGATACCTGAGAGCAAGCCGAGAGGAATGCCGATGAAGGAGGCTAAACCCACCGTAATCAATGTGCCTTGTACGGCGTTTGCGACGCCGCCGCCCGTCTCTCCCACCGTGGGTGTCGGTTGAGTCAGGAAGTTGAAGTTGATGGAATTGGCTCCCTTGAGAACAACCTCTCCTAGTATGCTGAACAATGGAATTAAAGCCACTATTAAGGCGAGATAAACGAGTACTAACATGAGTCTGTCTTTGATCTTTCTTAGTGTGTAATTGTCCGAGTTACTCCTTCGCAATTCCTCTCACCAATCTAAGCGATCGCCAAACGATTAGCCTGGCTAAGACGTTGATTATCAAAGCTATGAAAAATAATACGAGCCCAACTTCGACTAGAGCATTGACATAAAGGTCGTAAGTTGCCTCAGTGAACTCATTTGCAATTATGGCTGCCATCGTGTACCAACCATCAAAGAGCGATGCAGGTAAAACCTGAAACTTGTTTCCGATAACCATGGTGACAGCCATGGTCTCTCCAATAGCACGCCCCAATCCAAGGATTACGGCGCTTATGACTCCTGCTCGCGCGTAACTTACGACAGTTTTTGCGGTTTCCCACTTTGTCGCGCCTAGAGAAATGGCTGCTTCGCGTTGAGCGTTCGGGACTGCTGAAAATACGTCTCTTGAAATGGCAGAGACTGTGGGAATAATCATGATTGCAAGGATTATTCCGCCGGTAAGCACGCCGCCACCATAAATAGGGCCTGAAAATAACGGTACGAACCCTAGCGCGGTATGCAGACCTGGATAGACGCCGTTTCGAAGAAATGGAATCAACGTGAAGATGCCCCAAAGACCATATATCACGCTAGGAATTGCAGCTAAAAGCTCAACAAGAAAGGAGATGACGAATCCGAATCTTCTGGGTGCATACTCAGAGAGTGCTAAGCCTATGCCTAGGCTTATTGGTACACCTATTAAGAGGGCAATGGCAGACGTGACGAGAGTTCCCAGTATTAGGGGAAGCACTCCAAAAACCTGCGATATAGCCGGATCCCATTTAGTCCCAGTCAAGAATCCGATTCCGAATCTCTGGATGGAAAGCTCAGACCCTCTGACTAATTCGTAGACCATTAATCCAAGGAGAATGAAGATGCTTGATGCAAAACCTGCAGTAAGAAGTTTGAAGGCATCATCGCCTGTTGAAGGCTTTCTGAAATTCCTGATAATCTTAGATTTGAAATTACTAAAAAAGGCTGGTTTTCGGAAGTTTTTCACGTTCTCATTCCTTTAGCCTGTGTATAGTTGTTGTCCGTTGAAGGTTATCATTCGAATAGTTGCTTCATCGTTTACTACGACTTGCTGCGGCAATGGAACATAGGCAAGATCGGCTGAGTAGCTTTGTCCGTCGTGTATCGCCCACCACAAGAACTGGACTAGGGCTTTTGCTTTATCTTGATTCATGTTGGGTACAACGTTGAGTTCCTTGTACGCTAATAGATACGTGAAGCTGGTGATTGGATACGCTCCTGTTGCCTGCGTATTGTTCACTAAGCTGTCAACGATGGAGACTGTTGACCAGCTCTGATCTCCTTTGGGCAGCGTTACTGCTGCTGCAGAGGAAGCAGCTGTGAAAGTCTCCAGGCTTGGTTCAACGAATTGTCCGGCTGCGTTTTGCACAAAGCCCCATGGTAGATTATTGTTCTTGGCATAGATGAATTCAACGTAGCCTATAGAATGTGGATTCTGTGATACAATGCCAGCGACGCCTTCATTTCCCTTTCCACCTATGCCCGTTGGCCAGTTGACCGAGGTACTTTTCCCAACCGTTGTTCTCCACTGTGAACTCACGTCTGAGAGGTAGTTTGTCCACACGTAGGTTGTACCGCTTCCATCTGACCTGTGAACTACGAGGATATCGTGGCTTGGGAGATTTGCATTTGGATTAAGTGCTTGCAGCTGAGTGTCGTTCCACTTTGTGATTTTTCCGAGGAAGATGTTTGCCAAGACTTCGCCTGAGAATTTGAGACCGCTAGATGTTCCGGGCAAATTGTAGGTTGGAACTACGCCGCCTATTGTTTCTGGTATGTGTAAAGTGTTTGTTGCGTTGGCGAATTGTTGTTCTGTTAAAGGTGCATCGGTTGCACCGAAATCAACCGTCTTGACAGTGTACTGTCTTATCCCGCCGCCGCTTCCGATTGATTGATAATTGATCTGAATATTTGGCTTAATTTTGTGGTATTCAGCCGCCCATTTGTCCATCAATGGGAAAGGAAAGGTCGCTCCAGCACCGTTTATGGTTATTGCTTGCTGTGGTGTTTGGAAATACTGGTAGGCCAAGACGCTGCCGGCAATGATGGCTATGGCAACTATTGGAATAACGATTTTAAACAGGGTTCTCATGATTTTCACCTTTTTGACATTGATGAAGGCAGAAAAGTCTATATACATTGTCCAAATAGAAAATATAGTGAAAGACTAACTATATAGAAAGTTACCGACTATTTGGAGGAACGGTGAGTGAGCGAAGAATCAGGAGAAGAAACAAGGAAAATACAGCTAACTGGAAAATCAACCTACATAGTGTCTCTGCCAAAGAAATGGGTGACCAGCATGAAACTCAAGGCAGGGAGCCAATTAGTGGTCTCTCAGCATGGTGATGCCTCACTTGTCTTAACACCCAGAGATTTGGTCAAGCCGTCGAAACTTGGAGAAGCCAGTATAGTAGTGTCTCAGAAAGAGGATCCCAACACGACTATGCGAAAGATAGTTGCGCTTTACTTAGTTGGCTACAACTCGATCGTGATTGAAACAAAAGAGGAACGAATAACCTCTTTGCAGAGAAACTTCATCAAGGACATGGCGAGGAAGAAGCTCGTCGGTACCGAAATTGTCTCCGATTCCCCCAACGAAATGAAATTGCAGGTGCTTCTAAGTTACCCAGAGCTCTCAGTTGAAAGTGCCTTAAGACGAATGTGTCTTATCGCTGCCTCAATGCACGAGGATTCTCTGAAGGCGTTGAAGAACATGGACAAAGAACTTGCCCAAGAGGTAATCACATTGGACGATGAGGTCGATCGCTTCAGTCTCTACATAATTCGCCAGTTAAAAGCCGCCGTACAAAGTGAAAGAGTGCTAAAAGACATCGGGCTTTCCAGTCCAAGAGACTGCTTGGGCTACAGAGTAATCGCAAAATCTGTGGAACGCATAGCTGACCACGCCGTCAAGATTTCACAAAATGTCCTGTTAATGGATGACCAAGTCAATGGCTTTGCCTTCGAAAAAATATCTGAAATAAGTTTATTCGCAAGATCTGTCTTCGACGACTCAATAAAATCGTTGTTCAAAAAAGACTACTTGTTGGCCGATAGCGTCGTCATGAAGGCAAAAACCATAGCTTCAATGGAGAATGAAGCCATGAGGACCATAGTCAAAAAAGTAGAAGCCATCGAAATGTCAAACATAAGATTGATAATGGAGAGCCTGCGCAGGACCGCCGAATATGCCAGTGACATCGCTGAGATTGTCCTGAATCTAAACGTTAATCAAATCATTTCAACCTAACATCTTCGCGCGTCGTCCAAAGCCTGCTTTTCGTAAGGCTTTTGCCAGTAAAACTGCCTTTGGTTAAGATGGGCTTTGCTTCCAATAGTAGCCTTGGTTGCATTTGTGTTATACAATGCTTGGTCTATCGACGCTAATGATGAGACGATGGCACCTGTCGTTAGCGGTAGGTCGTTGGACGTGAAAACCGCGGTCGTGATGGGAAGTGTTGTCGGAGTCATGGGATCGGTCTTTCTTGGAGAGAATGTTCAGAAGTGTACTGGGTCAGATCTTCTGTTTCAGTGAGTGACGTTGGAATGCGCGCTAATTGTTCTTTTCTCTCTGGAGGCTGCTAATTGGGCATTGTGGAAATAGCATTGATAATTGGTTTCGTTTTGTCGTTTCTCATGGCTATTGCTCTGGGAGGAAACGACGCTGCCACGCCTACAGAGACGGCGGTAGGCGCAAGGGTATTATCAATTAGACAAGCAGTGGCGCTTTTCGCCATATTTGCGGCTTTGGGAGCAGTGACGCAAGGCTTTATGGTCATGAAGACCATCGGAACAGGTATAGTTCCCTCTATCAATCTTCTGGGGGCCATCATTGCAGTTCTGTCAACCTTCGTCTGGGTTATGATCTGTAATTTTTATGGCCTTGAGATATCGGTCACGCACGCAATTGTTGGAAGTATTTTGGGTTATGGAATGGCGGCTTACGGCATAAGTGGAATACAATGGGGTTTGGTTCAGAGCGTTGCCATAAGTTGGCTGACATCACCATTTCTAGCTGCATTCGGGGCTTTCTTGTTGTACAAGCTCATGGCGATTGCAACTGCCAAATATGATGGTATTAGAAGAGGTCTGCCGTCTTTGCTTAAGCTTGCACTTTGCTACTCTGCATATGCGTTCGGAGCAAATGATATAGCAAAGGCTACAGGCGTCTATGTCACCGTTGCTGTGATGGCCTTAGGGCGCCCTCCAGAATATAGTGTTATGCTATTGCTCGCAGTCCTTGGAAGCTTAGGTATAGCCATAGGTGGGTTCTTGCTTGGACCCAAAGTAATAGAAACCGTGGCTTTTAGAATTACGCGGCTGAATCCAGCTACAGGCACAGCAGCTGAAGTTGCCAACGCTTTAGTGGTTCATTTGTTCACAGTAGTTCCATTTGCGCTGTTGGGGTACGGGATGCCTATATCAACGTCTTTAGCCAGTGTGGGCGCTCTTGTAGGTGTGGGTTTAGCCAGCTATGGCTCAACTGGAATTAACAGGAGAACCGTTGCGGTGTTGTTTTCGAGTTGGGTGGCAACGGTTTTGATTACTGCCGTCTTGACCTATGTTTTGTATTCGATTCTGGTTCCGCTTATAGGACCGATAGTTGAGCCGACGCTGTGATTATTTTCATTGTAGCGTAAGAGCTATTTAGGAAAGGTACAAGTTAGCATGTGTCCGGGTGCGTATCTTGTTCAAGGGCAACCCTAGCATATGGCTTGGAAAGCAGAGGGAAAAAGACATTCTGAGGCTTACTGAGAAACATCTGCGCAAAATCATCAGCTTGGCAATTGCGCTGAAGGATTTTATACAAGCCTTTTCAGCGAACAGCACAGAGAGTATGGAAACCTCATACAAGGAAATTTTCAAGCTAGAGCGCGAAGCTGATGACGAGAAGGAGAGCATCATTGTCGAGCTTTCGAAGGGACCTTTTCATCCGATGGACAGGGAAGACATCATCAGGCTCGTACTCACTATGGACGATGTAGCCGCCAACATCAAAGCGGCATCAACAAAACTTCTGTACGTGGATCCAGCGAATATACCCGATAACGTGAGAAAGGATGTGGCTGAGCTCGTAAACATGGTTTACAACATAGTGATGAGCTTCGGAGATGCTCTTCAGGGGCTTATTGTAGGGTCAAAAGATGTTCTGAAATTGGCAGAAAACGTTGAGAGAAAGGAAGAAGCCATAGACGAGTTCCGCGTGGTTCTCATAGCGAAAATTCTGGAGTGGGGCGAGAAATCTCGGCGCATAAGCGCCTTACTGATGTTGAAAGAAGCCGTTGAAAATCTTGAGGGCGCATCTGACTGCACAGAGGATGCTGCAAACATCATAAGAGGAATAGTCGCAGTGGGCAGCTAAGGAATAGCTGGCTAACTTGTGGACGGAAAATAAGGACTTGGCGCGGTTCATAAGCAGATAATTAAGACAGATCAAAGCCTGTAAGCTTTATAGTACCTTTTCTGAATTTTAAGAACAATAACAACTCCTAAACCCTCTAGGGCTAATTCCCAAACGAATTGACCGAATGCGAGCAAAGGATATGAAGCGAAAGGGAACCCGCCGTGAATACAATAGATCAGTGGAAGCCATAATCCCAGCACCAATGAATGTATCGGATAGGTTTTAGCCCCTACTTTTGCCATCAGATACTTCGCTGGAAAAATAACTGCTGGCGTAAAAAGGTCTAGAATTCCGTATCCTTGATAAACCGCGGTAGTAAGGTGTCCGATTGTCAGACCGTAAATACATGGGATTCCGAACGTGATGGTTAGAGGATGCATTATGCTTTCTATTCCCAAATTATACAACCCTAAGAATGCATAGAGCGAAGCTATCATAATCATGAGGGTAACACTCTTTCGAGAAACCAATCAATTCACCCATTTTTACGTCGAAAGCATCACCAAATACTCTGAAGACGGCATCCTGTTTTTCCAAAGCCACTAAGCGTTTCTTGAACTCAAAAAGCTATTCATGATTTCGCCTCCAGCGCACCTTCCAAACTAAACATGCTCAGGTTCGAACATATCCATTAATCTGGTAGACAATAACCTCAATTCAAACTCCATTTCTAGAAAATAGCTGGGCTGGTAGTGCAGTTTGGTATGAACGCCTGACTTGCACTCAGGAGGTCATGGGTTCAGATTATGCTAGGATTCCTCAAACCATTTTAACGACTTTTACTTTATCAGAGGGGTGTAGGGACATGGTGTTTGTGGTGACCGCGGCTTACGTCAAGGCAGTTGAGCAGCTGAGAGACAGATTGGTAATGGAGCTTGAGGACAAGATAGAGTCCATCGTCCTTTACGGCTCAGTTGCCAAAGAAAGGGCTGATGAAGAGAGCGACATTGACATCTTGGTAGTTACACAAGAGGATGAAAAAGGTCTTTATGATAAAATCTCAAGAATAAGGACACGAGTGGACCTAGAGAACAACACACTCACAGCTATATTGTATGTGACCAGCGCAGAGCTTGAGCATTACGCCAAACTTGGTTCTCCGTTCGTGAAAAGCGTGTCTGAGGAGGGTGTGATTCTCTTTGATAGGGGAGCCTTCAAGAAGCTTTGTGGAAGCCTCGCTGAAAAGAGCTGAAAAAGCCCTGAAATCAGCAAGGCTTCTTGTAGAAAACGGGGAGTTAGAGGATGCTACTTCAAGAGCCTACTATGCCATGTTCCA
>Ga0315308_1001750_pt1 | contig 12402 bp, 9 predicted proteins | sample TDP3_MG_FD_203078 | JGI IMG/M metagenome (GOLD analysis project Ga0315308, IMG submission 203078) | Freshwater sediment microbial communities from Lake Towuti, South Sulawesi, Indonesia - TDP3 | ecosystem: Environmental > Aquatic > Freshwater > Lake > Sediment | place: Indonesia: South Sulawesi... | reverse complement strand
CTATGCCTCTTATGCCTCTTAGAATCTTCTCAACTTCATCAATCGTAGGGGCATATTTCATCATAGACACCCGTATCTGTTGCAAAGAAAAGCCTTTGATTAGGTATTAAAAGTCTTATTTCCGATTATTATCATAAGATAACAACCATTAAATAGCTAACGCATGCTAGTTTTACTCTCACGAGGTTCTCCTTTGGTCAGATATCCCGTGGCGTTTAGAAGAGAAAAACGAAATCAATATTTAAGTTTTGAGAGTGTCCGCCAGTGGTTCGACGGTCTAGGCACTTCGAGCGAGTACACGAAGCGGAACTATCTGGATGATTTAATCCACTACTGCGAATGGGCTAAGAAGACACCTGATCAATTAAAGCAAGATCGAAAAGAGCAGCTAAAGTCTGACGATATAGACGTGAAAATGACCGCTGAAAAAATGCTGAATCGATATGCCAATAGCGGACTTAAACCTAAAAGCTCCATGTGGAGAGCTATAGCTATCATTAAGAGCTTTTACGCACATAACTTCATTGAACTAGCTGCCAAATCCGTTAAGGGACCTAAAAGGGTGAAGGAGAAGGACTATAGAAGTCCGACGGTTGAAGATCTCAGTAAAATGCTAGAAGGCTCCAATCTACGCGATAGAGCCATTCTGCTCACATTGTTTCAAAGCGGATTGAGAGAAGGATCACTCATTCTGCTGCAACGCAAGCACTTTAAAGAAATGTTTGAATGTAAAGTTCCGGTCCATATTGGACTTAGAGCTAAGGAGCTGAAGGGCGAATACTCGGGTCTAGAAGCTCACACGTTCATTGGAAGAGACGCGGTTGAAGCTATTAAGAAGTATCTTGAGTGGCGAGAGAGAGTTAAGGGTGAAAGACTTACAGACGACTCCTATCTTTTCACAAGGCTGGACGCCGTAGGTCAGCCCGTAGACCAGCAGACAATCATTTGGGTCGTAGCTCAAGCTTGCAAGAGAGCTGGAACCGATCACTTCTCCCCCCACGACTTCCGGAGAGCTTTCCAAACAAACCTAGAAGCGGCAGGCGTACCGGCGAACTGGGTTAAGAAGCTCATGGGCCATAAACTGGCGGGAGAAGAGAACCCATACAGCATACCTAAGATCGAGCAGCTAAGAGAAGCGTATTCAAGAGCGGAGCCCAAGCTAACAGTGACTCCAACTCCACAGGTTGACAGGTTCGAAGCGATGAAGAATAGAATGATAGCTCTATGCGAAGAAAGTAAGACTGCACCCGAAGACCTTGTTAAAGAACTTCAGAAATACGTTCCCGGCTTAGGCGTGGTTGAATGGTGGAAGCCTTTAGACCAGAGAAAAGGCGTCAAAATAGCAACTGAGGAAGATATTGCGGCGTATGAACGAGCTATGCGTGAGTATGATAAGGATATGTTGAAGCGGGAGATTCTACGGGAGCTTTCGCCTGAATTGCGTGGGATCGTCAAGAAGGGTGAGAAAGGTAAGAGGACTCAGACAGACGGTAATGGTCAGTATGAATCTAAGATAGTTCTAGAGAATGAGCTGACACAATATCTCAGTGATGGCTGGGAGTTCGTGGCATCATTGAACAGTGGAAAGTATATTGTAAGACGAGAATATGTATGAAAGGATAGTGGAATACAACGCTCACTAAGAACAGGGATCAAAAGAATGACTAGCGCTTCTTCCCGAAAAGAGCGAGGTGCATTCTACGCACCAAGAACAATTGCTTCTTTCAAGAGACTAGAACTTGGACTCACTGTTACTTAGCTACGGTACTTATATATACAAAAATCGAATTGTACTTAGGGATTAGTCCTTGGGAAATCTTGCCAAACTAAAAGAAATGCTTGAAAAATCCCAGTCCAACATGAGCATAGGCACATTGCGTGAGAGAAAACTGTTGCAGAAACGCGTGTATTTTCTTCAGGTTCTGGGAATCGAGTTAGGATATCATTATAACTGGTATGTTTATGGTCCTTATTCTCCAGCATTAACTTGTGATATATATGATTTGAATCTGAAGATGACTGTGGCGCCGGAAACCGTAGGATCATACAATTCAAATTCGCATGAGAATACAATCATTAACCGTTTCAGGAAGATGTTCAGGGGATATCTCGAAAATAGTGACGATTCAGCATATTGGTTTGAACTATTAGCATCCCTACACTACATGATTAATGCTGGGTACATCAAATCCAAGACTGGAAAATCAGCAGTCGAAGGATTACTAGCTCTTAAAGGAAATAGATTCAGTAAGGATGACGCGGAGAAAGCATGGCATTTTCTTGTGAACAATCAACTCATTTCGACGTAGAGCAACAGCCATGCTGAGCTTTCCATTAAAAGTACATGACGAAGTTTGGGGATACATATCTTTAACTGAGTTTGAAAAAGATCTAATTGACACAAGTCCATTTCAGAGGCTAAATCACATCCGCCAGTTGGGTTCGGCGTACCGAGTTTTTCCTGGCGCTCAACATACCAGATTTTCTCATTCTTTGGGTGTACTTCATGTTTTAGATAGAATAATAACGTCAGATTACCTCAGAGAAAATTTTGATGAATATTCAAGAAGAAAACTTAGAATAGCTGCTTTACTTCATGACATAGGACATTTCCCTTTTTCTCATACCATAGAAAAGGCAATTACTGACAAGGAGGGAGCTCACCTAGAATTCGGTGAATACATGATTAAGAAAACTTGTCTTGCTGACAAGTTAAGAAAGGAGAGCTTCGATCCAGATGATATAATAAGAATAATTAAGGGGGACTCTCCTGAGAAAAATGGCCTTTGTACTCAACTGATTTCATCAGATTTGGATGCAGATCGGATTGATTATCTGATGAGGGATGCTGTTCACACTGGAGTTGCCTATGGTCGAGTTGACATAAATCGAATATTCGATGCCTTCAGGCTGGATAATGAAGGGCATCTTTCAGTTCATATCAGTGGAAAACATGCTGCAGAAAACTACGTTATTGGCAGATATCACATGTGGGCGACGGTATACACTCATAGAGTAGTCAATGGATTTTGTGAACTTTTACAACATGCATACTGTGAACTAATGGATGCAGGAGAGGTACACAATCTAGACGAATTGATGAAATTGAGTGAGTTCGAACTTTCGAAATATGATGATAACTACTTGCTGAGTGCGCTAGCAAATTATTCTAGTGATAAGGATTTTACTAAAGAAATTTATGAAATGTGGAGGAATCGAATACACCTAGAGGTAGTAGATGAAGCACAAAAACTGACGGCAGAGGATGTCGGAACAAGAAAATACTTTAAGTTGGATGAGTTCAAGAAAGATAGTGAGCTAGAGCGTTTGGCTCAAGGTTCAAAGGTTCCTAAGAAGTGGATTTTCCACAATAATTCGGATGTTAACTTGCCAAGATACAGACCCCTTTCAGAACCTTTGACCACTGATACGCATGACACACAGAAAGAGATGTTGAAAACTATCTATATTGTGGATGAAGGAGGAAACTCAAAGCCTTTGACGGACGACAATACTTCATTAGTGTACTACGTAAGAAATATGGGATTGTCTACCGTAAGAATATACACCAAACAGGAATATAAAAGCCAGCTTGAGGAAACACTTGCAAAGATGTTGACCTGAACTAGCAAATAAAACTGCAATAGGGTCGTTATATAAGCTACGAATATTTTACGCATTATTCAGAGAACGCCGCAAAACAGCTGCATGGCTTTAGTATCGGTGCTAAGGAGTTGGATAGGGACTATGTTTTCGACCCATACACATAAGCAGGTATTCATTTGTCCTACTTGCGCCAACAAATTCAACTTTAAGGGAAGGAAAAAGAGATCATGACTTCCAAGGGTATGGTCTTCAATTTTGTGTGTAAGGAGTGGTGCGGCCGCCGGAACTTGAACCGCTAGCGCAGAATACCAAGGATTCGGGAAACTAGGTCCGGTAAGTAGCGCTACTTGTTTTTCTTGAACTCTTCTCAGCGACACAATTCTCGCAGAACAATCTCCCTTTACTTTATGCCTTTCCAACTCACGAACCGGGCATTCTTCGGAATATTTGTCGAACCTGATTTCACCCACTGAATCAGAAATTCTCTGCTCTTGGTGAGTTGGTCGTATGCATCATCTTCACTTGGAGCCACAGGCAGCTTGTATGGCTTCGTGAAATCAGTTCTTTGATAGAAACCTGTTACCTCTTTGTATCCCTCTGTGTCACCATGAATCACCTTGTTTCTTCGGATAACAAAGATAGGATTAGAATCCAATCCCACTTCTTCGGTATTCAGCAAGAGGTTTACGGGGAGTCCTTGGTTCTGAGCCACTTTCAGAACGTTAGGACTTAAGGTGAGCCATTTCAAACGAGAGTTCATCTTCTCTTCTTGCATTCGAGCGTCCGTGTTGACCGCCATTTCGACAGCACGCGATGAAAAGAAAACTGTGGCGGCAAAGAGGCCGAGAACGAAGGAATATGCTGCTTCGTTGTCTGTGTTCCAGATCTCGTAGTCGACATCTCCTAAGTTTACCGCACCAATCTTCCTCGCTCTTTCGAGAATTTGAGGCATAATGTCTTCAAGATTCTTGCGGAAGGATAGTTCGAACGCTCGCATGTCTATAGGAGAAAATTCAACTTCTCTTGTCAAGATGCACCACCATTTGGAATCTTACCGTAAGAGTCATTGAAGCCCGTATTACAGGTCAAGAAGTTAGTAAGACCTACGGTGGCTCCTTGATTCGCTATGTTCTAGCGGCTATATTTAAGCGCCAGTGAAAATTTTCTTCGCCTCATCTATGCTTTCGCGATTTAGTAGCTGCATGGCTTTGGTCAGATCTTCTCGGTCTAGAACCCTGACCCTTCGCGCGTCCCTCTTTACTTCACCTGCTTCTTCGCTCACGAGTGCTAGAGCTTCGGTCATTACGCCTCTATCCTTGAAGAAGCTCGAAATATTTGCTATTTTGTCCAGCTTGTCAGCCCCTGGTGGTTTCAGCGAGCATGAAATGACATAGACTCTTCGTGTTGCAATATCTTCCGCGAGGATGTCAGCTTCTCCTATTTCGTATTTATCTTCTCTTAGCACGCCGAGTTCGAGATCCCCTATCTCTATTTGCCTAAAGCCCAACAATGACATCAACCAAGCCACAGCCCGCTCGAATAGATCATTCGCCTTAGAGGACCTTGCCTTGCTCACAGGGTTTATGAGATATTCTTCAAGATGTACGAGGCTCACGAATCGTGTTGAAACATGGAGGAAGATATCTTTGAAGGGTCTATATAGGAAGATGTCACGAACATTTACCGATCGTTCTGTGACAACGCCCAAAATTCTGCTTGTCACCATTGCATCAATCAAATCGTTCTCATTTAGACTTGTGGCAAATTCATGATGTGCGTTCACGTATGTGAAGTCATTCTGTGGTTCAGTCGAAAATGATGCTAGTGCTTGGGGATATGTCTCTATTGGTCTGTGGCCTTGAGTTCTAGGGTCATATCTTCTTATTTTGACAATCAGATTGAGGCTTGGTACAAGGACTTTGTGAACTTTGAGTTGAAGGTTGACTTCGCCGTCGCCCGAATGTTTGATGCCGAGTAGACTAGCGTAAACGGGTAAGACAACAATGCTATTGAATTTATTGTTGAGGTTCCTTACTCCAAGCCAGTCTTTAGCAAACTCCTCCATGTCGAGACCCAAAGCTAAGAACTCATCCTCCAGATTGAGCTCATAAAGAAAGACATTCGGGGTATCTCTAGAGCCAAGGTAATATCCTGAAGTTGGATACTCTCCGTACTCTCCATGTCGTATAGTATCTCTTTCTTCGCCGTAGAAATCTAATTTCTCGTATCCGTCTCGCATCTTGATTGAGTAGTTAAGTAAACTCAGGCTTCCCTTCAGCATTTCATCAACAACGTTCGGCAGGGTATCCGGCTTAATGGTCTCCTGTACAAATTTGATATTAGCCAAATCCATGATGCCCAATTCATCGAGCATATCCGCTCTTGATTTATGCTCTTGCGCCAGAAAGTTTTCATCTCTAAGTGTCGGATAAAAAACCACGATGCAGTTGACCCAGTCTGAATCTTTCCGAGCTAAAAGCGCCCTTACATCCACTGATCGATAGGATCTGCCCACCAAGGCATAGTAATCTTTAAAATCAATTCTCCTTCTCATTCTTGTCAACGGTTATGCCTCCACAATTTTGGCCAATATCTTCCAAATCCTGCGCGGTCCAGTGCTTTATTTATCCCATCTCCACGCTTTCTGCTTTTTCCTTTTCTTCTTTTCATAGTCATAAAACAGACTGTTGACTTGAAACTCTTCGATTTGTACTATCGTGGGCCAGCAAAGGAATTTTCCTTCCATGAAAGGCGAGGTGTCACGTTGAGCAGAGTCTTAGCATGGCGAAAAAGGCTATTGCCATCTCTTCCAGGCGTCTTCTACGAACTTGACGCTTCTCGTTGGGAGAGAGTATATCGATGTCGCTTTCCCAAGGATTATGGGGGCGCTTGTCTTGATTCGTTTCTTCAGGATTTGCTCCCAAGGTTTAAGCTCACTCTTCATGGACTTCAGCAGCCTCTCGATGCTTGGTTTTGAGCTATGGAAACTTTGCAACTTGTTCAGGTCAAGTGTAATTTCTGCAGCCTCTTCGTTTAAACCCGCGACATTGACTAACCATTCCTTCAACCTATTGACCCAGCTGACGTTTCGACCACGCAACCGCCCAAACAGGAGCGCGTCCTTCACCTTCGACGGCAGAAGCTTCCAACCGTAGGTTACCTGGTAATTAGTATCTAAGTCGTAGTCGAATCCTAGAATGCCCTCAGAGAAGATTAGTGGCAGCGGTGCTGCCGGCTCCATATTGCCTTGAGGCAGGTCAACGTGTAATTTCCAGTGTGCGCAGTCCTTTCCACAATCAGTCTCCGGCAGAAAGCCTTTCAATCCGAGCTCCTTTGCTCTCCAAACTTCCTTGATGGTTCGTCGGTTTGGAACGAATCTGTCTTCGACAACGAAATGCTTTGCGAGCCTCGGATAGATCAGTATGGTTTCAGCCTTGCTCTCTATCAGTTTCGGCGATACCACCGGCGCTCCACGCTCATACCTCTCTTTAAGAAGGTAGATGCCAAACTTCTCAGCGACGCCATTATAGAACTCGGCTTGGAATCTGTCAGACGATTTCACCTCAGTCGTATTCTTCGTTTCGATCATAATTGGGTTCTCACTTTTTTCTGTGAAGGCAATGAAATCGGGGAAAACTGTTCCAGCAAGGTCGGGATGACGCCCCTCGCATTTCCCGATAACGGCGACCTCTCCGCACTCCTGCACAAGGCTTCTGCGGACCCTCTCCATTCCTTCTAATGAGGCTAGTGTGGTTGCCTTTAGATGCTGGTTTAGGTTGACCTCCGGAACCTTCCTTGCGATCTGCTGCATCGCCGCTAAGCGTGGCAAACCTTCTAGTCCCAACTGCACCGCCATCTCCCCGATTCTGCCGATGGTTGCAGGCTCCAAAGATCGCGGTTGACTCGGAGCCTTCGCGGGCACTGTTCTGAGAGCTTTGTATGCTTTGATCGCGACAATCTTCGGACACCTGAGATAGTCGTAAATGTCTTCGCGGGAGACCGTGTAGATAGGTCGCAACTTAGTTTCTCCACAGAATAATTCCAATTCTCCTGCATTCAAACCTATTTCTTCACAACAAGGCTAACCGTCGGGCGAAGGCAACCTCGATGTATATTAGATTCACGACGAATAAACAAACGCAAGAGATCGTTGCTCGAGATCCTCTACGAGGCTCTAACAATTTAAGCACCGATGAGGAATTCATTTGTTGAAAAGCTGGTTCTGAAAGGTGTCTAGGGTAGTTCAAGAGGATTTAAGACTCGTCAGTAACTTGAGGGAGACGGCCAAGCAATATTCGGCCCTTAAGCAAGATCGCGCGGAAACCGCTGTGAAACTATACAAAACTTTCCTGAAGGATTATGTCTTTCAACATGATGGCGATAGAAAACAGATAACTGAGTTCTTGAAGAAATTCTTCGGTAAGAGTAGGATAAGGATCGTTGCGGTTGATGGAACGAAGTTTGAGAGGTCTAGGAGGGGTTGCTTGGTATTTTACGTCTTAGCCGCTCCGCTTGTCTATGAACTTGATTTTGATTCTGAAAACTTGAGGCCGATTCGGGTTGAGGAAGAATCTGTAAGAAACAACGTAATGGCTTTGGTTCCTGTGCCTCTTTCTGAGATCTTTCTGATCGGGGAGATGCCGTCGATCGAGGTGAAGGAGGAGGAAGAGGAACCTGAGGTTGAGGAGGAGTTAGGCGACGTGTTTACTCCACAGAAGATTGGGAAGATCGATGTTGTCCTCATGAAGCTTGCGGAGGTCTACACTCTATATTGGTGTCTTCAGAACGTTAAGCCGGATGTGGTGATGGTTGACGGATCCTTGTTCGAAGGGTACTCCTATTCCAACAGAAGCGTTGATAGACTCAACCTTTACAGAGGAAAGGTTCTCGGCGTGAAGTTGGATAGGAATGACTTCACTATCTTCAAATCCATTCCGATCAGCTCTGAACTAGGCATACCATCCGTATCCTTTGTCAGAGACTTCATAGTCGCTGAACTTCTTGCTTTCAAGGGTGTCAAGCTTCAAGCGGAAGATCTATCGTTCCTAAGCAAACTTGCGAACGTGAAGGTCAGTCTTACAAAACGGCAGTTAGAGAACTTGCAGGAGCTTGACTATCTGGACATAACCTGGAAAGATGGCGAGATAGAAATCCGACTGAAAGATGACTACCATAAGAGTTGGGATAGGTTGAAGGATCTATTCCTTAAAGTATGTGAGGAAGGTTTCGGCAAGAACAACTTGGATGCTTTCAGGATACATATAGAAGAGGCGGGCCAGAAGTCATACAGGTACATGTGTGAAGAAGATATCGAGACGATGTGTAGAATAGGTTATGACATGATTTTCGAAGAGTGTTGGAAGAGAGGCGCACTGATCTTTTCTATCACTAAGGATAGTTTCGTGAGGTTCTTTGTAGACAACTTCCTAACGATAGCGGGGCCGAGGCATCTTGGAATCTTCACTCTAGACCAGGAGTTGCTGCCGAGAGTCCCCTCGACCGATGCAGGGATGCTCTATGACATTTCAGTCAGGGTTCCGAACTTGCATGCCCCGCTTTCCATGATGGAGTATGATCCAGCTGTTTCAACCATCTATAGTACTTATGACGTTGCAAGTAGAGATTATGTATTGAATCAGTTGAGAAGGGTTGCTCAAGAGAGGCAGTTTATGAGATCACTGGTCCTTATATCAGAGGACAAATCTTCCGGTAGAAAATCATACGTCTACACTGTTGACAGGATTACCTACCCGAAGGTCGATGAGGGCTGCGATTTGATGGAAGTCGAACTTGAAGGAAAGAAGTACAGGTTTGCCTACTACTCGAAGCCGAGCGAAACAATGAAAGCTATAGTTGGTTTGATAGCTTTGACCTCTTCGAATAGGCATGATGCGGTCTTCGGTTATCCGGACCCGCTTTATGATGTGGATCAATACGTGAAGACTTTGGGAAGAGCTCACCTAGAAACGCTCGACCTTGCTCTCACTGAAATTGACCTTGAAGAGTTCTCAGTTACGTATAGGCAGTTGAGGGAAATGGGTGGTGGATGATGGCGGAGTATTTGAACGAGAAGATCTTCGAGCAAGACGTGAAGGGATTTCTATTCTTCATGGAGACGACTCAGGAAGGGACTGAGAGAGCAAAGATTGTTTTCGAGTTCAATAAAGAGGCTCTCTATAAACTGAGGGAAGGCGATATAGTTGCAGTCGAATCTTTTTCGTCACTGACGCATGAAGGAGGGAAATACTACTGTCTCCTTGAAATCACAAGGATGAGTCCTACACACATAACGATTGACAGGCTGAAAAGATACAGGTTCATGGGAGCTGTAAGGGAGTTCCTGAAGGAAGCCACGAAGGATTTTGAAGAAGGAGACCCACGCTTAATCAGGGACCACGTCTATATCGAGGCCGAGGCTGTCGCAACGGGTTATATGATGAAAGTATCATCCGCTGAACCGGAGTTTATCAACGAACCGAGCAAACCGATTCTCGGCAGGGACGTCGGGGTCCTCAAACCAGTGATAATTGAGAAACTTATCAATCAAGGAATTGAGAAAGGACTAATCGTCGGGAAACTGTATTCCACGTATGAAGAGAAGAGGAAGGTGGATGTCAAGGTAAAGCCTCACAAGATGGTCACTCATCACTACTCCATTTTCGGTTTTACTGGAGCGGGAAAGAGTAATTTGAGCTCTCTCCTTGTCACAGAACTCATTGAAGAAGAGAAATTGAATACTATCATCTTCGATCTTTCGGATGAGTATACAGCCCTTCTAATTGATGTCTTAGAGAGGGAAGGAATCATTGTTATAGACAAAGAAGACGTTCCCGATTCACTAGTGGAATATCTTGAAAGAACAGCCAAGCACGATGTGAGGGACCTGGCTAAGGAACTGTCGGAGAAGACAAAGAAGCCGGGAGTCTTCGACTCCGACATATTTGTGGAAACCTATCAAAAAGGGTTCGAAAAACTGATCAAGGACGGAAGGATCAAACTGATCAACACGGCCCTGTTGGGCGTTCCACAGGTTCTGGACTTTCGATATTTTATGAGAGAACTGGAGGAAAGATGCAGTCCGAATGCATCCAATGCAGCCCGATGCAAACAACTGTCGTTCTTCCTGAAGAAGTCCGTCGAAGAGGATGACACAATAAGGAAGGACAAGGTATCGAACTTCCTTTTGACAGAAGATATCGTGGAGAAACTCAGCGTGATCATATTCAAGAAATGTTACGAGAAACTAAAATGGAAATCAGAGGGAGATTATGCGCCAGCAATAACTGGAATAATTGCTTCTCTTCTGGAGGAAGTGAAGGCAGCGCTTGAGTCTCAGCAAACTACTATGAGCGAGAACTACGTAACCGACGATTGGTTACTTGAAAACTTTATCGTCAAGCGAGAGCCAGACAAGAAGCTTTGCATCATTGTCTCCTCCGAGAAGACCGCGATGGCAAAGTTGATTCACACACTAATCGAAAAAGCGCTGAGAGTAAGAAGGAAGAAAGGAACGAAGACACATGACGTGTTGTTCCTAGTGGACGAAGCCCATGAGTTTGTAATCAACCCGAGGGAAGCCGGAGTGACTGAGGATGAGAGGGAATCCTCAAGGATCATTGAGCGGTTGACGAGGATGGGCAGGAAGTACGGACTCGGAACCTGTATCTCCTCTCAAAGGGTCGCCTATCTGAATACGACGGCGATATCAAACTGTCACACGTCGTTCATAGGAGCGCTCCCAAGGAAGTACGATCGAGACGCGATCTACACCGCCTATGGGGTTGCGGAGGAAGTGCTTAACCAGGTTGTGACTTTTCCGCCGGGCAACTGGTATATCGTCAGTAGCGGGGCCATGGGAATAAACAACGTCCCAGTACGGATTTTCTCGTCAAATAGAGAAATTGAGCTTGCGAAGTACTTTAAGGGAAAGAATTACTTGTCGAAGGAAGGCATCAAAATCCTAACGGATGTTAAGTACTTGGTCTAGTTGGTGGTCTCAATCTCGTCTAAAGAGTCTTCTCTTGATCAGTTGAAGGACAACGCTTCAAACTTCCTTGATGAAGATTTTGGGAAGAAACTGATCGAGACAGGTATTCAGAAGGCAGGAAGCATGCACCGATTGGGCAGAGTCATGGGTTACGTAGGCAACGCTCCAAACTGGAGTATCAAACTGATTCTGCATGGAAAACAGGGCGTTCCACTCTTCAGACTGAAAAAACTTTGCACTTTCCTTGGCATATCGTTGAACGAGATAGAAAAGCACGTCTTGAAAACAAAGTGACGATCATGGAAGCGAGTAACGAGTATCAACTTTTCACTGAAAGAATTCTCTCTAAACTGAAATAGGTCTTCGAACTCAACCTTGACTCGGGGAATTGGATGGACTTCTACTATGTTTGGACGCCTTGGGGAGATGAGCCGAAAGAGAAGTATTTGTGGGAAATCTTTCCTTGCACTGACGGAATTCTGATCTCTAAGGGATATGTCACACCAAAGCTTGAGGATAGTTTTGTGAGGCATGGAGGTATACGCAAGTTCCTTCGATGGAATGGTCCGGTTATGGGAGATTCGGGAGCTTGGTTGTACAAGAACGAAGAAGAGCCGCCATACTCCGTCAGGGAGCTACTCGATTACTATGTACGAGTCGGAATCCCTCTTGGGGCACACCTGGACCATTCGATCTTTAAGACTGTAAATGTTGACGGTGTAGCTAGGGAACTGACTGAGGATGAGAAGAAGAGAAGATGGCAGATCACGATCGACAATGCTAGAGAAACGATGGAACTACTTCAAAAG
>Ga0315308_1001749_pt1 | contig 12407 bp, 10 predicted proteins | sample TDP3_MG_FD_203078 | JGI IMG/M metagenome (GOLD analysis project Ga0315308, IMG submission 203078) | Freshwater sediment microbial communities from Lake Towuti, South Sulawesi, Indonesia - TDP3 | ecosystem: Environmental > Aquatic > Freshwater > Lake > Sediment | place: Indonesia: South Sulawesi... | reverse complement strand
ATCTTTTTCGCTTCGTGGGCGTTTCGCCAAACCTTTTCCACGTCAGCTCCGCCACAATATTTTTTGTAGGTTTCTTTGTCACCTTTAACATCAATTTTTAATCCATCCATGCCCGCCTGTTTCAAGTGTTTTAGAGCTTCTAAAGTCATGTATCCGTTTGAAACGTAACATGAGTACAAGCCTTTTTCACGCCCACGTTCAAAGAGTTGCAAAGCCCATTCAGTCAAGATGGTGGGCTCTTGAAAACTGCCGCATAAGCCGTTGTCTCTATTGTGCAGCGCAACGTTCAAGATTTTTTCCTGAGGGAAGAAGTGACTTGATTTGGCTGGGTTGGGTTCAACTTTTGACAGATGATGGTTTTGACACCAGACGCAGTCGAAGTTGCAGGACCAAGTGGAAAATGTGAGCGCAGATGAGCCTGGCCAATAATGGAAGAACGGCTTAATCTCGATTGGGCGGCTCTCTAGGGCGCTTAGGTCGCCGTAAACCAGTGTCAAGAGCACGCCGTCCATGTTTAATCTTGTCTTGCAAAAGCCTCGATTGCCAGGATGAATGACGCAGCGTCTCTCACACAAGCTGCATTTCACTTTGTAACCTCTGAGTTTTTCGTAGAAAATGGCTTCGCGAACAGTTGGTAACTGCAGCAACTTTTCCAGCGCTTGCACTTCTGGGCACTTCAAATCAAAAAGATGAGTTTGAATAGATTAACCTTTTTAGCTACTCTTGACGGCTTTTGACACTCTTCTCAGGCACTCTAAGGCGGATTCGTAGGTTGGGAAGCTTTTTAACCCGCATTCAGGTCCAGCGTATGGAACTCTGTTCTCGCCGAAATAATCAACAATCTTGGTCAAACGTTCTTTCATAAGTTCGACGTTTTCAACAAAAATTGTTGGGTCTATCTGCGTTTTTGTCAGGTTTTTCCACGTTTCGGCGATTTTCTCGCTTATGCTTATCTCACTCAGTTTCTGTTTAGATGTGGCAATTACATTACTTCTTATCAACAGGTCGAAGTCTGTCACTGCTATGCTTGCTTTCAAGAACTTGTCGGTTGACTCTAAGCGTTCTTTGGTTCGTTTGGCTTGATAGAATGAATCGTTAGCGTGCGACTCGATTACGTTGAGGTTTTTCGCTTCCCAGAACAACTCGTCTGAAGTGTTGTGCAAGTGCAAACATGTTTGCGCTCCCTTTGCTCGAATCTTCTGCATTATCAATTCCCAAGCCTTAAGCAGGTTTTCTCTGCCCTCTGAACCACGGTCAAGTAACGGATCGTCGACAAAGCCGAAGACAGGTTCCTCCACAGAAACAAGCACCACGCTTCCATGTTTGATGCTAAAAATGTTGGCTTCAACCATCTGAGCTAGAATGTTGCCAAGTCGAGAGAATGTGTTTTTGTCTTTGTAGGCGAAAAGCGAAGCCATGGTGTAAGGACCTACGACGCAGACCCGAAGTTTGAAGGGTTCTCCCAGTTTCTCATAAATCTCTTGCGAACGATTCTTAATGGCTGAGACTTCAGGACTAGTGTCCGTTCCCTCCTTCAGAGTTAATACTGCTGTTTCAATGAAACCTGCGTCAATTTTTCCAATGCCTTCAATCACGTCAAAGAACATTTGATTCATGTCTCTATACTGCGGATAATTGGGCAAGTCGATGCCAGCTTCGATTTTAGCGATGAAACCATCCACCACCTTCTTCTCAAAAAACTGGGTGGAATCATTAACGACTCGTCCATAGTTGGAAGCACCCTCTAGAAACTTTTGGAAGTCGCCTACGAAAGGCAAGCTGCCCTCATCAAGTGATTTAACCATTAAGAAAATTACCTCACCTTGTCTATAATTTTGGAAAGCTTGTTTTAAAATGTTCCCATCCCTTTGCCTTTATCAGCAACGCCTTCTTTCCCACTTTTAAAACTAGAGTTTTTTCTTTGGTGACGCGTCCAATCCTGATTAGAGACACTTTTTTAGTTATTTTTTTCCACAACATGGGCTTGACGGTTACTACGAGTTCGTATTCTTCTCCACCATAGAGGCTGAGTTCAATCGGGTTAAGTTTGTGTATTTTTGCTAGTTTTTTCGCCTCTTCTGCAATGGGAAGCTTGTCTATTAGGAAGCCCATGTGGCTGGCTTTAGAGATTTCATGAAGGCTCCAAGCTAACCCATCGCTGGAGTCAATGGAAGCTGTTACGGCGCCCGTCTCAGCTAGTGCTAAGCCTTCATTGAGTCTTGCACGCGGCATCAAAACGCTATCCACAAATGTCTTCCTCATTCTAGACGGTGCTGAAAGATTTTGAAGCAGAATCCTTAAGCCAACAGCTGTTTTGCCGAAAGGTCCAGTGACCGCCACGATGTCGCCGGGTTTGGCGTCACTACGCAGCATGAGACGCTTTTTTTCACCAATTCCAAATGCGGCGCAACTGATGACTAAGTCAGATGCTTCGCTTGTGTCTCCGCCCAGAATGTAAGCGTCGTATTCTCGTGCTCCCTTGTTTAAGCCTTCTCCGATTTGCACGATGTCGCGTTCTCTCAAGCTGCGTGGAACACCTATTGACGCGAGTATGGCTATGGGCTTTACTCCTTTTGCAGCCAAGTCGCTTACGTTCATAACCACAGCCTTGCGGGCTGCTTGCCTCATATTCATTTGTGGCGGCACATCAGTCTTGCCTACCAGCATGTCAGTCTTAATAACTGCGAGTTTTCCGCTTCCAATGTCAACTGCTGAGACATCGTCGCCAAATTGCACGGGCATGTTGGGCATTGGTTCTAAATGTTTCAAAATAATTTCGATTATCTTGCGTTCACCCAGTTCCTCGACGGTTTTCAAGTTTGTTCCCTTGAGGCTTCATTATGGGGTGGAAAATGGCTTAAGTTTTTGCGGTAGGTACGTAGCAACAGTTTAGAGTTCTCTTGAGTGTACGTAGAAGGCTAGGGCGAATAATAGATAGCCCACATGGAAAAGTAACTCTAAGGGGTGTCCGTTGTAATAGGTGCCTTCCATAGTTGTGTAACTGAAAGCCATGTCTGCGACCACATTTGAGAGGATAGCGGCGTTCATGAAGTGCCAAGCCCTACCAACACGACCCTTAAGCCTTGTAGCAGTGAACACCAAAAGCCCAAGGATGGCTTCAAGAAGCAAGGCGAGGTCTAAGCTTGGATAAGCGAGACTTATGCCTAATGTGACTAAATCTTGTTGCGATATATCAGCAAGAACAGGAAGCATGAGCGGAGGAAAGGCTGCGACGCTCACACATGCAACAATGGTGCCTGATGCGAAAAACATTCTTGCAGATATTGCAGGTTGAATGATCTTAATATAAAGTAATAGGGCGATTAACATGGGTACGTAGCCGCTAAGCCAGAAAATATCTGCTATTGAAGGGTAAGGAATCTCAACGTTTAAAACCATCGTGTAAATAGCCCATCCTAGCTCGCCTAAAAACCAGAGGAACATCCCAAGAGTGAAGCAAAGCCAAATCTTAGACAGTTGACTTCCAATATTGTCCCAATAATTTCGCAGTGCGAGAAAAGATGAGAGCACAGCCAAGGTAGCGATAAAAGGTGGAAAAACATTAGAAAAAGTGTACATGAAATCGGGATAAGAACTCTGAAAGATATAGACAAGAGCTAACATTATGGCAGTTATAAAGCACAGCCAGTAGGCAATTCTTAGGTCTCGCCTAGCCACCAGTGGATTAGCATCGGTTTTTTGACTTGGTTTGCCCACCACAAACCCAACAAAGCAAGATGAAACCGTTGACAGTTGTTATAGTTTATGAATATTGAATGCGTATTCATTGTCTAGAATCATTTTTGATTCTGAATACCAAACCTCTTAAAAACAGGCTACGTCTTCAATATTCGTGCTAAGTGCCCCGATAGCTCAGCGGTTAGAGCAACGGTTTCGTAAGCATCTGCATGAATCAGCCGAAAAAACCGTAGGTCGCGGGTTCAAATCCCGCCCGGGGCTTATTCTCTACTTTCGCTGCACTCATTTTTAACTGCAAAAATTGGTGGGTCAGCGGGTTTATTTCAACCCGCTCGCGTGTGTAACTCGCTCCCGCTTGCTTCCATTAGCTATCGCACGTGACCCGAACACTATTAACCGTGTTTTTCAAATTTAAAATTATATGTCACAATCGAAATATTTTACGCAATTCTAAAAAAGAAAAAGAGAGTTTAGCAGAGAAGGCTTAAAGTGCTTTTAGCCACTCTTTGTTTAAATTCGTTAAAGCTCGCGACCAAAGTGTTGAACGAAAATGTCGCTTGAAATTTGACCCTGCAACAAATCCACTTCTTTGTTAATCAGCCCGTGTCTAACCATAAAAGTCGCAAAGTAATCACGAGTTCATTCATTATGAGCAACATGTTTCTTCTTTGAAGTTTCATATTTGAAACCTATTTGAATCCAAATAGAGGGGCTAGGTCTACTGTGCACACACACAAATACAAAATTTGTTTTTCACTATATGTTACTGGACAATCCAGCGTCGGCGGATACATACAAACAATTCTAAAACTGAACTGTTACCAACTACCACCATCACAATAGAGCTCTATTGTTTTTGCTTAGAGCAAAACTCAATCAGCTTAGGCAGAGTAGGATGCTCCGCAGTTGGACTTGAAACGTAATATGCTGCAACTGCGTTGGCTAAGGTTAACCTGCAAGAGTCGGGAAGTCCAAGCGCATCGCCGAAAATGTTGCCAGCGTTCCAAGCGTCTCCAGCACCTGTTGACCACAAAGCTGGAACTGTGAAGGCAGGCACAACCACTTCGTTTTCTTTAGTAAATGACCCTGCAAAGGCACTTGTGTGCAGGTCAACCCGTGCTGAGACATGCTTTGCCAGAATTTGGGCGCATTTTTTAGCCAATGCGTGATGTTCAAGTTTTTTACGGAAACGTTTAACTTTTGGGTCGAGTTGACTTGCATACATGAAGGCTTCGTTTTCATTGACTCCGAAAATGTCAACGATTTTTCCCAAGAGAACTTTTTTCACGAGTTTAGGAATCTTATCCTTGTTGGGGCTGGGGTCTCCGGTATCATAGTAGGTCTTTGCCTTTCCTTTCTCCTTGACGTAGCGGAAGACGTTCTCAGCCAGTTCTGTGCCCCAACGTGTGAGTGCAGCCCAATGGAACACGGAAACGTATTCGGCTTCTCGTAACAGTTGAAAATCCTCTTCAGTGAGGTCCTTTGGACCGAAGTTGGGCAAAGACCCTTGGTCGCCCATCATAATATTCACTTTCTCACTCCGATGGGTCAACTCGAAAGCTGTGGTCAACGCTATCTCGCCGTCGGCTTTAACATGAGAGAGGTCCACGCCGAAGGGTTTCAAATAAAACTTCAACATGTGTAGCCCCAGCGGACTCGTTTTGATGATTGGATAAACCTTAGCGCCCAGCGCTCCGAGAGCAGCTGCAGTATTGGCTGCGTTTCCTCCTCTCAACTCTATCTGCTTGACTCCATGAATGTCACCGCCAAAGCGGCTAGCAACTTCTGCAATCATCTGAGAAAACTGTTCCACTTCGCCTGAATATGCAGCAAGGCGGTCAATTAAGAAGTCAGGCATTACAACGACACTGAACCTTCGAGGCTTAGCATGCTTCAAACATTGAAGTAAGTCGTTTACAAGCCATGGAATCATGTATTTCGCCTTCTTCGTACAGTTTAATCAGCATAAACATAGTGTCTTTAAACCTTTAATTCATTCGCCTTAGGTCAGGCAAGAACGAAAGAGTTTGAAAGAACAACCTGCTGAGAAAACGGAAAGCCTACAAAATCAAGTTTTAACTTTAATTTGACAATCCTTTATGCTATGCTCATTGAATTTTTAGCAACGGTATAATCGGCAAGTTATCGACGCAGAACTTTGTCTCTTATTTTTGTGAAGCTGATTTTTCCGTAGTAGTGGAGCCACATGGTCATCAAGAGAGCAATACCCAAGATTGACGCTATTGCCATGTCGATGCCTGAAGGAACACTGTGCCCCATAAGAAACGCTATCACAGCCGGAAGCGGCATGTATTTGGTCCACCACCAATCAATGTACAGCCAATTCAGCGGGCTATTCCCATTTAAACATTCGACGACGGTCTGTGAAATTACATCGCCTATTCCCGAAAATGAAATGATGACAAAGGTGAAGGCAACCCGCAAAAACGCGTAGAAACTCTTAATACGATTTGCAAATAGTTTCAGGTCGCTTCCAATCAGAAACGCAACAACTCCAACACTTATGACTGTGATGCCAATGATAGGGTTGATCTTCCACCACACAGGACCATTGATGCCGCTCAATGCGTCGAAACTGGTATCATCAGGTTGTTCAGGTGGAATAACTCCGTAAGACACGGAGACAACGGCATCGATGACTGCTATAATGATTCCCGCGATTGCAATGACTAATGTAAGGAAGCCTATTCTCTTTTTCTCTTCCATGTAGAGCAGTTTTTAGTAGAATACAAATATAAAGTTATTGAAAGTCCCACGGATTAGTTAGTGCTAAATGACTTTTTCTTATTTCATTTCAGAATTTTGAATATGAATTGTCGCTTGATAAATAACATAAACCTGAATGAATTACTAATTAAAATGGGATTCGAAAATGTCTGCTGAAAAGCCAAAAGGAACGCGGTTTTGGATATCTGCCTTTCTTACCGTCATTGCTGGTTTGAACGTGTTCAACGCTGTTATGTTGCTGACACTTCGAGGCAGCGACTTCACTATTGAATTTTCAATCATGGATATTAAGTTACAAATTGTAAGCGTCCTAGCCTATTTCTTGGTCTCTATAATAACGACGTTCGTGCTCCTAAGCTTGACCTTTTACTTTATGTTTAAAGGACTTCCAGCGGATCCAAACGTGTTCCAGAGACTTTCCAAGGTAGAGGCGGATTTAGCCCTAAACACAAACATGTTGGAGAACATGCAAATAGGCTTTTTCCGACGCCTCGAAGACAACGAAAAGACGACCGACGAAACTCTTCAAAAAATGAACATAAGTTTAGCCGAAGCGCAAAAAGAGACAAACGATGCTTTAAAGAAACAGAGGAAAGCCCTGAAAGACGTTCAGAAAGAGAACAAAAAGAACATAGACATCATCAAGAAACAAGCAACCGAAGTTACGGGCATGAGAAAACGCGTGCAAAAAATAGAGAAGGCTCTGTCTCCTGCCAAGACAAAGTTGACAAGCAAGAGCAAACTAGAAGCAGTGAAGGGCGTCAAGCCACGTTTGGCAAGGGAACTGAAGACCATGGGCATAACACATGTAGGTCAGTTCTTGACGACTGATCCAGCTGTGATCGCCGAAAAAACTATGGAACTTCATGAAACTGTGACCAACTTGCAGGCACAGGCTCAGTTACTGATGGTGCCGGGCATAGACGCAAACGATGCAGAACTGCTTGTGAAGGCTGGGATAACCTCTAGAAAAGAGTTAGCGGATCAGGATCCTGTTCAGCTCTGTCGTGCCATTGCCAATATCGCTAATACCTATGTGGAGAAGGGAAAAATGTCGGCGAGCCGTGTTCCAGTCATAGATGATGTATGGTCTTGGATACGTTCGGCGAAACTTTGACTTCATCTTTGCTTAGAATGTTAAAATTCGTGTGAGAATGATTATTAAGCCTAGTGCCCAGCAGTAGTAGGCGAACACGTGAAACTTTTCTTTAGTAACCACTTTGAACAGCATTTTTAGGAATACGTAGCCCACTATAGCGGTTATGACCAAGCCAAAAACTATTGAGAGAACATCTATCTCAGTTGCTGCCAAGTTCTTCCATTCTGTGACGCTGGTTCCTATCGCTGCCCCGATTACTGCTGGTATATAAAGCAGAAATGAATATTGGAACGCTTTTTCTTTTTTCACCCTTCTCAACAAGCCTGTGGAAATTGTGATGCCACTTCGAGAAATTCCTGGAATGAGAGCTATGCCTTGAGCCGTGCCTATGAGTAAAGCGTCGAAATAATTTATGGACTTGTTTCTGTCTCGTGACAGTTTGGAGGCATATAAAATGCAACCTGTCAGCATGAAAGCTACACCGACAGCTAAGAGGTTGGAGAAAAATGACTCAAACAGGTCTTGGAAGAGAAAACCCATGACTGCGGTTGGTATGCTACCAACAAAAATGAGCGCAGCAAGTTTGCCTTCTTCAGTTTTGAAGTCTAACCGCACAACAGCCTTGAGAATCTTAGCTACGTCTCTCCGTAAAAACACTAGAACGGCAATTAATGTTCCAATGTGAAGGGTCACGTCAAAAGACACTGGAACGTTTAAATCCCAAAGTTGTTGCACGATGACAAGGTGGCCTGAACTGGATATGGGTAGCCATTCGGTTATGCTCTGAATGATTGCTAGAATGATGACTTCTATTAGGTTCATGGTGTATCTACCAGAAGCAAGTTGTGAATGTCATTGTTGCGTTGATCTCCGTTGTATGTAATGTTGGTGATTTTTAATTTATTTTTAACCTAGCCTAATAGTTTAGTGGCATCGTTATGTTAATGAGTATTAGAAGTGTTAGTGAAAAACAAATTTTTTGTTTGTGTGTGCGCACAGTAGACCTAGCCCCTCTATTTGGATTCAAATATGAAACGTATCATTTGATAGGCGTTAGGGAGACAGAGACGGGCAGAGGGTCGTCTAGAGCCCTTTTAATATGTCTCAAATAGGCTTCAAATGTGAAATCTGTTCAAGAACATCGTGATCTCAAAAAGGCAATTATGATTTTTTGTAGATAAGGCAATAGATGCCCAGTGAAAACGGCACCAATGTAGTTCATTGAAAAGCTGGCATAACCTTTTCAGCGAACAACTGGAGTGGTTCAGTTTTTATCATGTCTGGGAATCGCATCATGATGTATGTGACTCCAACATCGATGAACTCTCCGATTCTGCTTACGATTTTTTCGGGTATGCCAACAAGGTTTCCTTCGATAAACTGAGTAGTTGACACGTTCTTAGGTTTGAATTTCTGGATTTTCTTCTCCAGCACAGCCCTGTTCCTTGCGATTACTGTATAGTCGACGATGAGTGTCTTTTCAATCTGGTTTATTTTTCTACCGACTTTTCTGCAGTGCTCATTTAGAATTTCTAGCACTTCCTTATAGCGTTGAGGGGTGATGGGACCGCCAAAATTGCATCTGTCAGCTAATTCCGCTACTATTCTTAGCGTGACTTTCTTCCCCTCGCCGCCAATCAGTATTGGAGGATGCGGCTTTTGAATGGGTTTTGGGCTGTTGATCGTCTTTTCTATAGTGTAGTATTGACCGTGAAAGCTCGGCTCATCTTCTGTCCACATTTTCTTGATTATCTGAACGGCTTCTCGCAGTTGAGTTAATCTCACAGAATCTTTGGGATAAGGTATGCCATATGCATCGTATTCAAGCTTGTACCAGCCAGCGCCTATTCCTAGATTTAGTCTACCGTTGCTTATGACATCCAATGTTGCTCCCATTTTTGCTAAGACCGATGGATATCTATAAGAGTTGCATGTGACAAGCTGTCCTAAACCAACTTTTTTAGTTAATGTAGCTAGTGCACTTAATGTGGTCCAACTTTCAAAGCACGGTTCATTTGTAGCTGGAGTAGTTATGAAATGATCGTACACCCATATGGAATCAAAGCCTAGTCGTTCACATTGAAGTGCAACATTTTTGATCGCCTCAAACCCCTTTCTAGGAGCGTAACCCTTTAGATCGCCGAGAAAACCCTGAGGAACAAAACTTCCAAACTTGATCATGTGACATCAAAGGCTTTTTCTTTCGTTCCATGAATAAAAAGTTTATAGTAAAAGTCACTCAAGTAGTTCATTGAAAAGCAATCTTTTTTATAAATAACCTGTGAAAAAAGATGCTGGGATGTCTTGATGAATCCTCAAGTGATCGCTATAGGTGAAATACTAATCGATTTTGTGTCTACAAAGCCTAGACCATATAGGGAGGCGCCAGCATTTGAGAAATGTTTCGGCGGCGCACCTATGAATACAATTGTTGGAATTTCAAGGTTAGGAGTAAGCGGTGGAGCAATAACAGCTGTTGGAGACGACCCTTTTGGCGAATTTCTGCGGGAAGAACTAAAGCGAAACAAAGTGGATATTTCGCAGGTTAAAGTTAAAAAGGGTAAGCGCACCACCATAAGTTTTGTCGCTAACGAACCAGCGTCTGGAGAGCGGGTTTTTTTCTTTTATCGAAAGCCTTGGACTGGCGAAACAGCGGATAGCGCTCTTGAACCCGCTGATATTGATCCGAGTTACATAGCTAAGGCTAGCATTCTTCATGTTTCTGGATTTGCCCTTTCGCAAAGTCCATGTAGAGAAGCTATTTTTAAGGCTATCATGTGTGCTAGAAAAAGTGGGGTTAAGGTGTCTTTTGATCCAACATTGAGGGTTGATGTCTGGGATTCTGTAGCGACTCTTCGAAAAACATATAGTCGTGCATTAAAGCTTTCTGACATTGCTACTTTTTCTAGGGAGGAAGCTGAGTTTATATTGGGAACAAGTGAAACTGAGAAGGCAGCTCGAAGAGCGTTAAGATATGGCATCGGAATTGTTGGAATCAAGCTTGGCGACCAAGGCTCCTTTATAATGAGTAGGGATAGGAGAACGGTTCAAGCGTCTGCTTTTAGGGTTAAAACCATTGACACAACAGGTGCAGGTGACGGGTGGAACGCTGGGCTCTTGGTAGGGTTGTGCAAAGGTTGGAATTTAGAGAAATGTGTTACTGTGGCGAATGCTATCGGAGCGTTGGTGGTAACAAAACGAGGAGCGATAACAGCTATGCCTTACAAACAAGAATTAATAGAATTTTTAAAGCGCACTGATACCCAAATTGAAATTTAATTTTAATTCTCGTCAATAAAAATGTCTTTGAGATGTTTTCGAGTATTTTCAGTTTTAGGGTGCTCTTGAAATTGGAAAAAGTTAAAATATTCTCATCTGCGACATTTGGGAGCTGGTCTTTTCTCATAGACTTTAGGGTTTGCAACATGTTCAGGTTTTCCACCAGTAAGAACTTTGACTATGTCTTCCGCAACCATAGTGTCCATTCTGCGCAACGCCTCAAAAGTGTAAGAGGACATATGTGGCGTTAGAACCACATTGCCTATCTTAAGCAACTGCTTAGGAGGTTCTCTCTCAAAGACATCAAGAGCCGCCCCGACAATCCAACCCTCTCGCAGAGCTTTTACAAGAATCTTTTCGTCGATTATCTCGCCACGAGCGGTATTGATCAAAAGCGCCGTTTTCTTCATCATCCTTAGCTCTCGGGTTCCAATCATCCTTCTGGTTTCCGAAGTTAATGCAGCATGTATTGTAAGAATGTCGGACTCCCTCAGTAACTGTTCTAAGTTAACGTAGTTTACCCCAATTTCCCTTTCAAGTGCTTTGTTCCGGCGCTTATCATAATAGAGGATATTCATGTCAAATCCTTTTGCCCTCTTAGCTACGCGTTGACCAACAGCCCCCAGCCCCAGTATTCCAATGGTCTTACCGGAAAGTTCTATGCCAATGAATTTGGGTCCTTCCCATCGGCCAGCCTTTGTCGAGGCATCAGCTGGGATAATCTTTCTCGCTAGAGTCAGTATTAACGCCCAAGTGTGGTCAGCCACAGAGTCGGCATTTACATGAGGCGTGTAAGTGACAATTATCTTCTTCTCCGTAGCTGCATTAAGATCAACGTTATCGAGCCCAACGCCATGTCTTCCAATGACTCTCATGTGCTCAAGGGATTCTATCACTTTTCTGGAACATTTGTCAATGCCTAAAACCACGGCGTCGGCGTCCTTAAGATTCTGAATGAGCTCCTCTTCAGTCATTGACCTATTGTAGGGGTTTCTCTTGATTTCAGCTATATTTTCCAGAATCTTCAAGCCATCAGGGACGACTCTTCCGAAGGACTTTGCGGTTACGTAGACACTAAACTTAGGCATCTTACTCCCTCTAAACCAACAATAGAGGTTTAAAGAAATCGAGCGATTGAAGGTTCACGGCTTTATTAAACCTAACTCTGTAAGTGAGTTGCGTAATTTGATTATCTCCTTCTCAGTCATAGGCCTCAGAGGGTTCTTAACGGTTCCAGCTCTAAACCCACGCATCTTAAGAGCTTCTTTCAGCGGTGCAATGGCAGGCTTTCCGAGAACCCTTCGAAGAACAATTATTTTATATTGAAGTGCTATTGCCTTTTCATAGTTCTTCTTCTTATAGGCATCATAGGAATCTACGAAGAATTCAGGGAAGACATTGGAGATGGCAGATATTGCTCCCTTCGCGCCCATAAAAAGGGCGGGAATTATCAATGCGTCGCTACCACAAATAACTGTGAAGCCTTTGCCGAGCTTCTCAATATATTCGCAAAGCTGAGTAAAGTCCCTGCTGCTGTCTTTAATGCCCTTAATATTGGGAAGCTTGGCCAACTTGACCATAA
>Ga0315308_1001748_pt1 | contig 12409 bp, 14 predicted proteins | sample TDP3_MG_FD_203078 | JGI IMG/M metagenome (GOLD analysis project Ga0315308, IMG submission 203078) | Freshwater sediment microbial communities from Lake Towuti, South Sulawesi, Indonesia - TDP3 | ecosystem: Environmental > Aquatic > Freshwater > Lake > Sediment | place: Indonesia: South Sulawesi... | reverse complement strand
CTACAGCCCAGACCTTGCCATGGTAGTGAGATCAAGGCTCGGGCTGTGAGTCTTACGCTACGAACGTGCTGGTCGAGCTGTGCCATAGAAGCGATCGATCGAAGAGAATGGTCTCTGTGACAATGGCGCTGGGCTGCATGGCCTACCTAATTGGAGTCTTGCCGTAAGCAACAGGCGTTGAGGACTGCGAGGCAAACATAGGATGTGCGTGGTCACAGTCGTCTAGGGCTTCAGCTCTGTGCTCTTTTCTACACATTCTCGATACTTGCCGATCACGTCGTCCAATAACCGCCTGAGGCGCTCCTTCGGTTGAAGACCTGCAACCGCTTGAACGATTTTCCCGCTGCAAAAGAAAACTAGGGTTGGCGTGCCCATGACGCCGTATGTGATCGCGATAGCTCGATTCTCCATGCTCTGTAGGACGTTTAGTTTGGCAAACTTCAGTTTGTTCTCGTATTCTTCGGAGACCTCACTGTAGATGGGATCTAGGATCTTGCACCAAGGACAGTGTTCATGCCAAAAATCAACGACGACTAAGCCCTGGGGCCGCAGAATCTCTCTTTCCCAATGCGCCGCATTTACGTCCAAAACGGTGTGCATATATATCTGGCCTCAAATGCACGGTGTTTTTGTCCTTTTTTCTCGTATTTAAGGTATCGAGTCGATCGATCGAGTAAGGTCTCTGGCAGGAGGAGAAGTCAAAGGGCGATTAATCGATTTCGCTGATTGAAAGCGGAGCCGTCTGTGGTTCCCGCCATCATAACAGAAACACAAAGAGAACTTGATGGCATCCTAGAAGATGTACTAAGAGAGATCGATCGATGAGAGAATTCCCGTAGCTTCTGCTAGGATGCTGCGATATGTCGATACCCTTTTATAGAGTTGCTCGCTGTTTGTCTAATGTTTTCAATAGAGGTTTCATGTTCATGCCAATGTCGCATAGGGAACGTTTCTTCTCAGCGGTCGATTTGAAGGAACCTGACATGGTCCCCATAACAGACATGGGTCTCGATTCGCCGATAGTAGAAGCGATCACCGGTAAGAGGTTGGGCGGGTTCAGTCTCGTAGCGGGCTCCGAGAAGGATCCTTGGGAAGCATCTATCAGAAATAGAATAGCGTTATCTAGAGCCTGCTTGAAACTTGGCTTCGACGCTATCCCTGCGATGAGCGACTACTCACTCTGCAGCAAGAAGTACAAACCAAGCTTCATCTCAAAGAACCGATATATCGATGAGTGGGGAAGGAAACTTGAATCCAGACAAGAGACTAAGACGACTTGGTGGGTTGGAGGGATAGTGGAAACAGAAGAGGACATGGAGAACTACGTTCCACCGGACCCTGAAGAGGAAGGCATGTTTGAGATGGTCGAGCGCGTCTTGAAACCTCTGAGGGATAAGGATGCCGCGATAATCTGTCAGGGACACGCCGGTTGGCATATAGCTTTCCAAGTTAGAGGTGGAATAGACAAGCTGTTGATAGACATGCACCTTAAACCGGACCTTGCCCACAAATTCTTGGACAAGGTCGCAGAGACTTGTCTGGGCATGGTCAAGATAATGCTTGACGGCGGCGCAGAGGTAGCCTTCATAACGGATGACTACGCTGACAATCACTCTCCTCTAATGAGCATGAAGCAGTTCAGGGAGTTTGAGCTTCCTAATGTGCGCAAGGTTATTGCGTTGGCGGAGAAGAGGGGTGTCCCTGTTTTGAAACATTCAGACGGGAACATCTATCCCATATTGAACGACATGGTTGAGGCTGGAATCCGTGGTATCCATCCGATCGAGCCTGGAGCCATGGACCTGAAGGATGTGAAGACGAGGTTTGGAGAGAAGGTCTCCATCGTAGGCAACGTTGACTGCAGGTATGTTCTACCCTTCGGAACCGAGGAGGATGTGAGGAGGGACGTAAGGCGGTGCATAGACGCAGCTGCTGAAGGTGGAGGCTACGTTCTCGCATCCAGCAACTCGCTACACGCAAACTGCAAGGTTGAGAACATCTACACGATGGTGGATGAGGCGAGAAGATACGGGCGATATCCACTTCAAAGGTAGTCTATGGCCTCCGTGCTCTCTATACAATATGGATTCGCCTATTCGATTGGATTCGTAACCCTTTGCCTCCTTTTCTGCGATCCCTCATAGCTTCGATCATGCACTCATGACCATTCTTCGCTTCATCGTTCATCCGTCGGGGACCGGTGGGACTATTCTGCTTTAGATTTCCTTGAAGACTTCAATTCCCCGTTTTTTATCTCTACTTCCAATTCTGCCCCGCATCTTGAACATCTAACTTTTCCTTTGAAGTTCCAGTGTTCTTCGCTGTCTAGGTGAATGATGTGTCTGCATTTTTCGTTCAGGCAGTATACGTGAACCATCCTTTACACCTCCTCCAAATATCTTTCTACGTCCAAGGCGGCCTTACACCCTGCTGCAGCAGCCATAACAGCCTGGCGATAGCGGTAGTCTTGTGCATCGCCTGCCACGAAGACTCCTTTCACGCTGGTCTTTGTAGTGTCGTTGGCAACAACATATCCCGCTTGGTCCAGTTCTATCTGACCCTTGAAGATCTCCGTGTTTGGTTTGTGGCCGATTCCTATGAAAACAGCATCGCACGCCAGTTCACACTCTCTATTTGAATCAACCTTCCTAAGCCGTACGCCTTCAACCTTATTTTTGCCTAGGATTTCTTGGACTCTGCTGTTCCAGATGAACTCTATTCTCGGGTCCTTGAAGGCTCGTTCTTGAAGAATCTTGGACGCCCTCAGCTTGTCCCTTCTATGGATAACTTTGACTTCACTTGCATGTTTGGATAGGGCTAGAGCTTCGTCTATGGCAGTGTCGCCTCCTCCCACAACGACTACTTTCTTATCTTGGAAGAAGGCTCCGTCGCATGTAGCACAGACCGAGACGCCTCTGCCCCTCAGCCGTCTTTCACTTTCCAAGCCCAACCATTTGGCGGAAGCCCCGGTGGCGATGATGACCGATTTTCCCTCATACACTTTGCCTCCGACCGTCACCCTGAAAGGCTTGGATGAGAAGTCTGCGGTGGTGGCGTCCTCGAATATGATCTCGGCGCCGAAGCGTTCAGCTTGCTTCCACATGTTGTCCATAAGGTCCGGCCCAAGAATTCCTTCCTTGAATCCCGGAAAGTTCTCGACCTCCGTTGTGAGCATGAGTTGTCCGCCCCACGCAACTCCGGCAACAACAAGTGTCTTCAGTCTGTCCCTGCTGGTGTAGAGGGCCGCTGTCAAGCCTGCCGGTCCAGAACCAATGATTATGACATCATGCAACTGCTATCAACCCTTCTACGAGTGTCTCAATCGATCTATCACCATGTTGCGTAAATATTTTTGGTTGGTGGCACCTGCGAATTACTGCGTCGTCCATGACCGATCGAACGATCGGTCGAGCTGTGCTGACAGTCTGCAGTTCGGCGGTGAGCTCATCGCTTCTTTATCACGCCGTAGTGGAAGCCTCCTCCTTTGCCTAGAGACAGATAACCTCTTTCACGGCCTATCAGCAGCAGGTTTCTCCTTCGGTTGTCTGAGAGCCAGCAGCATACCGCTTCGCCAGCGAAGATTGTGTGATCGCCCGTGTGTAGGCGGCCTGTGACCTTGCACTCGATGTTTGCTATGCATTCCTCTATGAGCGGCGGCTTCACGATCTTCGCAGGTCTGGGGGTTAGACCTGTTTCCTTGAACTTGTCGATGTGTCTACCTGATGTGGTTCCGCAGATCAGGACAGCTCGCCAGAGATCTTCTCCTGGGACGGCGAGGACGAATTCGCCTCCCCGTGAGATGAGCTTGTGGCTGTATCGGGTTTTCCCAACAGATATGGCGACGATCGGGGGGGAGTGGGAAGTCATCATTTTCCAGCCCAAGGTGATGATGTCGTGGTGTTCTCCGTCTGTCGACACGGCGAGCACCACCCTCTCGGGATAGTTCCAAGGCTTGTAAGCCTCAGTCATGCTCACTTCGCTCAGCATTGTTTCTCAGAGGCTCTATGCAGTAATTGTCCTTTTAGAGTTTGCTCCTGGCAATAGGTCGATACTGTACAGTATTTTGCTCTCACCGATCGATCGGCTTGCTCAGGATTTTGCTTCACCCGTTTCTCGGGAGAGTGCTTCTTGGATTGTCCGTTGTCTGTGGTACAAGTAGCGGGCAAATGCTGAGTCTGAGAGTAGCGCGTTTCTAACAGCCTCAGTATCTCGGAGGCGGATGAGGGTCTCTACGTATGTTTCTGAGTTGGTCACGGATCCGCGTCTCCTTTCCTCGACGGTCAACAGATCGAGCTCTTTGAGTCTGAGGACTGCCAATTCGACGGAGGAGGGAGCGATTGCATCTTGACGAAGTAGGAAGCGATAGAATCTGGCCAGGTCGGCTAGCAGCTCGCTGCGCCAAGCTGCTCCATGGTGGATGGCCAGGACTCTCAGCACGTCTCCCACAATTCTCTCCTCACGGTCCAGTATTGCTGCCAATTTGACCCTCATCTCTTCCAGGTCCTTTATCCTGACCATCCCTGTCACTTCAGGCCAAGCCTAGAAAGAGTTGGTCGGCGGAGACCTATTAAGCTCGTTGATTCATCGTTAGTTCGCACTTGGATCTGTCGCTTCTCTTTCTTATCCCCCTTTTATGCCTGTCTCGCAGAGTCCCAGCGTTGGATGATCAGGCCGATCAGCTCGGGTTGTAGGGTGTAGAGCAGCTTCGCTTCTCCCTTTGGAACGAAGAGCCGGATCATGAAGAATATCCCGAACCGATCCATAGTCTGGAAGAACCACTCAGGTCTTCGCTGGAGCTCCTCCTTGTGCTTGGAGTAGAACTCCTCGACCGAAGGGCTGAAGCATTTTTCCGCCAGGATTCTGCTGTCGGCTGCGGGTGGAAAGCTCATTGTGAATGTGTACTTGATGAGGCCTTCATGGGTGCAGTTGAGAACCTGGCTGTTCATGACTTGAGTGTTCGGTATGCTGAGCAGGTTGTATGTGGGGGTGTAGATCTTTGTGTAGTTTACACTGATCTCTTCCACCTGGCCTTCAACATCTCCCATCTTGATGTAGTCTTTCACAGTGAATGGTCTGCTTATGATCACGTAGATCCCTGCGACGATGTTGTTGATGGTCTGTGACGACCCGAAGCCTAATGCGGCGCCTGCCAGGGCTGAGCCGCCGACGATCCAGGTGGGGTCCAATCCAAAGAAGAGCGAGACAGCGGCGATGATCGATGCGGCAGCGCCCAGCCTCAGCACAAGCCTCAGACTGTTTTCGACATGCGGCTCGAGGCCAACTCGCTTCGATAGGCGTGAGATGGTCCTGCTCAGAAGCTTGTAGAGGACAACCACTATTACGATTGCCAAAGCGACATTGAGCGCCTTTATCAGGAAATCGGTCTGTAGCATCTCCTCTATCCAAGTCATGACGGCACGCCTTCGGTCGCTGGAGATCTGTCGGGATATATTTGTGTGCGGTCCTCAGATCGAGGGTTTCCCCAGCCGAGTTCCATCGATCGATCGATCAATTCCTCTCGCTCCGGTCCACCGATGCTGGGCGTATGTTTATCTATAGACGCAAACTGGTTTCTATAGACTATCGATGTGTGGACGGCTAGAAGGCAGAAAGGTCCAGAGAGTGGGCTACTCCACGCTGGCTGTTTCGCTGCCCGGTGAATGGGTGAAGGAGGTGGGACTTGCGAAGGGGGACGTCGTGATAATGGAGAAGAGGGAGGACGGACGACTCGAGCTGATGCCCAGTGCAATGGTGCAGCGCAAGAAGGATCGGCGCGAAACTGTTGTAGACGCCGATCTCTGCGACGAGCGGGGTGTGCTGACCAGGGTGATAGTAGGCAACTATGTCTTGGGTAGGGATCAAATCGTTGTCACCTCGTCCCACCGGATTAGCCCCCTTCACTTGGAGGAGATAGGGACGGCGACGGGGATTCTGATGGGGTTGAGCGTGATAGAGGAGACCCCTAACCATGTTGTGATGCAATGCTCGATCGACCCTGAGAAGTTTCCGCTGGACGTAGCGATGAGGAGGATGCACTCGCTGTCCATGACCATGTACAGGGAGGCCGTTGAGGCTTTTCTGAAGCTGGACTCCGACTTGGCTGAGACGGTGGCGCGCCGTGAGGAGCAGGCTGACAAGATGTACTGGCTCATCGTGCGGCTCCTGCTTTCAGCTCAACAGGACCCAGAGATGGCCAGGAAGATTGGAGTTGGAAAGATGCTACGGGTTGTTGACGACCGGCTAATTGCCAAGTTCCTGGAGATAATATGTGACTATTCGGAGATCATTGCGAGACGCGTGATCAGCATAACTGAGAAGTCAAGCAGGATCCCTCGCTCGTGGGCCGACTCCCTCGAAGAGCTTAGTGGGCTTGCCTTCACCATATGTGACCATGCGATGGAATGCGTCTTCAACGGTGACATCAAGGTTGCAAGCAGCGCCATCGAGGCAAAGAACGTGGTGCAGGCCAAGGAGGAAGCCCTCATGAACGAGATGGCTGTAGGTGCGAGCGAGGAGTCCGTTCCCCTCCTGTGCGCAGACTTGAGGGCGGTAGCGTGGGGGTTCAGGAGAATCGCTGAGTACGGAGCTGCGATCGCTGAGATAGGGATAAACAGGACTCTAAGTGAGCCAAGTGAGATTAGCTTCGAACCCAAGTAGGGTCGCTGGGTTTGGAGAATGGGCGCGGCTACGCATGGATTCTCCGCGTGTTCACGCTTTTCTCTTCAAGAGAAAGCAGGGAAGAAGCCGGCTATCACGTAGCCCGTAGCCAGGAGGGCTCCCAAGAGCAGGCTGGCAGCCACGTTGAGCCCCATGGCCGGGACCAGCCTCTTGAGATCGCTGAAGTGTCGGTGGACACCCATCGACGCTTTGATCTCAAGTGGTATGGTGAGGAGAGCTAGAAGCGCTGCCTTGGGGATCAAACCTGCCAGGGCTGACACTATGATCAGTGAGTAGGCTGCGGTGGGGAAGAGCTCGAAGAGCCTCGAGGACCTCCTTATACCAAGCCTGGCTGGAAGGTGATACCTACCGCTGGATTTGTCGGCCTCCACGTCCGGGAACTCGTTGAGAAACAGGATGGCTCCGACCATTATTCCCTGGGAAACTCCTAGCAGGATGGGCTCCAGATCGAACCTCAGGGTCTGAACGTAGTAGGAGCCACCGACAACGAGCGGCCCGAAGCTGACCGCGGCGGCGAACTCTCCAAGGCCCCTGGGTGCAAGAGTCGTTGAGTAGCAGAAGACGGACAGCGCAGCGGGCAACAAGAACAGCAACACGGGGACTCCCTTGGTGAAGACAAAGAAAAGCCCGATGGTGATTCCGCTGGCGGTGAAGGCCAGGCCGGCTCTGTACACATCCCGAGGGCTCAGGAGCTTGCCAGGTAGGATGCCGCTCCCCCCGCTGAAGGGCGTTGGATGCGTCCGAAGGTCGATTCCGCTCCTGTAGTCGAAGTAGTCGTTGAGGACGTTGACTCCCGCATGCAGTAGAAGAACGCCGAGGAGGGTGAGGCCTGCCTCTAAAGCCGCGAAGTGGCCTGATCGCCACGCCGCCGCCAGGCCCAGGGACACGGACACCGCTGTGAGCAACATGAATGGCGCTCTCAGCTCCTTGATCCACAACGCTATCTTCGCCAACTCTCGGCGCCCTGGCCGCAGTGGTGCAGCAACCTATATGTCGTTTCCGGCTCTTGCTCTCACGTCAAGCCGCCTGGCAACTTTTCCCGCCAGGAACGCCACCACCGTCGCCACGGCGACAGCTAGTAGAACCAGCGCGGCCGCCTGATATGTCGAGGAGTATGTTGTCGCCGAGGATGTGGAGGTGGTGGAGAGTGTTTTGGTGGTCTGCGTTGACAGGGTTGCAGTGGCCGTGGTGTAGTTTCCTTTCCACGGGAAAGTCAGAGGCGGGAGGCTGACGTCGCCGAGCGAAAGGCCTTCGGGCACGAGGACGTGGTCGACCCTGATGTAGAGGTTGGATCCCTCCAGGGTCTTCTTAATTTCTCGGGTATCCGCAATGTAGTCCGTGACAGACAGGTTTCCTATGTAGATCATAGATTGCACGGCAGCTGCAGACCCGACTATGGCCTGCCTAGGTTCTGTCTTCCCCGTGACCAGGTAGTACCATACCAGGTCTACGGGCAGCCACCCCCATCGAGGAACATACACCATCGCCCACCCGTGCCAACCCACGTTTCTCTCATAGTACTGCAGATGTCCTTTCCACCATGTCACAGATGAGTTTATTCCATTGTGGTATATGCCTCCGATTTGAAGGAAAGAGGGCAGTCCAACAGCTCTGCACATCAGGATCAGGGTATTCGACTGATCATCACAGTCGCCTGCGCCCGTAGATTCTCCCAGAATGCTCTTCGGCAAGGTCTCGTTCGGGTATCTGGGCCCCTGGAAGCCGTCCGATTCTGTGGGAGTGGAAGTGTTATTCCCTACCCACGTAATGATCTTGAACAGAACGCTCAGAGCGTTTTGGTCTCCCCTGCTAAGGTTCCGAGCCACCTCCGCGAGATACGCCATTTGCGGGGAATCATATTGCCATGGACCTGTGGACCCAGTGAAGTTGGCTTTGATGTCTTCCGGGATTTGCGAGAGGGTCCCCGAATTTGACGTGTCAAGCTCAGGGCCCATGAACATGGTTCTGTGGACGACGAGCTTCTGCGTGACGTGGTATTGGAAGTATCTGTTGGGTGGCACCTTCCCTGGTAAGTCGAGCTCCATCACAGGCATGCTATCGTTATCCTTGAACGTCCTCGCCACACGGTGGCTGGTGTTGAGGAGGTAGCTTCTTTGGATCGTGAAGTTCATGAAGAGACTGTACAGTCTGTCCGTCATGTTGAGCTGGATCTCCGTTCCTCCGGTGTTTGCCAGCGTGATTCTCTCGAACAGGTAGTACGTTTGCCATTCATTCTCGGCTTGAAGGCTTCGGTCTCGCATATCCACGGGAACTTGTGAGAGGTTTGCAACGGCCAAAAGAACGAGGAGGCAGAGGCCGAGGCTCTTCACGGAAAGTCCGGGCAGCTCGGGCTTGGCGCTATATATCGGTTTTGAGCCGTACCGCAACCATTTTTACCGGACGGACGCCAGCTGCTGGCTGAAGCCTGGTACCCGGAGGTGAGCGGCCGACGGTCGAAACGATCCGCGTGTCCACGGGAACAGCGGTCCGGCTGGGCTTGATGAAGGCCACCGTTAGAACCTACCCGACCACAGCTTACCTCATGACGGACAGCGACGAGGGGTGTCGGGCGACTTGCGCGTTCTGCCCGCAGTCATCCACTTCAAGGTCCAGAAGAGACATGCTCTCCCGGGTATTATGGCCCAGGTACGCGTTGAGCGATGTTCTGGGCCGTCTTGGACAAGCGGGTCGAAGCTTCTCGAGAGTCTGCGTGCAGACGCTGATCTACAACGGGTTCTTTCATGATCTCAAGGATATCCTCTCGGGAGTGGCAAAGCTGGGGCTCCCCGTGTCGGCTTCCTGCCCGCCTCTGAGGCGTAAAGACCTCGAAGAACTGAAAAGACTAGCGCTTAACTCGATTTCGCTCCCTGTGGACGCGGCGACGCCGAAGATTTTCTCCCGCGTTAAGGCAGGGATCTACTCTTGGGAAGACTGCATGAATGCTCTGAAAACCTGTGTGAAGATCTTCGGGACGGGACAGGTCTGGACTCACCTCATAGTTGGGCTGGGCGAAACCGAGGAGGAAGCAGTGGCTCTGATGTCCCAGATGCTTGATATGGGCGTCCAGGTCGCTCTGTTTGCCTTCACCCCCGTGGGGGGGACTGAGCTGGAGAACCAAAGCCAGCCCAGCTTGCAGTCATATCGCAGGATCCAAGCCGCTCTGAGCCTACTCTCCAGGCGTCTAGCTAGAGCCGAGGACATGAGGTTCTCGAATGGATGCCTAGTCGAGTTCGGTGTTTCGAGAGGTTTTCTGAGGGAGGCTCTTTCTTCCGGCCGCGCCTTCATGACTGCGGGGTGTCCTGGATGCAACCGCCCCTACTACAACGAGAGAGCCTCCGGGCCTCTCTTCAACTTCCCCTTCCAGCCTTCACCAGAGGAAGTGGCAAAGGAGTTGTCGACTCTCGGCCTTTGACGGGATGAGGCTTATGCACCTCGATATCGTCTCCAAGTGTGTCATGGGTCTGCTGACCGAAGAGGACTTCGAGTTCATTTTCCACACCGATGACACTGGCTTCCTGCGGGACTCGGCGCGCGCAGCACTGGAGGTGAAGCGGCTCTTCTTCGGGGAGACAATCCAGCTCTTCCATCCCGGCTCGGTCTTTCCCGCGATCTCGTTAACCGGTGAGGAATGCAGCCTCTCCTGCCGACACTGCAACAAGAGCTACCTAAAAGGGATGATCGCCTCAGCGACCCCTCGGGACCTGGTTCTAGAGTGTCTCCGCCTCCTCAAGGGGGGCGCCAAGGGCTGCCTGCTGAGCGGAGGCTTCGACGCGATGGGAAGGCTCCCCATCAAGCCATTCTTGAAGGCCATTAGGCAGATCAAGCAGGCGACCGGGTTCAAGCTCGCGATCCATCCCGGTCTACTAGATCAGGAGGAAGTGAAGGAGTTGAGAGAGGTGGGCGTAGACGCGGTGTGCCCGGAGATCATAGGAGAACCTGACGTCGCCGAGAGGGTTTCGGGATTGAGGAGAACCGGAGACGACTACCTCAAGGCCTTGAGGCTTTTCAAGAAGGAGGGGTTCAGTCGGCTCGCGCCCCATGTATGCGTAGGCCTCGACGGGGGGAGGATGAGCCATGAGTTGAACGCTCTTCAAGTAGCAGCTCAGGTGCAGCCGGACGTTCTGGTTCTCATAGTGTTCACCCCCACCAGAGGAACAGCGTTCCAGGATTGCGAGCCACCAGACCCATTGGATGTCCAGAGGGTTGTGACGATCGCCAGGTTGATGATGCCTGAGACGGAGTTGGCTCTTGGCTGCATGAGACCCGGCGGAGCGATGCGGAGACGGATTGACGCAGCTGCTATCTCGGGAGGCATAAACAGGATAGCGGTTCCCGCTCGCTCCGTCGTAGGCTCCCTCCGAATCCTTGAGAGAGATACATGCTGCGTGATGTGATTGATCGATCTCCAGCGAGGTGTCCAGTGATGAGAGGGATCAAAAATCGGTTGAGCTTCTTGCGGCGGAAGGATCGATCGATCGATCGTGTCTGAGGCAGAGCAAAGACTTTAACGAGAAGTGCTTGTGGACCTTTGAATGGTGTGGCGGCTTGGAAGGTTCTGTCAACCCAATAGTCCGCATGCTCACATGGAAGTCGAAGCTTCTGGACATCCGTGAGGTGGAGATGGTCCTGGCATCCGTGGCGAGCCTGGAGTCCGGGGAATTCATGCTCAGGAACATATTGAGCCACCTCCCCCCGGAGACAGCTTCGGATGCAAGGAAGGCGAGGAGCATTTCATCTATGCTAAATGTGCTCGCGGAGATCGGCTACCTCCAAAGACAGTCGGAGCGGAAGTGGCGGCGCGTGTCCAGCTCTCTGAGCCACTATCTAAGCCCCCTCCTTATCGAGCTTAGCGAGGTGGAGAGGAAGCCACTGATCGGTGAGAAGAAGGAGGATAGGGTGGTCAAGATCTCACGGGATTAGATTCTCACACCGTAGCGACCTACCCATTCTTGGTCTCGGATCCCCGTAGTCTCACAATGAGCCTATCATGCAGGTCTAGTGGAACCTCAACGAATTTCCAGCCTCTCTGAAGAAACCTCGCCGCCAACACGGCCTTTGGGGGGAAGCTCCTGTCGCAGAACGGGCACCGTACGACAAAGCTTTCGCAGAAGGCTCCAAGCCTTTCAGCCTGGGTCTTGTTGAGCATCACGTAGTCCTTGCGGCTCGACTTGACCTCGATTGCCATGAGCTCCCCGTCGTCCACAGCCAGGATGTCGGGTTTCGCCATCTTCCCCGCGCCGCTCCCGGGTGTTCGAACAGCGTAGGAGCCTCTCTTCCCCTTTGAGACGAACTTCCTCACCAGATAGTACTCACCCTCGTATCCCACTCTCGCCCGGTACTTGGGAGAAGACGGGGACCTTCCTCTTGCACACAAGGCGCATCAAGGTTTGACGATCCGTGGCCTTGCTATATGAATGTGCGGCTCTAGGGGGTACACTCTAGGTCGATCGAAAATGGAAAAAAGGTTGCTCAGCGCCTCAGACCAGGTCTAGGGCGCGAGCCTTGATGTCGTAGATCACTCGTCGCTTACTCCGCGGGCTTCCCAGACGGCTTCTCCTTGGGCTTCGGTTTAGCCGTCTCGCCCTTCTTTGGAGTGATGGTGATCTCAATCGTGCTCACGTTTCTTGGCCGCCCGTCCATGCTTGACTTGCCCTCTTCTGTTCCTATCAGTATGGCGTCGATTGATGCATCCTGCACGAATCTCCTTCGAACGATCTCCGCAACGTCCACA
>Ga0315308_1001747_pt1 | contig 12410 bp, 12 predicted proteins | sample TDP3_MG_FD_203078 | JGI IMG/M metagenome (GOLD analysis project Ga0315308, IMG submission 203078) | Freshwater sediment microbial communities from Lake Towuti, South Sulawesi, Indonesia - TDP3 | ecosystem: Environmental > Aquatic > Freshwater > Lake > Sediment | place: Indonesia: South Sulawesi... | reverse complement strand
ACCTGACCATGTCGTCTCGCGGCATTAACGTTGTCGCGAAGGTCGTCAGTAAATCCGCAGAAAGGGCTGTAGCATCGCAGTGGGATCAGTCTGAGCACAGAGTATGCGAGGCAACGGTGGCCGATGAGAGCGGAGCCATTACCCTTGTTCTCTGGGATGACAACATCGACAAGATAAACGAGGGCAACGTAATCGAGGTCCAGAATGGTTACGTCAAGGTTTTCAGGGGTTCGATGCAACTGAATGTCGGCCGGTACGGAAGCATAGCCGCTTCGGATGCTGTGATCGAAAACGTCAACACAGAGAACAATCTATCCCAGAAAGAAGTGCCAGCTCAGTACGGCTATCGCGGAGGATATGGGGGAGGCCCCCGCGGAGGATACAGACGAGGCGGCTACAGGGGCAGATATCGCGAAAGAGAGGAAAACTACTAAGAGTAGGCAAAGCGGTCCTGGGCCCGCAGCTCCCTGGAGCCCTTGGGTTCAGATATTTGCCACCCATCTTTTTTCTACGTATGAGCGCCTAGCCAGGGTTCTGTTGCATCTATCCTATCCCCTGCGGCTTAGGCCGGGAAGAATGAGAGAGAGGAGGTCTCCGTAAGCGATGGCGATCAAGAAGCCAGCGGTGAGGAAGACAATGAGGGGTATGCCTGGAGTCACCCACATGTCCTTTGCTTCTCTCAGCTCATCCTCTTCCGCTGTGAGCAACGAGAAGTTGAACTTCCTGACCCCATCCTCGATCTTCTCCAGTGACAGCAGAAACTTTCTATTGCCTATGTCCTCTATCCTGCGACCCAGGAAGGATGCGACGATCTTTTTCCAGATGGGCTCACCCTCAAACCCCCTGAATATCTCCTTGCCTCTCAGGATCTTGCTCGAGTTGTACAGGAAGAAGACAATGGGAACGACGAGGGAGCAGAAGACGCCGTTGGTCAGGACCATGAGGGGAGTGAACGGATGCAAGTACGTGCCCCAACTCGCTGTGGGCACCAGCAGTGCAAGCACCATGAGCGCCTTGGCGTCGGCGCCTCCGTATAGACCGGCGTAGAAAAGGCCCACGGCTATGGGCCAGGTCATGCCCACGGAGAGGCCGACCTGAATCAGGTCTGAGGTGGCTCTTCCCAGAAAAACGAAGTCGAGCACATTTATGACGACGCCCAGGGCTCCGAAGAGTATCCAGAGCTTGTTGGCAACCTCGCGTGTGCGAAGGTCACTGTAAGAGCCGTAGCACAACATGACTAGGGAGGCGGCCAACCTCGTGTACTCCATTGGAAGATTCATGTCGCTGAGGCACCTCCGACCAGGTTACGGTCTCTTCCAAGACATCTTGGACTCGAGGTCGACCACCCACGTATTTAAGCTAAGTGCGCGGCGATCGATCGGCCTTTCCGCTGGGAAATGGCCGCGCATGTTACACAGGGCGCTTGACCGGCGGCCGCCGAGCTAGATTCTGCATATTGAGCGTGGCCATCCTACAACCGGGCATCGCACTGGCCAACTCTACTATTCGACGCATGGCTTCAATGGATTCATCTCCCAGGTAGAACAAATGGGACTGAGAGACAGGGTCGTCGGACGCCCCGAAACCCCTGACGGGCTGTAGAAATGACTCTAGTGAAGCTGCTAGAGAAGGCTCCCGGATCCCTGACAGAAACACTATGGCCTCTCTTGGTGTGGATCGCTCGAGAAGGAAGTCTATGTGCCACCGTTTCTTCTTTGGTCTAGACAGATGCCTCGTGAGCCTGGCTCCCAACCCACCTGGCCCTCGAGCCGACCCGACGTATGCATAGTGCCCTCCATTGAATGAGACGGCGCCCAAACTGCCGACCACTATCTTGCACGCCGCGGCCAGCTCGAGGACCAGCACGTATGTCCCCTTTCTGCCTGAGAGCTCGTCCAATGAGGCCGTCTGCGGGTCTCTCGAATCCCTCGGCATACGGGTCGTCTCTCCTTGACCGAGAAAGGCGTTAGCAGATTCTCGGTTGATCCTCCCCTAGATACATCGACAGTATTCTATGGCTTCCGACAGCTGTCTCTGCAACCACTCTGCCTCCCTCGGCGGTTACGCGCCCGATCATGGCGGCATCGCAACCTATGTCCTGGCTCCTCATGGACTCAAGGGCTTTGTCTCTTGATTCCCACGAGGTAAAGCAGACCATCCTCCCTTCACACGCGAGGTATAACGGGTCCAGTCCCAGAATCTCGCAGAGGGCTGAGACCTCTGGTCTCACAGGTATCATGTTCTCGTCGACGTCAATCCTCACGCCTCTCTTCAAGGCTATCTCGTTGAGGGTCGTAGCTAGGCCTCCCCTTGTCGGGTCCCGCATGCAGTGGACCTCGACCTCTCGAGAGATGAGTTCCGCCACGATCTCTCTCAGAGAGGCACAGTCGCTCTTGAAGCCCTCTCTCAGCTTGAGGTCAAACCTGCTCGCCAACACCGTTGCGCCGTGGTCCCCCACGGGGCCAGAGACAAGCACCGCGTCGCCGACAGAAACATGCTCGGCACCCAGCCGTAAGCCACGGGAAACAAATGCGACCCCTGAGGTGGTCACGTAGATCTGGTCGGCAGCTCCTCTCTCCACAACCTTGGTGTCCCCAGCCACCACCTGTGCGTCGGCATGCTCCGCAGCATGCTTCATCGACTCCACGATTCTGCGAAGCACGTCGAAGCTCAGCCCCTCTTCTACGATGAAAGCACACGATATGCGAGGCTGGATAACACCGCCCTGCATGGCCAGATCGTTTATCGTTCCATCGATAGCCAGCTTCCCCAAGTCGCCACCCGGGAAGAAGAGAGGCTTCACCGTGTAGGAGTCCGTCGTGAAAGCTATTCTTCGACCTCGCCGAGGAAGAACAGCCGAATCCTCCAACCTCTCAAGTATTCTGTTTCTGAAAGCCGGCAGAAAGATGGACTCAATGAGAGCGTGAGTCAGCTTTCCTCCTCCGCCGTGCGCCATTCGAACAACGTCTTCGTCCCGACTCAACCTTCTCCACTCCTATGACGCGGGGCGTCACCCCGCTGAGAGGCCTCTGCGCCCATGTATTAGGGGCTGACGCTCAAACCTCGTAGCGGTACCAGGCGGCGCAGGACCCTTCTGATGAGACCATGCAAGGGCCCACCGGATGCTCTGGAGTGCATGTCCTTCCGAACAACGGGCAGTCCAGCGGCTCACACACCGCTCTCAGCACCTCGCCGCATCTGCACCCCCTTGTTTGGACACCGTCCCCTTCCACGCTCTCGTCTAAGAACTGGCCAGCGTCAAAGGCTGCATACTTCGTCTTCAGCGCCAAGCCACTCAGAGCTATCTTTCCGAGACCTCTCCACAAAGAATCCACGACGTCGAAGACCTGATTCATAAGCTCCAGCGCCCGCGGATTTCCGTCCGGCCTTACGGTTCTGGTGTACTGGGTCTCCAGCCGAGGGCTGTGTCGCAACACCTGGACAACCAGCATGTGTATTCCCTGGAGTATGTCTGCTGGTTCAAAGCCGGTGATGACGGCAGGCACCCTATGCCTCTCCACCAAGTTCTGGTAGGGCAGAGAGCCGATTACGGTGCTTACATGCCCCGGCAGCATCAAGCCGTCTAGGTTTACCTCACCTAGGTCAAGTATCATCTCTACCGCCGGCGGTATCAGCCTGTGTGCGGAGAGGATGAAGAAGTTGCGAAGACCTTGTCTTTCAGCTTCCAGCACAGTGGCAGCTACGGCCGGCGCTGTGGTCTCGAACCCGACAGCGAAGAAGACCAACATCTTCTCGCCGTTCCTTCTCGCTAACTCCAGAGCATCCATCGGCGAGTACACGACCTGAACTTCGGCTCCCCGCGCCTTCTCCGCTTGAAGACTGGAACCGTGTGCCGGTACCCTCATCATGTCGCCGAAGGTCGCCACTGTGAAGCCTTCCTTTCTGGAGAGACGGATTACGGAGTCTATCACTGAGCCCGGGACGACGCACACAGGGCACCCAGGACCTGAGACAAGTTTCACTCTGTCCCTCAAGGAGCTCCTGATCCCGAACTTGCTTATCGCCACTGTATGTGTTCCGCAGACCTCCATGAAGCTGAGGTTGCCTTCAGACTCATGAACTATCCTGTCGAGCATCCTGCGCAGAAGGCTCTCGTCACGGTACTCGTCTATGTGCTCCAGTTTGTGTCAACCTCAGGGGTCCTCTGGGCCTTGGTGCCCCGCGATTTCAGACAAGAGCCGCAGGGTCTTCAGCGCCTCTTTCTCGTCGAGCTTCTGGATGGCGAAGCCTGCGTGCACTATCACGTAGTCTCCGACTGAAACGTCCGGTAGGAGGTCCATTCTCGCTCTCCTAGCCACTCCTCCTATCGCCACGGTAGCCTCTGGATAGTTGAGCTCGACGACCTTGGCTGGGATTGCGAGACACAAGGTTTTCTCCAGGCCCCAGCCGCGTTTCTTCGAAGTAGGGTTAATACCTTTCGGGGTTCGGCTGCCCCGGAGATAGGTTTTTCTCGAGCCGCATTGCCGATGGCTCAAAGAGGCTCAACTAGTGCTCACGCGGGCCAGGGTCCAAGTAAAGGGAGTGGTGCAGGGTGTCGGCTTCAGGCCCTTCGTCTACAGGCTAGCACATGACATGGGCCTAAGGGGATACATCAGGAACACTGTCACGGGGGTCACCATCGAGGTTGAGGGTCCCGAGGATTCTGTGAAACAGTTTCCGGTGAGGCTTCGGAATGAGAAGCCCCCGCTGGCCGCCGTGGAAGAGATTCAGCTGAAGATGATGAAACCCGCTGGCTACAGAAGTTTTGACATATTCGCTTCGAAAGAAGAAGCAGGCCCCGTGTCGTTCGTGCCGCCAGACGTAGCTACATGCGACCAATGTCTGGCTGAAACCCTTGACCCAAGAGATCGAAGATACAGGTACCCATTCACGAACTGCACGAACTGCGGCCCTCGTTTCACGATAATCGAGGGGATGCCATACGATCGACCGAGAACGAGCATGAAGAGTTTCCGGATGTGTGAGGCCTGTGGAAGCGAGTACACCAATGTGGGCGACAGGCGCTATCACGCTCAGCCAGTGGCATGTCCGAGATGTGGACCTCACGTCTCCTTCGAACACAACGGAACCATTGTTCCAGGTGATGACGCCATCAGACTTGCCGCAAGGATGATCGAGGAGGGAAAGACCGTTGCGGTGAAGGGTCTGGGAGGGTTTCACTTGGCGTGCAACGCGGAAGACTTCAACGCAGTGCAGAGGCTGAGGAGACTGAAGGCCCGAGAGGAGAAACCGCTGGCAATCATGAGCCTCAGCCTAGATCAAGTGTTGGCGTACTGCCACGTGAGCCCCAAGGAGGAAACGGTGCTCCTCAGCCGGGAGCGGCCCATCGTTCTCCTAAGAAAGAAATCTCCCTGCGTGATCGCCGAGAACGTGGCCCCAAACAACAGGTACCTGGGAGTGATGCTTCCCTACACCCCACTTCACAACCTGTTGTTGAGAGAGCTCAAGTATACCCACGCCATCGTCCTCACCAGCGGCAACATCTCCGATGAACCTCTAGCGGCGGACAACCGAGAAGCGAAAACAAGGTTGAGCGGCATCGCCGACGCCTTTCTAATTCACAACAGAGGAATAGTCAACAGATGCGACGACTCGGTGGTTCGCCTTCTTGAGGGAGAGATGTCGGTGATACGTCGCTCCCGAGGACTTGCACCCCTCCCAATCACCGTTCCTCTGGAGGTCCAGACGCCGATCATGGCGTGCGGACCGGAGCTGAAGAACACCATGGCCTTCCTCGTAGGGCGAAACGCATTCATCAGCCAACACATAGGCGACATGAAGAACGCTGAAACAATGGATCACTTCGAAGCCACGGCCAACAGCCTCAAGGACCTCCTTCGGCTGGATCCAGAAGTCTATGCCCACGACCTCCATCCGCTATACCTCTCCACCGAGTTCGCGCTCGCGCAGAAGGGTCGGAAGATAGGTGTTCAACACCACCACGCACACATAGCCAGCGCAATGGCTGAGCACCAGATTACTGACCCCGTGCTGGGGCTCTCGTGCGATGGCGTAGGCTTCGGGGCCGACGGACAGGCCTGGGGCTGTGAACTTCTGAGATGCAGCTATGAAGACTTCGAGAGGATAGGCCAGCTACAGTACGTGCCCATGCCGGGAGGTGACCTTGCATCCCTCGAGCCTAGGCGCATGGCCCTCAGCTACCTTGTGAAAACCCTGGGGTCTGACCACGAGGAGACGGTGAGATTCATGGAGAATCACTTCCCAGGCATAGGTAGCACAGTCCTAGCGCAGATCGAAAGGAGGCTCAATTCACCCATGACCTCCTCCCTGGGCAGGCTGTTCGACGCGGTGTCATCCCTCCTGGGGTTCGTTCAGGTGAATAGGTATGAAGGCGAGGCGGCCATGAGGTTAGAGAACGAGGCGGCCGACGGCGTCGCTGACACCTACCCCTACGAGATCAGAGAAGAAGAGACGCTCACAATGTCTCCCGACGCGGTTGTAGAGGGCGTGATCGAAGACATGGCCAAAGCCTTGGCGCCACAAGTCATAGCGGCCAAGTTCCACAACACCCTCGCTGTGATGCTGACGGAGGCTTGTCAAGCAGCCGCTCGACAACTGGGGCTGGAGACGGTTGCTCTGAGCGGCGGTGTCTTCCAAAACGCTCTGCTGACCACGAGGCTGCTTCATCTGCTGAAGTCAAAGCACCTAAAACCGCTCATCAACCGAAAAGCGCCGACCAACGACGGAGGAATCTCCCTGGGACAGGCAGTAGTCGCAGCCGCAAGACTGAGATAGACAAGTGAATAGCACTGGAAAAATCGGTCAGTTCGCTGTCGTGTGCAAGAGCTCAATTGACGTGTGTAGTGTGGGATAGAACTTGAACTAGAAGTTCAGCTATGTTTCTCGCCCCCTCCTCAACAGTCGGTGTCAGACCCTCTCCGAAGTCGGTGTTCTCGGGCTGGATAGCAAGCAATCGAATTTCGGCTCCAACCGTGTTCCGAAGGTACTCGCAGAAAAGCTCGAGCGGCAGCGCATGGGTAGAAACAGCCGGTGGAATTGCCTTCGTCAACTCGACTAGGATCGCCGTACCCGCACTCCTGCCAATTATGGCAGCGTCGATGACCAATACATGGCTGGGCTTGAACTCAGCGATCGGCTCAACAAAGCTTTCCGGCACTGTCTCGCATTGTATCAGAAGCACCGACATCGAAACTCTCCCCTTTAGATGTTCCACGACTTTCAAGCCGACCGAGTCATCTCTGCGCAGAGAATTGCCCACGCCCGCAACGGCCACCTTTGATGCATTCCGGAGCCAGTTCTGCAGTTCCAGCGCGAGTTGATCTACGCCGACTCCATGTCCAGCAGTTGTCATCCCCAACCCGACCGAAAGGGGGTTTCGCCTTCTTGGCCGCCGTGGTCGGGCGGTTGATTTAGCCTTTGTCCAGAATCAACCGATCTGCCTAGCGACGCCGTACTAGGTCCAGGGACCACTAATCGATCGTGGAGGAGAGCGTCAGGCGACTCGGAGTCCCTCAGAGCCCTGCCTTGAGTGATCAAGTCGTTAGAGGGGGGAGATTTTTTGGAAACTATTAGTCATGAGAGATCGATGATCTTACCTAGAGATCCGCTTCAGTAGCTTCTCGTCTTGATCGTAGATCCTGACCACGAGGGGCATTTCTCCGAGGGCGAAATGGGTGGCACATGCGTAGCAAGGGTCGTAGGCTCTGAAGGCCATCTCGACCTTGTTGAGGATTCCTTGGTCGACGTTGCCGTTCTTGATCACACCCCTTGCTGCGTCTCTGATAGACATGTTTATGGCGGGGGCGTTATTGGTGGTTGCCACTATCAGGTTGACTTGTTTGACCAACGCTTCTTCGTCTAGGATGTAATGATGGATCAGCGTTCCCCTAGCAGCCTCGACTATTCCAACGCCTTCCCCAGGTTCGCACGGCGTGTTCCTGACGTCTTTGCTCGTGATCTCCTCGTCCTGACTCAACTCTACCGCTCTCTCCGCGGCGCAGAGCAGTTCTATGAGCCTGGCCCAGTGGAAGGCCAGCGTTGAGTGGACCGGTTTCCCGCCCAGGGTCTCGTACATGCGTTCGTACTCTTGCTGCGCAAGCGGTGTGGCCATTCCCTCTGCCGCGTTGAGCCTCCCCAGGGGGCCAACCCTGTAGATGCCGCTGCCAGGGCCATCGACAAATCCTTTCCAACCCACCTTCTTGAGGTATGGGTACTTGACGTAGCCCCAAGGCTCTACGCGCTCCCCGACCACGTCAAGGTACTCGTGCGCGTCAAATTTGGTGAGCTCCTTGCCTGTGGGGTCAACCACCCGCACCTTCCCATCGTAGAAGTTCACCTTGTTGTTGGCGTCGACCGTTCCCATGTAGTATGTCCTGAGGGTGTATGGGTCGCTGAGGATCATGTCGACATAGTCCTTGTTCTTCAGCACCACGTCGTCGAATATCTTCAGGGTGAACTTAGCGAACTCGAGGCTGGATCTGGCCATCTTCTCGATCTCCAGTCGGTTCTCCTCGGAGAGGGGCTTTGAGATCCCACCGGGTATGCCGCAAACGGGGTGTGTGGCTTTGCCGCCGAGGATCGCGGTGATCTTCTGTCCGTATGCTCTGTGTTTGATCACCTCTTTTGCGACGTCCAGCCCAACCTTCTTGATCACACCTAGAATGTTGCGTTCTGTGGGAGGAGCGTCTGGTCCAACGACGAAGTCAGGCCCTCCGAGGAAATAGAAGTGCAGGATGTGATCGTAGATGTAGTACCCCACGTACATGAGCTCGCGTAGCTTCTTCGCTGCTGAAGGTGGGTCGACGTGAAACGCTGCGTCGAGAGCCTTGGTCGAAGCGAAGTGGTGGGCGACGGGACACACGCCACATATGCGTGTTGTGATCTGGGGAAGGTCTTCTGCCTTTCTGCCTTCGCAGAACTTCTCGAACCCCCTGAGCTCAGGGATCACCATGTATACGTTGTCTACGTTTCCGGCTTCATCGAGGAATATGTCGATCTTCCCGTGTCCCTCCAACCTCGTTATCGGCTCGATCACTATCTCACGAGGATTACTCATTCCCCATCACTTTCCTCCTCAGCACAGAGTGGGGGAGAGAGTAGCGGTAGAAGGTTCCAACAGGGTCCTTGATTTGCGCGACTAGCTTCTCGGCGTCGGTTCCATCGCTCTTCTCGTCTTCTGAGCCGATAAGCGAGGCAAGTGCGCTCATCATGGCGGCTCCCTGCTCCAGCTCGTTCGGGCAAGGTCCTCCGCAGCCCGTGCAGGGCATGTCGACTTGAAGGCACTGTGCCTTGCAGCCGGCCCTCGTAGCTGGCCCCATGCATATCATCCCCTGCTCCAGCAGGCATTTCTCGGGTTCTGGCGTTTTCTCGTAGACTCGGTAGATCTTGGAGATCTTCTTCTTCTCCTTCTCCTTTGGGCACTCATCGCACACAGATGTGGTGGGAGCGAGGATCGATCCCTTTGGGGGCAGCTGGTTCTTCGCTATCGCTTCGACGGCATTCTCGATTAACCCCACGGGCGGTGGGCAGCCCGGAAGGTAGTAGTCCACGTCGACCGTCTGGTCGAGGGTCTTCACTGTGTCGTAGAACTCGGGGATTGTCAGCTCTCCCTCCTTGACCCTGGCCTTTGTCTGTGGGGTGACGGATTCAGGGTTCACCGTCGACGGGGTGGTCAGGTAGGCTCTCTCGAAGATTTGCCGCCTGTTGTGCAGGTTCGCCAAGCCGGGTATGCAGCCTTCATGTGAACATGATCCAAAGGCCACGAGAACCTTCGCTTTCTCCCTCAGCAGCTTCGCCATCCACTCCTGCTCTGACGTTCTGACGGCTCCGTTGAAGAAGCAGACGTCGATGCTCTTGTCCGGCATTGCTTCCACGTCTTTGTACTTGATGTCCATGGCTACTGGCCAGAAGACTATGTCAGCCATGCTCACGACATCCAGGATCTTCTCGTTGGTGTCTAGGACGGCAATCTCGCAGCCGCCGCAGCTGGCCGCCCAGTAGAAGGCAAATTTGAGTTTCTTTTTCTCTGTCAACGGTCTCACTCCCTCACTTGGTTTGAAACTCCATCATCTTCGAAGGGTCTATGCGGTTCTCACCCAGGGCGAGATCATCGTAGTCCAATCCCATCGCCAGACCCAGAAGCTGAGGCAGGTGAACCACCGGGACGTTGGAGCTCTCCTCAGCGGCCAGTTGACTCATTTCGTACATCAGGTAGCAGAAGGGGCAGGAGGTCACCAACATGTCAGCGTACCTCTTCACCCTCTGCACCTTTGCCAGGGCTATCTGAGGGGCTACGTTCTCTCTCACGGCCAGCGTTGGGGATCCACAGCACTCTGTTTTGTCGGGATAGGGCACTGCTTGAGCCCCAGTTATTTCAACCAACTTCTCCATTAACTCGGGTCTGATGGGGTCGTCGAACTTGAGGATGTCGGAGGGGCGAATGAGGTGGCATCCGGTGTGAACCGCAACCCTCAGTCCATCGAAGGGTTTCCTGACGAGTTTTTGGAGATTCTCCAGGCCAACATCCTCTACGAGCATCTTCACGAGATGCTTCACCTTCACCGTTCCCTTGAATTGACGGTTTACCTCAGCCAAGATCTTATTGACCTCTTCTCTTGCATCGGCGTCTTGCTTGAGGAGGTCGTTTGCCTTTGACAGAACCTCGTAGCATCCGTTGCAGAGAGTGACGATGTCCATCCCCATCTCCTCGGCGATACATATGTTTCTGGCGGCCACGGCGAGCGCAGTATTGTGATCGATCGACTCCATGCTCGGGGTACCGCAGCACCCGGCACCTTGCATATCCACCAATTCCACGCCGATGGCCTCTGCGAGTTTTCGCGATGAGACCTCATAGCCGCTGAGTCTCACCGGGGTTGTGCATCCCAAGAAGAGCGCGTATTTCAAGTCCTTATCCCTCTCTTGACAAATCGATTTGAATCAGTTTGTCTAGTCCTGCGCGCTTCATTATCTTCCTGACCTCGTCGACACCGGAGTCGGGGACAGGTGGAAGACCTAGCTCCGCCCTCATCTCGTTGTGGATTTCACTGACTTCGTACAGTCGGCCGAGCGTCCCGATGAGCTCCATCTGAGACTTGTAGGCGGGGTGTATGTGCCCCTCCTTGACAGCCATCTTCCTCAACGTGCCGATGATTTCTGACGGTTTGACATTCTCGGGGCATTCTTCGTAGCAGGTGTAACACTGGGCGCAGAGCCAGAGCAGATCTCCCTTGAAGAGGTCCTCCTTCATTCCGAGAGTCGCCATCTTTGCTATGGCCCTCGGGCTGAACTCTGGAACGCGTCGCGCTACGGGGCAGTCGCCTGTACAGGTACCGCACTGAAGGCAGAGCAGGAGCTTTTCCGCTCCTGGGATTTTGCTGAGCTCGTACTTGAGGTTAGGATCCATCTCCGCTATCCTGAGAATCCTCTCAGAGCTTTTGGAATCTTCAGGCACTAACCCTTCCTCCGGATTTCAGCGGATTGGGCCCCAGCTTCCTGATTTGCTCGATCATTTCTGTAGCTACCCTTGCGAATCTATCTCCCTCTGAGGCTGAGACCCATTCCAGCCTAACACGCTCCGGTTCAAGGCCCAACTGCTTCAAGACTTCCTTCAGCAAGATGTATCTCCTTCGAGCCTTGTGGTTTCCCGAGATGTAGTGGCAGTCTCCAGGGTGGCAGCCGGACACCAAGACGCCGTCGGCTCCATCCGCAAGTGCTTCGAGAATGAATGTGGGGTGAATTCTCCCACTGCACATTACTCTCACTATTCGCAGGTTCGGCGGATACTGGATTCGGCTGACTCCGGCCAGGTCAGCCCCGGCGTACGAGCACCAGTTGCACAGGAAGGCCACAATCTTCGGTTCAAATTCGCTCAAGCAGTGATCTCCTCCCTCAACGTCGCCCTAACCTGAGATAGGATTTGGTCATCCGTGAAGTGACGCATTGTTATCGCCCCTGTTGGGCATGAAGATCCGCAGACGCCGCATCCCTTGCACAGGGCTTCAATGACCTTGGACCGTAGCTTACCTTCTTTTTCTTCCATCTCTATGGCGCCGTACTCACAGAGGGATTCGCAGATTCTGCATCCGCTACACAGGTCTTGATCTACAGCTGCGACGTTGCCCTCTACCTCGAAGGTTTTCCTCCATAGTATGGTGACTGCGCGTGCTGCCGCTCCGTATGCCTGAGAGATGCTTTCGTCTATGAATTTCGGTGAATGCGCCAAGCCGCAGAGAAATATTCCTTCACTTGCGAAATCTATTGGACGGAGCTTCATGTGTGCCTCTAGGAAGAATCCTTCCTTGCTAAGTGGAACCTTCAGCATTCGAGCTATGCGCTCACTATCAGGATGGGGAAGAACAGGTACGCTAAGAACGAGAGCGTCAGGTTCTATCAAGAGTTGTCTACTC
>Ga0315308_1001746_pt1 | contig 12411 bp, 7 predicted proteins | sample TDP3_MG_FD_203078 | JGI IMG/M metagenome (GOLD analysis project Ga0315308, IMG submission 203078) | Freshwater sediment microbial communities from Lake Towuti, South Sulawesi, Indonesia - TDP3 | ecosystem: Environmental > Aquatic > Freshwater > Lake > Sediment | place: Indonesia: South Sulawesi... | reverse complement strand
ATCCCCCCATTCCGTCCCCCAAGAGTTTCTGATGAGCAACGCCCCCTTCGTCCCCTCATCATCAGCTGCTGCGTTGTCATTCTTGATCACGATATTGTCATCATAACCGACCGCGTCGACCGCATGACCGCCGAGAACCCTCTCACGGGGGGTTGGAAACGGTATCTTCCCGGTCTTGTCGGCTTGCGAGATTGAGCTGTAGACCGTGAATCCGAACATGGAGGGAAGGCCAGCCGACAAGAGGGTCTTGATCTTGATCATCAATTCATCCTTGGTGATCGTCTGCGGATCGAAGCGGTAATAGCTGATCGCCTGATAATTCTGGGCGAACGCGTAGCAGAAGGAAGGGGGTTCCTTGTCGAAGTCGGCGATTCGATATGGCCAATATTCCTCAGGTGGCACGCCGAACAATACCAATGCGCCCATGGTCGTCCTCAGGTGAGCGCCCGAGTCTCCCGTCAAGTGCAGCATGTTTCGCGTGACCTTGTAGAGGAAGAGCCTGGAGGCCCCGATATATCTCCCGAATGCCCTCCTCTCGAAATACTCCACTATCCCGACTCCGGCATGAGCTGTGCACGAGCCGAGCTTACCTTGGTCCTCGATCGGAGAGCACCACTTCCTTAAACTCTGGGACTCTCGTAAGGTCTCCTTCGCCTGGCCCACCACTCCCGTTTCCACAAGCATTGCCTTCACGGATTTCGTCTGTCCCAATCGTTTAAGTTCAGGTTTGATCTCATCTCGATCAATCCCGTAGTCACGGAAATCAGGATAGTCCGGCAACCATCCCATTCCAAACCGAATCGTTTCACTCATGTTATTGGTAATCCCCTAAGTGCCTATTTGGTATTCGCATACTTAAGATTTGGCCATCTGCCGTTATTTTGCATGCGCGTGTATGGACATCTCAATGGGCATCGCCATAAATATCACTGAGAAGAGCTTTTAACCCTAGGGCCCGATAATATTCTGGGTGATTCGCTCGTCCGCATCCTCCGAGGAGGTAAGTTCCCTTCTTGATGAAGCAGCGGAGTTGGAGGGGGGTTATCGGTGGAAGGAGGCAGTCGGTGTCTACGAGAGGATCCTACAGGCGATGCCGTCACACGGCGAGGCAAGGCGATCTGCGATTTACTTGCGCTTGGCCTCATGTCACGGGAATTCTGCATTTCAAAGGGACAATGCACTGGCCTTTCGGGAGGACATGGCGGAGGCGATCGCGGTCTACCGTGAAATGGAGATGCAGGGCGACTCGCCTTGGAGATGCCGGGCGTCGGCCGGCAGACTTCACCTGGAAAGCATGCTTTCTAAAGACGGGAAGGAGCGACGGCGCCTACTGGACGATGCGATCGATCTCGAACGCAGGGCCATAAGGGAATTCGAACGACTGGGGCCATCATCGGAATCGTTGGAGGCGGGCAACTTCGGCCTGCTCCTATTGCTCAAGAGGTTTTACCTAAATGAGGAACTAAACGACATCCTCAAGGAGGGCCTAGCCCTTGCGGAGAGATTGGCAAAGTCTCACGTTCAAGATGCTGACATAAGCACCCGTGCTTGCACCGACGTCCTCTGGGCACTAATGGCATGGTCTGCAATGGACCATTTCGAGGATTGGTACCATGACCCGACTCGCATCGACGCCATTCTTCAGGGGGCGCTCGCCCTCGAACCTGAAATTAAGGACAAGAGGATCTTGACGATGCTCCTCGAGGGAGCCCTCTACACCAAAGGCCTTATCAGAGGCCTTGAGGTTACGCCCGATGAAATTGATAGGCTGAGGGCAATAGCGAGCGTCACCCGCGATAGGCAAATTATCGGCAGGGCTCTGGGCCTTGCTTTGCACTTCACAAGATGGCGTTTAGTGGCAGAACGTGACATGGTGCAGGCGCAGAAAATGCATCAGGAGATAATCGCTCTCTTCAAGGAAATGAAGGAGAACCTCGGCCATTTGCCCGACACGATCTCCCATTATGTACTCGGATTGGCATACGGCGACTTCGTCCAAGGCCATTATGTTTACGCCGATTTCGCAATCGATCCGACCCAGCGCAAACGTTTGCTTGAGGAGGCCGTTGCGGCCTTTCGCGAAGGCCTGCCAAAAGCACGGGTCACCGGAGGCACGATTCTCGGCTTCCTGGAATACGCGGGGGCCGAGGCACTGCGCCAACTGGCTCGCCTCGAGGACGACGAGCGACGAAGGCTGGAGATCATCTCCGAGGCCATCGCCATCGCCGAGGAGAGCAACGTCATTCAGGCGGTCGCCCCCACTTTGCTCTGGAACATCGGTGTCGGATATGTAAGCGAGGGATACCTCCGTTACGACCTGGCTCAACTCACGCGGGAGCCGGCCAAGCGGAGGGAGTTGCTGGAGGTGGCCATAACTAGGTTTCGGGTGGGATTCGATAAGATCCGCAGCGATTCCAATCCCCTATCGCCTGGGATGCTACTTCGTCTCGGTGATTTCTACCTCCGATTCGTCAGCGCATTGGACAGCCTGTTTATGGAAGCTGCCGACCCGAAGCTACTGAACGAGCAGATCCTGGCATCGGATTCGGCAGCTGAGGCCTATTCGAGAGCCGGGCGTCCAGCCCGCATGGCCGAGGCCATCTGGTGCCGCGCTAGGATCCGCAGTAAAAGTGGGAGGCATTCGGATGCGGCACAAGACTACGGTCAATCGGCCGAATATTTCCGAAATGCCGCATCCTCCATCCCCAGCCTCGCTGGCCTGTACCTCGACCTCGAGAAATACCTGCGAGCCTGGACGCAGATAGAGGAGGCCCGTGCTTCACATGCCGGTGGGCAGTATCGCGAGGCAAGCGAGATCTACAGGCGGGCCAGCTCCATCCTCAAGGACACCCAGCGCTGGTCGCCCTTGAGCGAACACTATGATGCGTGTGCCCTCTTCGAGGGGGCGGAGGCGGTAAGCCACGAGGAGGAACCAGAGCTGGCAGCCAAGGCATTCGCGGAGGCAGCTGCAGGCTTCGCTGCCTCCAAGCAGGCCATCTCCGGATGGCAGGCGATCGGGGAGGAGGAGGTGAAGGAGAGGGAGCGTTGGGGCCTTGTGGCTGCAGCACGGGAGCGATATTGCCAGGCCCGTGCGATACTCGAGGAAGCGAAGCATCTGGACAGAAAGGGTGAGCACGACCTTAGCTCCAGGCGCTTCGCAAGTGCGGCCGCCATCTTGGAAGGCCTTTCCAAAGAGGAGGAGACTGCGGAGGGCAAGCTCGAGATGCACACGCTCGCTCTCTTCAGCCAAGCCTGGGGGCTGATGAAAAGGGCCGAGGCGACGAGGAGGGATGAGACATACGAGGAGGCCGCCAGGATGTTCGAAAGAGTCGCCGAGGCCGTGATGGATGAGAAGCTCGCGGCAATGTGCTGCGGGAATGCGGCCTTCTGCCGTGCCCTGAGATCTGGCGCCCGCCTTCGCATGTCGCGCGAGAAGGCGCTCTACCGAGAGACGAAGGAATGCCTTGAGGCCGCGATCGATTCCTACATCGATGCTGGAATGGAGCGCGCCGCAAACTGGACCAGGGCGACGGAATACATGTTCGACGGTTTGGTATACTTCGCGCAGGCGGAGGGCAAACTAGAGGCCGAAGCGAAGAGGAGGTTCTTTTCGCTGGCGGAGAGCAGCTTCCAGGAGGCCAAGCGGCTCTATGCGGAGTCCGGATATAGTGGCAAGGAAGAGGAGGCCAATCGCCGTTTGGAACAGGCGCGGGAGAAGCGCCGGGTCTTCACATCGCCCGCCGATGCATTGGATTCATCGGTCGTCCTTCAGGTCGCACAGGCCCAGGTGGCCCCGTCGTTGATGCACGATCAGTCCATGGGCATCGAGCAGTTCGAGGCCTCCAACGTTCAGGCGAACCTCGTAATGGACCGACCCGAGATCGCCCTCAATGAGAACTCGAGATTGAGGATAGAGCTCGTGAACGCCGGCCGTGCTCCCGCGGTCCTCGTGAAGGTTTCGGAGCTGGGGCCCAGCAGGTTCGGGATCGACGTGATGGGCGAGAGATATCGCGTGGACGAGGGGGGCATCAACCTGAAGGGCCTGCGCCTGAACCCCTTCGATACGGCCGATATCGGCGTGCTCCTGAAGGCCAACAGCGCTGGCGAATTCTCATTCCAACCGCGCATCCACTACTTGGATGAACAGGGACGGTATCGGCAACACCAACCTCAACCCGTGACCATCGTGGTCCGGGATGTAGGCGGCGAGGCGAAGGGCGAGGCCATGGAGGCACCTGAGGATAAGTTCGAGTTCAAGTCGGCACGGGCCGAGGCCGCCTTCGCTTACTTGGTCGACGAGTTCATCGAGGACTACATGAGGAGGAGGCTCTATGTGGAGCAGGCGGGCTGGAGGGCCCTCACGGACGTAGCCGAGAGGGCGAGGATCCCGATCTCAAGCCTCTATGGGAGGCGTGGGGGATACGGCGAGGTCATATCCGAGCTGGTCTCAAGGGGATTGGTTGAGGCCAGGATATTCAAAGGCCAGAGGGGAAGGGGAGGGGAGGCCGTCAAGGTTCGCATCTCCTATGATAAGGAGCCGGTGAAACGCCACGTCGAACGGCTGATCAGGAGGCCCATTTAAGCCCCTAAGAGCTGGGCAATTCTATTTACAGGCTGTAGTTATAAAGCTGCTACCTTTCATGAGCTCAGCTTGAAGGTCATTGGCTCTTCATGTAAGATCAGTTAGGTCGGCCATTACCATTGAGTAGTACTTACGCGATGATTCGATACAAATTATAACATCTCATGCATACGCTTTACCTAAATGATATCAACATGTTAATAAGTTAAGGCACACCTATACTGAATTTTCAGGTGAAAGGAATGAGCAGATTGGTTTATGTCATCCCGATCGTATTGATAGCATTCGTAGTGGCATATTATGGCCTATATGTGTCACCTGGCGTTCCCATGACCTCGATTACCGACCCAAGTAATGGCGGGCAGCAAACGGATGGAAGCGGGGCGACGAAGGAGTTCACGGTGAGTGGCCACTCCTTCGGCTTCGATCCATCAACGATAGAGGTCAAGAAGGGTGACGTCGTGAAGATAACCTTCATCTCCGACGATATCTCGCACAATCTCTACATCGAAGGTTATAACATAGGAACCAATATTATTTCAAAAGGCGAGAGCAGCACGGTACAGTTCACGGCCAACATGGCCGGGACCTATGCCTTCTATTGTACCGTCTTCGGTCATAAGGATGCGGGAATGGTAGGGACTCTAATAGTGGACGGCTAAGGCATCCTCCGATTCAGTCTTATCCCCCAGAGAATCATAACGATTGCCTTTAATATGTGAATTCACTTCGTTATGGCAAATACGATGGCGGAAATAGTGAGTTTGGGCGAACCGATGGTGGAGTTCTGCGCCAATGACGTAGGTAAACTTCAAGATGTCAAGTCTTTCAAAATGGGATGGGGCGGCGACACTTCCAACTTCGCGATCGCGGTGGCCAGGCTCGGTGGGAGATGCGGTTACATCTGCAGGATAGGTGACGACGGGTTCGGAAAATCGTTATTGGGCCTCTGGCAGAGGGAGAACGTGGACACATCACAGGTCGTGATTGAAAGGGATAATTACACGGCAATATATTTCATATCACTGCTTTCGGACGGCCAACACGACTTCACCTATTTCAGGAGGGATTCAGCCGCCAGTCATTATTCGACTTCGGACTTGAACGTCGATTACCTGAGGAGGGTCAAGCTCTTTCACACGAGCGGCATAACGTTGGCGTTGAGCCAAAGTTGCAGGGAGGCCGCGCTAAAAGGCGCTGAAATAGTTAAGGGATCGGGTGGGCTCTTCAGTTTCGACGTAAATTACAGATCGAAGCTCTGGCCCCAAGATGTCGCGAGGTCGCACATCGAGGAGGCGATCGCGAAGGCGGATCTAGTGTTTGCCAGCAAGGAGGATTTTAACGGGTTATACGCGCAGGACATCGATGATGTGGTCAAGAGGATATATTCAATCGCTACACCCAAGTTGCTAGTCCTAAAGCTGGGAAGTGAGGGCTGCCTGCTAGTAAATGGGGCGGAGACAACTCGCGTACCCGGATTCGAAGTGGATGTCATGGACACAACGGGTGCTGGCGATGCCTTCGATGGCGCATTCGTCCTGGGATCTCTGAAAGGCTGGCCACCAATGAGGTCAGCTGCCTTCGCAAACGCAGCTGGCGCCCTAACGGTGACCGGATTGGGGGCGGTGGCGCCGATACCGACATTGAGGGAGGTGGAGGGTTTCCTGAGGGCCAGGGGGATGGGATATAATTAATTGCGGCCCGAAAGTTGTTGCGAGGGGAAGGATTTCCTTTTTTGCGGCGAAAGCGATTAGTTTGATGAGTGCATCAGGATGAGAGAATTCCACTCTAAGCCCGGCTATGATGAATTGAGGGGGGAATTCTCGAAGAAGTCCAGAGGAGAAGGATATGAGAGTTGGTCTTATTCCTATAATCTTTCAAGCTTGAACGTCACAGGGCGCGTCCCATCGGTGCAACAGGTGTACATGATACCGGTCCCGACCCATGAGAAGTTGCCCCCGAATAGAAGGACCGACAAATCCTTGTATATATCGTGCCAAGCCCATGAACAGAAACCAACGGGCATCTCCCCATCGGAGATAAATTCCTGGCCTTCTTTAAACATTGAACACACCTCGTACTCTTTACCAGTTGATGGATCTTTTGGAATACTAACTCCGAATACTTCTTTTGGGCTAAGCCTCTTAATCACTGTTATTTTTATTTTACCAGCCATCATACCTTCACAATCGATTGTTTATATTCAACAAGAATATATGTCTTGTGCCTAGCGTGACTTATTATTTGTTAGTAGGGCGAATGTCAGCTCTCATCAATATCATTGGACGACGCCAATACATAATTCTAATAATCATACTCAGTTAAATGATGTGCGATTCCATCCATCAGAGATCCCTGCGTTTAGCCTACCCTTTATGATTGATAGACATTCTGTGAAGTGGATAGATTTCTATAGAAGAACGTGATGGATTGATGGATGAGCGATTTAAGCTAATTCGACTTTTGCGACTTGACTTTGGCAGTTCATGGACGGGGAAAGTTATATAAGTTACATAAAAGAAAATGAAGCTTAGGGAAAAGGTGGAATTGCTTGGATACTGTCAAGTCTGAAGTGAGTATCGATAAAATACCTTGGGTACAGGTATTGATCCTTACGGTCGTCTTCGCCTTCATCGGGCCCATCTACGCGGCCATAGAGCCCAACGGGGCCTGGTACGCGCTGGGCTCCATCGGATGCAAGCTCGTTCTCATGGTGCTGCCCATCATGCTCGTCATGGTCGCAAGCGCGCTTGGGAAACTCATGGGAAGGCCTGTAAGCATGGCCTATATCACGTACCTTTACTCAGTTGGCACCGCACTGCTCTGCTTCACGTCGTTCGATTCATTCCCGGTAGGGCGGGGGATCCCGGGTATGATCCAAGACAGGGTGCGCATCGCTCCGGAGGTCCTTAATCCCATCTGGTCTACCCTCTTGGTCCCATCTGTCGCAGACGTTGACCCGATGTTCCCGGGCAACACATCGGTCCTTTGGGGTGCATGGTTTCCGGCCATGATATGGTGGGGCACCTTCGTCGCGGCAAGCGGGCTCTTCGCGTTAGGATGGGGCGTCGTCTGGAGGAGGCGATGGATCGACGTCGAGAAGGTCCCGTTCCCCCATACGCAGGTCGCGATATCGGTCGTGGATAAGATAAGTGGCACAAAGCCACTCAAGGAACGACTCGGACTGCCCTTCGCGATAGCCGTCTTACTGGGCATAGCCTTTCAGATCCCGCTCCTGTTAGCGTACATGTTCCCGTGGTTCCCCGACATCTATGGCTGGAGGACGAACACGTGCCTCATGGGCACATACTATCTGGACTCATCATCCCCGCTGGCGGGAATAGCTGGGTTCGCCCAGTTCAACAAGAACCCAACTTTCGTCGCGATCCTCTACATGGCCCCGCTCAACGTACTGCTCGGCGGATGGCTCTGGTATATCGTCTTCGTCGTGCTCATGCAGATCGCATACCAGATGGGCTACTATAGCGGCATACTCGAGACGTCCGGCTGTGGTCGGGTCTGGTGCGGCACACAGGGCTTCAGGATCGGTGAACCGTACAAGTGGGATGTCTTCACGACGGGAGGCGTTACCGTCGGCATCTTCATCTCCTATATCTTCTTAAACCGGATGTATCTGGTGGAGACGTTCAAAGCCGCCACCGGCAGTCTCAGCAAGGATAGGCTAGACATGTTCGACAAGAGCGAGCCCCTATCATACAGGAACGCCTATGCACTGATCGCTGGTTCCGCGGTAATTATCATCGCCACGCTCATGGCCGTCGGAGGGGGCATCGCAACCTCTCTGACGCTTGTCATAATGTACATCGTGGTCGTCTTCGTGCAGACGCGAACGTATGCCCTCGTCGGCTATGTCGCGCCAGCGGGCTCAACATTCGGAGTGGGTTGGGTCAAGACGGTGCTAGGCACTCCAGCCGAGACCACGGATTGGTACGTCTCGACCATGTTCTCCTACCACCTGAACTGCCAGCCGATAGCCGGTGGGGGAGTCGGCTTCCCCCTGCTCTCATCGCTCTCGTCCTACCAGATGGCCAGCGCTTACAACGTGTCCACAAAGAACGTCTTCAAGATCCATTTCCTCGTAACGGTCATCGCGCCCATAATCTCGGTTGCTGGACTTGTCTGGGGCCTATATGCGTTCGGCCTTAATAGGTTACCGTCAGTTGGTGACTCAACGGGCTACGAGGGCTACACCCCTGCCGCGCTGGCGCGCCGCCCCGCCTACGAACCTTGGTGGCCCAATATGATCGCCGGCATACTATTCGCGCTGGGCATCAACGTCCTGCACGCTAGGTTCGTCTGGTTCCCGCTCGAGGCGTTCGGGTTCTTGCTGGCAACGGACGGGCATGCCCTCATCGAGGGCCTCTGGACGGTATGCCTTGTAGCATGGGTGCTGAAGACCATAACTCTCAGGATCGGCGGAAGCAAGCTTTACGAGAGCACCGGGATATCGATAGCATCGGGTTTCGCGATAGGCGTCATCATCTCGTGCGCAATCGGCGGCCTCATACTCCTGATAAGGTTCTTCGTGCCATTCTAAGCCACAAACTACACCAATATTCTTTTTCTATTATTTTCGTAGTGGAGTTTCTATTTAATATTAACTTCACCATTTTACTAAAAGGAGTGGTTATAGCATAAGATGGGATTACATTAATTCGTAGTGCGAAGTAGAGTAGTCTTGCAGACCAACGTGGCAAATAAGTTTCTAACTAAGTCTGATATACGAGCGAAGGAACATTGTAGTCTGTATAACGTTGATCGCTCCTAAGGATAAAGCGAGAGCCGCGAAGATAACAATGACGGACGTCACATCGGGCATATACAATATCATAACTGCTAATGGGCTCTGAAGGAGCCGCGGCAGACCCGTTAGGAAGAACGGCGATAGTGAGATATCAAGTGCGAGTAATACGATGGACGCCACCAGACGCAACTTTGGGCTTCGCGCCCGTTGCATCACTACCCTTCGCCTGTGGTGGAACAGGGAGACGGACCATATGGCCTGAGCGACCAATATCGCCGCTGTGATCGAACCATCTATCTTCCCATGATAGAACGTAGATTACAACTGGTATGAATATGTAGAGAGATCCAATTATCAAGGGGATGGACAGAGTGCATCGATTAGCGGTAAAATATCCGGGATGTAATGAATTAATAAGAATTATATACGGAATTACCCTCAACATGTAATGTGATTTGATATGAGGATCGCCCATCAACATGACGTCATAGTCATCGGTGGCGGTACGGCCGGATTGGCGGCTGCGGTGGCCGCTGGGCGCAATGGGGTCGGCACCCTCCTGATCGAAAGATATGGCTTCTTGGGCGGGAGCATGACGGCCGGCCTCGTCAATCCATTCATGGAGTTCCATGCTGGTGGGGAGCAGATCGTCTGCGGGATATTCCAGGAGATGATCGATCGCCTGAAGGACCTGCACGGATATGATGAGAGGACGCAGGCCTTCGACGTGGAGGCGATGAAGCTCGTGGCCGACCGGATGGTGAAGGAGTCCGGGGTCAAGCTGTTGTTGCACACGTGCATCATAGATGCCCTCGTGGAGGGAAACGCCATCCGCGGGGTCGAGGTGCACAATAATTCGGGAAGACAGGTCGTCTTGGGTAAGGTCATCGTTGACGCCACGGGCGATGGGGATGTGGCGGCCATGGCAGGGGCGCCGTATGAGAAGGGCAGGAAGGAGGATGGCCTGACCCAGCCCATGACCCTCGTCTTCAGGATGGGAGGGGTCGACGTCGATAGGATGCCCTCCAACGAGGAGATCAACAGGCGTTATAGGGAGGCGAAGGCCAGGGGCGACGTAACGATCCCAAGGGAGGATGTCCTCTGGTTCCCGACGACGAGGAGGGGCGAGATTCACTTCAACACGACGAGGGTCGTCAGGGCAGATGGGACCAACGCGGAGGACCTGACGGGGGCGGAGGTCGAGGGGAGGAGGCAGATGGCCGAACTGGCGAAGTTCCTCAAGGCGGAGGTGCCAGGCTTCGAGGAGGCCTATCTCTCTTCATCAGCGGCCGAGATCGGCATACGCGAATCGAGGAGGATAATGGGCGAATACGCCATAACTGGGGAGGACATCACGGAGGCCAGGAAGTTCAAGGACGTCATAGCCAGAGGCTCCTACCCGATAGACATCCACAGCCCGACTGGGGAGGGGACCGTGAATCCCCCGATGGCCCCTGGCGCATCATACGACATACCGTACAGGTCCCTGGTGCCGAAGGAGATCGAAAACCTGCTGGTGGCCGGAAGGTGCATATCGAGCACCCATGAGGGACAGTCCGCCATACGGGTGATCCCCATCGTGGTGGCCATAGGCCAGGCGGCCGGCGTCGCCGCGGCGCTATCGGCGAGGCTCAACGTATCCCCTCGGAGGCTGGATGTCTCATTGCTCCAGAGGACCCTGAGGAGCCAGGGGGCTAATCTCGGGTAGCATCGTAAAGGGCGTATGTAACCCATCAAGCATTTAGCCTATTGTTCCATTCCCATAGAAATAGTAGGACAAAGGATCAAATCAAATGAGGTTCAGACCATATGGTTCCTAAAAACTGAGTGCAACGATTTGGGGGTATAGAGATCTATTGTCTAATATGGGAAGAAGAACCTTATTACCGATAACGTGCCTCCCACAAGTATCGCAACCATATAGCCGGCAATGAAGCCCGCTGCTATGGGCACCCCATATCTCTCGTACGTCTTGCTGCCGCCGATCCTCAGGGTCACAGTTTTCGCGATCCAGGCCAGGAGGAAAGGCCCCCACAGGCCCCATAGCAAGGACATGAAGGTGGTGCCCATTATGAAGCCGATCGGCTCCAGTGGGAACCAGAGGAACGTCGCGTGCAGATATGACAGCACGAATGCGATGACAATCCCGACGAGCACGTAAGGGGCCAGGGGTTCGCTGCCCGGCTTCACATATACCGATGCCGGATCGGTTATCTGCTGCGTCGGCGATATCGTGCTATAGGTGTAAACTCCCGTTACGGGGAATACGCTGCCGCCGAAGGAATATTGCAGCTGCAGCCATGTGACCATCACGACGATCGGGACGATGACGATCGGTATGATCGTGAGCCAAAATGCCTTCCTGTTGCTGAAGCCCGTTAGGCTTGCCATCTTGTAGTTGCCGAATGCCGCGAACATCGTCGAGCCCAGCCACATCTCCGAGGGCCTGGCCACGCCGAGCCTGGAGATGAACATTGACCACACCCATTCCCTGTTCAAGGGCTCAGGGGCTGATGGATAGAGGAATCTGAACAGCACGTGGCCATAGTCATCGCTCAGGAACGGGACCGCCGTCATGCCGTAGGATCGGCCATTGGCAATCCAGAGCAACAATATCGTGGCGATCATCACCAATGACCCGACTACGCTCAATCCGATCACCATCAGAATTGCGATGACGAGGAATGTGGAAAAGCCGAGCATCAGGTAGCTCATCCTGTAGCTCATGGCCTCGTTCTTCTCGATCTCCTTCACCCTTTCGGCACTCAGCCTGCCGATCGCAGCGCTGATCGTCTCCGCGAGGTATCTCCTATTATTGATCAGGTAGTATATGCCAATCCCGAGCATCCCCCCGGCAAACGAGACAGCCGTGAATTTTAACGGCTCGGTGTACTGGGGCCCTGGGGCGCACCACGCCCTGCCGCATCCGCTCTTGCCCGTCTCGCCAGTATAAAAGCCGGTCACGAATGCGATCTGTACGATCACCGGGCATGCACGCTAGTCATCGGCCATTAATAAATAATGACATCTTCGCACATCCACATAGATGATTTCCATGTCAAAG
>Ga0315308_1001745_pt1 | contig 12428 bp, 11 predicted proteins | sample TDP3_MG_FD_203078 | JGI IMG/M metagenome (GOLD analysis project Ga0315308, IMG submission 203078) | Freshwater sediment microbial communities from Lake Towuti, South Sulawesi, Indonesia - TDP3 | ecosystem: Environmental > Aquatic > Freshwater > Lake > Sediment | place: Indonesia: South Sulawesi... | reverse complement strand
AAGATGGGCAATTTCCCTTTTTTGAAGATTCTTTCAATAGTTTTCGTTGCCCTTAGCTGGAATTCTCCGGCGCTGAATTCCTCATCGGGATACTTAATATCAATAAGATGGTGAGGTATAACCTGTCTTATCTTTCTTAAGGGCTTTGCAGTTCCAATGTTAAGATATTTATATACCTGCATCGAATCTGCGGAGATAATCTCGCCGTTAACCTCCCTGGCTAAAGATGAGCCAACTTCGGTCTTCCCGGAAGCGGTTGGCCCAAGTATAACAACTATTGGTTTTCGCATATTTGAATGGCCAAGCGGGCTTCCTCCCTTTCGAGGCTGTGTCGTAATGGTAGCCGCAGGCTTCAGCCTGCGTTCAACAACGCGCAACTTAAAAGTTGCGACTACCAGCGACTACTCAAGTTTTTTTCTCTTCCCAGATTGGTAGAGAGACACTAAATTTAGTCCCTTTCTCTGCTTCACTTTCTACGTTACTTATCCTTATTTATCATAATTTTATCTCTTTACAGTTAATACAGCATTCTTTCCACCAAAACCAAAAGCTACTATTAAAAGTGGCTTGTTTTTTATGATGGCTTCCTACTTTTATATTATTCATCCTTCATCAACAAATTTGTATCCTACACCCTTTACAGTTTCTATCTTTTTGCCTTCTGGGCCTAACTTTTGCCGAAGGCACTTAATATGGGAATCTACTGTCCTTGTGGTGCCAAAGTATTCATATCCCCATATGCTTTCTGTTAAAAAACTCCTGTTCAATACTCTTCCCTTCTTCTTCATCAGCAGGCAGAGCAAATCGAATGCTTTAGGAGTCAGTTTTATTGGCTTACCTTTAACCTGAACAGTATGTTTAACTAGGTCTACACATATCTCTCCAGAGACCAGAACCTCCTCTGTCTCCTTTATCCATTCAAGAACTTCTGTGGATATTTCTTTCTTTAACTTCTCATCATAGAATACTTTTACCATGTTCCCTTCTCTTTTTGCCAGAGTGAGCGCTTCTTTGGCTTGCTTAATCATTATCTCTCTGTTCATATCCCTATCCTGCCCATCAAAGCTTGCTATCCCTATACTTACAGTTACACCTAACTCTTCCTCTTTCACTCTTCTCCTTAGCCTTTCCCCTATCTCCACTGTCTCCCTTATCTGCTTCTTCAACCTCTCCCTGATGTTTCCCCCAGGGTCTTCTGTGATTTCTGGCAAGATTATTCCAAATCCATTCTCCCCACACCGACAAGCTATATCTGCCATCCTTAGATTCTTGCTGATTATTCCTGCTATGCTCTTCAATAGTTTGTCTTTTTTCTCTTGTTCATATCCCTTTTTAAATTCTTCGAAATTATCTACCTCTATCATCATCAATGAGAGACAGTGTCTATACCTTTTTGCCTTTTCTATTTCTTCTCTCAACCTTAACTCAAAATATCTCGGCTGGTAGAGTTCAGTCAACTCATCGGTTATCACTTCAGTATGCAATCTGGCATTCTCTATGGCTACTGCTGCCTCTGCTCCCAGAGATTCCAGTATATCTATGTCTGTCTGGTTATATATGCCTCCTGACTGTTTGTTGGAAAGATTCAACACTCCCACTAAGTTATCCTTATAAAATAGAGGTAATACGAATTCTGCCCCTATCTTTACTAAATCTCCATAAATGCTTTCAAAGACCTTTCCGGGCAGAGCCCTTTCCATTTCTTCTTTTATGAACACTACTTTCGATTGTTTAAGCCAGGGAATGATCCCTTCATTTGGTTTTAAAACATAATTCTCCACTAATTCCTCATCCAGACCGCATGAGGCTTTTATCTGATATCTCGACCTAATTCCTTCTCTTAAAAACAACGAAATCTTTTCCACTCCTACAGTCTCTGAAATTGTATTGACAACATAGCACAAAAGCTGCCTTAAATCGAGTATACTAACCAGCGCTTTTGTAGATTCTTTAAGCACTTTCTGATAATCATACTTCCCCCGATAAATCAAAGCATCCACAAACCCACCCAACTTTCGCCTGAAAGGTGTAAAAAAAAGAAGAAAGATTATTAATCCTAGAGACAACCCGGTTGCACCAACATAGCTAATTGTATCTTTAAGCAAAGTAATGATACTAAGATGTAAAACAAAAATGGAACCAATAAGAAGACCAAATAAAACAGTTTTGTTAACAACAATTTCAATATCCATTAAACGATACCTTATTATCGCATAGGCTATAATTGCTATAGCAAGGGCTACCAAGATGTTACCAAAAGGAAGCACTGGAATATTGTACCATAACGGATAATTTGTTGCTCCCCCGAGAAATCCTATCATTGTCCCGATTAGAATGTACCGGATTTGATTGCGTTTTATGCCTGTAGATTTTTGATACGACATAACAAGGAGGTACCAGGAATAAACGACATATCCAAACCAGAAAAAGAGAAACGGTAGATAAAGGACACCCGCCCGTGGCCAATATTTGAAAGAGATTACAGGAAAAACTTCTTTTACAAATAACGGAGTGAAGTCAAAAATAAAAAAGACTAGAGAACAAATATATCCCCAAATAATTATCTTTTTGTTTTCTTTATATAGATTTAGCCAAACCACAACAAAATGTGCAAAAGTTATAGGGATAAAAATCGATCCCCTCATTAGCATGCGACACCAGAAAAGAGCAGTGGCTTCACTATTAGAAAATTGCCAGATAAAATAGCTGTAGCTCCAAAAAGCTATAGCTAGGAGAAACGTACAGAATCTTCTACTTGCAGCAACTTGTCTTTTTCTGAAATATACAAATATCCCTAAAAAGGTTGAAGTAATTCCATTTATTAAGGCACTTAATGCGTAATAGGTCATATTTGCTGTCCTTTACCGGTATTCACAGGCTCCTTTGATGAATCTATAACTTCCACCTTCGGATTGAGAATAGAATCTTTGCCAATATTATACTTTATTTTGTGGGGGAGGTCAATTTTTAAGTTGGTTGAATTTTTGGTGAGGTTGCCTGATAGGCAGGATAGGAAGGCATTCTCGTAATAATATAGGAAGGTTACATAGTGACCAAGTCACACTCCCGTAAGACAGCGGGTAGTGATCTAAAGATTGAGCTCAGCGAAAAAATACAGTTACTGAAAATCTAAAACTTCCATTACTACTTGAGGTGTGCCGTGGCCGCTTTCTAATCCTTCATATCGAATCCACTTATGGGGTTTATTTACAGTGTACCAAAAATACGTCCTAGGCACAAACAGCTTCCAAAAACCCACGTGAAAAATCAATTCGACCTTATAGGTCTCAAATTCTCTTCCATTAACAATAATTTTCTCTTTCCCCAAGCATTTTGCTGTTACCTTATATAATTTGGGCTCATCTGTACATAAGTAAAACTCAGACTCAACTCCTTCAGCAAGATTCATACCTCTTAATACTATACCTATATTTTCTGTACCTATTATCGTTGAACCTGGTTCAAATGACTCATTGGAAACTTTGCCTGAAATTAGGTTCCTCCGTTCAAATTCCACAAAACCATGCTCGACATCAAACTTTTTAGATATTATCTCGATAGTTTCGCCTTCTCTATTTCTTATTTCTTTCGTAGAATAGATACTCTGGAGAGAATCGGTGTATTCTAAAAATGTTTCTACAAACCAGCTAACCCTTTCTTCATAGCTACCATAAACCTGCCTTCCAGTCTCTCCCATTACCAGAATTATCCTGTCATCCTTCTCAACTTTTTCTATGGTCCAATCTACATGCCAACGCTCAGTACCTGAATTTTTTTCGAGACAGTGATAACTTTCCTCTGTATAATTAGAAGTCAGAGGCATTTCAAAGCTATATCCTGATGAAGCTACTATCAATATTGCCAAAAAAGAGATTACTATTGCTTTTCTATTTTCCCATAAAGACGTTAGCCCTCGATAAATTTCGCACATTTTCCACCTCCTCAGAAAGAGTTTTCTCCAATGATACTAAATCTTCCACATTTAGCCTTTTTAGCCCCCTATTTATCCTTTTCAATAGTCCAGAAAGTACCTTTCCGGGACCGAGTTCTATACAAGTATCCACTCCGAAATCTATTATTCTTTGAATTGAGTCTTTCCAGAGAACAGGTTTAGTTAATTGGTCTACCAGTTCCATTCTCGCTGTATTACCCGACGCAATAAATCCTGCAGTAGTGTTACCAACAATGGGAATAATAGGGTCATAGAAAGTTACTTTATCTAATTCTATTTTTAACCTTTCTCCTGCTTCCTTCATCAAACTACAATGACAAGGGATACTTACCGCTAAATCTACTGCTCCATTTGCTCCTCTTTCCCGCGCTAAGCTAACTGCTTTATCAATTGCTTTTGCCTCTCCAGATATGACGATTTGCTCAGATACATTGAAGGCAGCGGACTCAGCCACTCCCAATTCACTAACCTCCTCGCATATTGACTTTACTTCTTCGTCCGATAAACCAAATACTGCGGCCATTTTTCCTCTCCCTAAGGGTATGGCACTTTGCATAAGATACGCCCTCTTATGAACCAACCTCAGTGCGTCTTCAAATTTCAAAACCCCAGCACCAACTAAAGCAGAGTATTCACCCAAACTATGTCCAGCGACCACGGAAGGAATAACTCCTTGTTCCATTAGTAGCTTAAGACAAATAACACTAACTGTTAGGATACCCGGCTGGGCATATGAAGTCAAGTTTAACCTTTCTTCTGGACACTCAAAACATATAGATGACAAAGAGAATCCAGTTACATCATCTGCCTGTTGAAAAATATCTTTTGCCAGAGAGAATCTTTCAACTAAATCTTTTCCCATACTGACCTTCTGGGAACCTTGACCAGGAAAAAGAAAAGCTATCTTGTGTGTCATTTTTCGTCCTCTATTTAGGCTTTACGAACTTAGATTAATCTTCTATACTTGATAGTAACTTATGCGTAAAGGTCAAAAAATCAAACCAGTCTTTAAACTTTTTCTGTTCATCGGACCTTTCATTGTTTTGTAAAAGAGACCTCAAACCTAAAATTAAAAATCCCGCGACTCTCTCTTCCTTTTGTACTAATATTCGGCCTTCAATTCTGGCAGAAACAGAGTCTAATGAAGTCAATCGGGCTTTTATAAATACCTCCTCCCCAACATATATAGGCTTCTTAAATTCCGCTTTCTGGACCATCATCAGGAATGCGTTCGAGGAATAATCTGTTGCCTCAAAAATTAATAAAGAGCCAACCTGGGCCAATGTCTCAATAATTACTGAATTGGGCATCATCGGATATGAGTCAAAGGCCCGGAAGACAAAATCTTCCGTGAATGCTACACTCTTCTTAGCCACTATAAATTTTTTCTTTTCTAACTTTACGACTCTGTCGATAAAACAGTATCTCATTATCGATTTCTTTCGAATTCCAAAATAGCTGAAGCGATAGCATAATTTTCACAATGAGAAATAGAAATTGTTAACGAGTTCTCGTTCAAATCCTGCGAGCGCAAGAGTTTATTGAAAAATCTGATATATGGTTTACCTGATTTATCATTACATATTTCTATTTCGTTCCACTTAACTTTATTGCCCCAGCCCATACCTAACGTTTTTAGAACTGCCTCCTTAGCAGCAAAACGGCCGGCATAATGTTTGTATTTGTCTTTTTTACTCTCACAATAAATCCGTTCATTCTCGGTAAAAATTTCGTCCCTTCTATTTTTGTGTCTGATTAGTAATTCTTTTACTTTCTTGATTTCTACTATATCTACTCCATGTTCTATCATGGTTTCGACAAACCTCTCAAATACTTAAAAACTTAATGTCATGTTGACAAAAACTCGGTCTCTATCCCAAAACTCTCCGAACATTCCATCTCTACTCCCACCAAAGAAAGCGGCACCCAGAGACGATTTGAAATTATCGCTAAAATGATATGTGAACTGTGGGCGCACAAAATAGTCATTATTCTCGACTCTAAAGGCAAATTCACACTTTAAGTCTATCTTCCTTCCTGACATGGGACTCTGGAGAAGGAAAATCAAATAAGTGCGTGTTTTATCTTGGTCTATCCCATCATTGTAATTAAGGATAATATCCTGAAATAATTGTAGATAGGCTTCGACGTTTTTAAAAAAAGGACAATCAACTCCCAAGACACAATTTAAATAACCGTTTTTAACTATTCCGTCAGCATCCGAAATCTTACTTGTAACAAAGGGAGCTTGAAAAGTATATGTTGCTTCTCCTCTGATTACCACTGGCTCTATTGTTTTGGCAAACGTTATACCTATTACTTCAGAACGCTCGTATTCAGGATTCACAGTCACAATTACCTTCTCCGGTTCTGGTGCATTGGCAATTGTCCTGTAGGGGGTAGAATTATGATTAAACCCATAAAAATGGAAAAAATTGACATCCCATCCTCCTACATAACAGGATAATCTCAAAGCCAATTCACTATTCTCTATGGAATTAGTCGGTTTTTTAGGAGCATTACTAACTAGAATAGCACTGGAAGACGAATTCTCGAAGGCTTGAAACTCAAATTCCGACCCCTCGACGCCCAATTTGTTAAACTCATTGATCCATACCCATACTCCTTCGATACTTAAATTGGAGAAAAAATATTTGGCATCAATAGACCACAATGGTATTCTCCGCTCTTCGAGTTCAGAAAGAATGAACTCTCTCAGGTCTTGTGGGTTTATGATGTCAGCTATAGATACCAGAATTGCTTCTCCCCATACTATCTGCTGTTTCCCTATCCGTAAATTCAGGTTCGATAAGCCTATATCAACATATGAGTCCTGTAGTCTAGCCACGAATTCCTGGTCATCCTTTACTTCGGATGGATAAATATCTCTCAAGCCAAAAATTGCATCATAGGAAAAATTTCCGGCCAAAGTTAAATCTAAAGAAGGCATAATTTCTGTGTTCAATCGGCTAAATATTGAATACTTCGACTTCACAAACCCCGTAGCACCTGAAAGTCGATAATCTGTCCCGTTTCTCAGATATCCTGTTACAGAAATATTCTGCCCCGCTAGGCAGGGCAATGCGTAAACGAGTATAGTAGCCAGCGAGGAAATTAGTGCTTTTGCATTCATAGTCTTGTCATAACTTATCTAAATAATTCTTATTAAAAATCTTGTCCGGGAAATTTCTTCTTTCAATTTTTAAATATTCCAGAATTGATTTGTGTCCTATTAGCAGATTATCCTCGATGACCATTTTGACTGGTCTGTAATCCCCAGCGATAAACTTATACTCTGTGAAATGGCAGGTTTTGAGCAGTTTATCAGACAATGTGTAAAATTCGGCTTTAAGAGGACGGTGATTATTCTTATTTACCCAATACCAAATTCTGTTATAAGTAACCCTTCTATTTCTGGCTAATAAGTCTAAAACATAATACTCTAAGCCATCTATGACCTCAGTTCTTAAAATAGACGCCTTGTAATCCCCAGAAAAATCTGCCCGAACAATATCTCCGTTAGAAACCTGACCCAGTAACCTCTGCTGTAAGGAAATTCTCACAGGCTTCCTGATTTTCGGTAAGTAGAACCATAAGTCGTATCCTCTCATTAAAAGATTCCGTCCTCTTTGCATCTTAGGATAGATTGTTCTAACCGCAGTTTTGTCTCTGCCCTTCACAAAAACTTCGTACTGCTCCACCCTTTCCTCGGCATCGGGTCTTATGCTGGTAATCTGTGCCAATACGTAATACGACTCACCAGGATTTCTAATTCTATCCGCTCTTTCCATAATCTCATCTGCTGTCAGCCCAAATACTGTTGAAGCAAATAAAATGATCCACCCAACAGGTACGAGAAGAACCATACTTATGCCATGTTTGTATATGTTTTTCATCTTTATTTTCCCACCAAAAGCTCATACATGTCTTAAAGCGTCCACGATTTCCAGCCTCGAAGCCTTCCATGAGGGAAAAACCGAAGAGAGAAAAGAAGAAATCACGGCAATCGCAAATGAGCTGATGAGAACCTGCAGAACCATATCAATCTTTACATTTATAGGAATAGTGGCGCCGGGTGCAGAGGGAAGAGGAATACCTCCCAAAAGATTTATTACCATGGAAAATAGAAAGCCCAGAAGGATACCGCAAACTCCACCAATTACACCCAAAATAGCTCCTTCTAAAAGAAACTGCATTAATACCTTTTTGCGCTTATCCCCGAGAGCCATAATTGTGCCTATCTCTCGTGTCCTTTCAAAGACTGACATTATGGTAGCATTCATTATGCCCAATACAATAACTATGGCGATAATGAGTTGCAAGACCCTAAATATGCCCTTTAGAAAATCTACAGATTGTCTATAAAAGGTGGAGAGTTGCACCCAGGTTTTGAATTCTATATTTGACTTTTCTCGATTAATCAGATCTTTCAATCTATCTTTCACTACTCCAGTATTTCCCGTTTTGTTTAGAACCACGACCAGCGTCTGTACCTCGTCCATATATAAAAGTTCCTGAGCCTTTCTAATAGGGATTTTCAATGAACGTCGATCTAATGCTTCAATCCCGCTTCGGTAGATGCCTTTAACTAAGAAGTCCATAGCATTTATGGCCCCATCTCTGGTAGTAGTTAAAAGGGTTATTACACTACCACTTTTTACTCCCAGTTCTTTTGCTAGACCTTCTCCTAAGATGGCATTATCTCCATCAGTGCCCATCAGATTCTCTCCTTCAATGAAATTTAGGGCTGAAGTAAACTTACTCTCTTTCTCAGGATCAATCCCTGTGGCAATAAAGGAGACAGTCGATTCTCCCGTACTTATCAATCCCGTAAATTGCAAGCGGGGAGTAGTAATCCAAACATCTTCGATACTGTTTAGTTTTTCCATCAATTGTTTATAATTTTTCAAAGTAAAAAATAGATTATTTTCACCGAAATTTTCGGAAAATCCTTTTCTATAGACCTGGATATGGCCTACGCCGCCCCAAACAGTGCCCTCCCCTAACATAAGCATCAGATTAGCAATGAATCCCCCAAACAATATAAGAGAGGCAACTCCAAAACCGATTGCCGAAAGGGTAATGAAGGATCTTCTCTTATTTCTAAAAATGTTTCTAAAAGCTATTTTTAAGTAGGTCATTTTGCTGACTCCTTTCTGTCGGCTATCCTTCCATCTTCTAGATATACAATCTTATCTGCAAGATTTATTATTTTTGGATCGTGGCTGGAAAAGATAAACGTGGTTTCCTGTGTACAATTTATCTCTTTCATCAATTGCAAAATTTTCACACCTGTGTTATGATCTAAAGAAGCCGTAGGCTCATCCGCTAAAATTATCTTAGGAGAGGTGACTAGGGCGCGTGCTATTGCCACTCTTTGTCTTTGGCCGCCACTTAACTGGTTGGGCAAGTGTTTATGAAAACTTCTTAATCCCACATTTTCTAAGGCGTTCATTGCTAGTTCTTTCCTTTTATCCTTTGACAATTTTCTGTTTAGCAGTGGATATTCTACGTTCTCAAAAGCATTTAGCACAGGGATGAGATTAAAGGCCTGGAAAATAAAGCTTATCTGTTTCTTCCTTATATCGGCAAGTAGATTATGTGGCAAATCAATAGTGTCTACTCCTTCAATCTTGATACTTCCTGAAGAAGGCCTGTCTATACAACCGATCAGATTGAGCAAAGTGGTTTTCCCACTTCCCGAAGGCCCTGCTATTACCATGAAATCACCCATCTTTACCTTCAGGTTTATATCCATCAGGGCATCCAATTTTGTTTTTCCTAACATGTAATGTTTAGACACTTTTACGGCTTCTGCTACATATGTGTTTCGTATCTCTTCCATCTGAAAACCTCCTAATTAATAACATTAATTGTAGTTATAGTTTTAATAAATTATCCTATATATGCTTCTTCACCATTTCGTACGTGGATTCATCTATTCTCTTGGAGAAACTAAAGTGTTCCCTTGTCTCAAAACCGTGCTTTTCCGCCAATTTTCCAATCTCTTTAATTCTCTCTAAAGCCAAAACTCTCCCTATAGAAAAATTTTCTTTCCTTTTCTCTAAAGCCAAAATCATTGCCTCTGCTAAACAACTATGGATATAATTAGGTCTCTCTAAATTAGGTAATTTAAATTTTATTTTAGTTTTTTGTGGAAGGCTCATAATCCCCCCATCAATAATCAGGACATCTTTCCTTAGGTTCCCTTTATAAATGACATCATGGGGGACGGCTATATCAATAACTATGCTTCCAGGCAATAACTTGTCAGGGTCTAAAACATTGCCGGAAGACGTGGCAGAACAAATGATTTTAGAATTTTTTATCGCCTCTCCTAAGTCCATTGTCAGTTTTAGCCTTATTTTATAACCATTCAAATACTCTGATATATAACGCTGAATAAATTTATCATCCCTTCTACTCAACAAGATTAAATCTATTCCCTTCTCAGCCAATATCCTCGCAATAGCCAATGCAATACTTCCCGGAAAACCTATTACTGTTACCACTTCCTTCCGTAAGTCAAAATTTAATCTTCTGCTTATGTCATCTAAAGCAGAAATACTACTGTACACTGTACAGGAATTCCCAGTCGTTATACATAAAGGACAAACAGATTGAAGATATCTACCTCTTGAGCCAACGATTCCGGTCATCCCTCCTAAACTGATAATTTCTGCTCCTCTTTTGGCAGCCTTGCTACAAGCCTGTTCAATCCAAGAAAGCGCAAGAACTTGATTATCTAGAATTTCCCTCGGTTCACAAGGAATTACAAATACTTCACCAGAGCAAGTATCATTAGTTAAAGAGACTATTTCAGTAATCTTAGCAAAAGAATGGATATATCTATGTCTAATCGCTAAATTACGAATAAGTTGACTTTTTGCCCAAAGATAACCTAAGACGCCGAATGCCAGACTACTCTTATACATCTCTTCTTTCCCGACAGGATGAATTATCCAAGCAAATTTCATATGTTGTTCCCTAACTCACTATTTTTCAAGAACTAGTCAATTAGAATTTGCGAATTACTAAGCTTGCGTTCTGGCCACAGAATCCAAAAGAGTTAATCAATGCAACATTTACTTCTTTGTATCTGACTTTATGTGAAACAAAGTCAAGATTGCACCGTGGATCTGGCTGTTCATAATTAACTATAGGTGGTATAAGACTATTTTTTATGATTAGAAGAGAAACTATCAAATCCAAAGCGCCCGAAGCTGACTCGAGATTACCTGTTAGGGGTTTAATTGTGCTTATAGGTAGATTTTTGACATGTGTTTGGAATACATCTTTTATAGCTTCTGTCTCCGCCAAATCTGCGCTTTGTGTGGAAAAACCGAAAGCATTTAAATAGTCAACTTCTTCTTGTGATATGTCGGCATCCTCTAAAGCAAATCTCATAGTATCTGCGATGCTTGAACTGCTTAAATCTTCCAGAAGAACATTCTGCCCGGTGGTCGCTGAATATCCACATATTTCACCATAAATGGTTGTTTTTCTTTTAAGAGTATGGCGTAATTCCTCTAAAACCACCACACCTGCACCTTCACCTAAGAGAAAACCTGCCCGGTTGATATCAAATGGCCTCATCGCTTTCGCCTGTTCCTTCCCTGTATAAAGAAGTCCTAGCAGATATAAATTTACAATCTTTTCATAACAAATATTCGAATTTGCTCCGCCAGCAACCATTACTTCTGCATCGCCTCTCTGGATAAGTTTAAAGGCCTCTCCAATAGCCTGGATAGCTCCTGTTGAAGAAGTGGCATAGGTGTTACACGGACCCTGAAATTCATAGGTTATCGCCGCGTGGGCTGCTGGACCATTGGGAAGGTCTTTCAAGAAATTCATGGGATTCCAATAATTGGATAATATTTCAAATATTTTAGAAGAATCAGCAACCTTGGCATTGGATGTATCTTTTGCTTTTAACATTAATTTACTTAATTCATCAAAATCATTCATGGTTAGATGAGAACCCATGTATACGCCCACTTTTTGTTTATTCAAAGCATGCGTCAACAAATCTGAATCCTCTACCGCTAGTCTGGCTGCTCCCACGCCAAGCTGACTGCAGCGACTCATCAATTTTATTCTCTTTCGATCAGGAATGAAGTCATTTGGGTCAAAATATGTATTTTTGACCTCACCACCCACTTTTACTGGTAACTGACTCGAATCTAAGGAAGTTATTAAAGATATACCAGAGGAACCTGAAATAATTGCATTCCAAAATTGATTTATAGAAGCTCCTATGGGGCTAATAACTCCTATCCCTGTAACTACTACTCTATTTCTCATAGAACTTACCTTAAGGAATCTCTTTCAAATCTTTTTACCACTAAGCACACATTCTGTCCGCCAAAGCCAAAAGCATTTTTTACAGCTATGTCTACTGTGGTTCTTCTAGCCAGATTCACAATGTAATCTAAATCGCATGCACTATCAGGATTTTCATAATTTATGGTCGGTG